>Ga0209788_1000219_pt1 | contig 14437 bp, 12 predicted proteins | sample WorMetLIZISLAND1_2_FD_187415 | JGI IMG/M metagenome (GOLD analysis project Ga0209788, IMG submission 187415) | Marine gutless worms symbiont microbial communities from Max Planck institute for Marine Microbiology, Germany - Olavius clavatus LIZARD... ...
GGGGGAGGGCGATCTGGTGGTCCTCGGCTACGAGGGGGGGTTGAGTGGGGGCGAGTGAGGCCGTCCCCGGGACCGGGGAGCGGCTCCTCAGGTTGGAGGGGGTGACGCGGCGTTTCCCCGGGACCGTCCCGGTGACCGCGGTGAGCGGGGTGGACATGACCGTCGACCGGGGGGATTTCGTTTGCCTGGTGGGGCCGTCGGGGTCGGGCAAGTCGACGTTGTTGAACATCATCGGCTTGTTGGACAGGCCGACGGAGGGCGGCTACTGGCTGTTGGGGGAGAACACGGCTGAGATGTCGCGGAGGGCTTTGGAGTCGACGCGGGCGAACCACATCGGGTTCGTGTTCCAGGCGTTTCATCTGATCGGCTACCGGACGGCCGTGGAGAACGTGATGTTGCCGTTCTTGTATCGGACCAGGCGGCCTCGGGAGGCCCGCAGGCGGAGCGCTCAAGCTTTGGATCGGGTGGGGTTGTCGGCTCGGGCCGGGTTCTTGCCGTCGTCGTTGTCGGGCGGGGAGCGCCAACGGGTGGCGATCGCCCGGGCGATCGTGGCCCGCCCGGCGGTCTTGATCTGCGACGAGCCGACCGGGAACCTCGACTCGGACACTTCCGGGGTGGTGCTCGACGTTCTCTCCGACCTCAACGAGGAGGGCAACACGGTGATCGTGGCCACCCACGACCGTCTCATCGCGGACCGGGCCGGGAGGGTGTTCGAGGTGCGGGACGGGCTGCTCACGGATGCGGGCGGCGATGCCTCGTCTTGACAGGCTCGCCGACGCGCTGCTCGCGGTGCTGTTTCGCCCGGGCCGGGCCTTACTGTCGGTGTTGGGCGTGGCGGTCGGGATCGGGTCGCTGGTGTCGATAGTGGGCATCTCTCAGACGTCGGAGACCGCGGTGAGCTCGGCTTTCGACGTGATAGACGCCACCACGATCAGGGTGGTCGGCGCATCCGAGGTTGAGGCGGCGGTCTCTTGGGAGTCGCCGGGGGCGGCGGCGGCGCTCAACGGGGTGCGCTCCGCCTACACGTTGACCGAGATCATCGAAGGGCCGGACGACGACGGCCCGGCCGACGGGCGAGACGCGCGGCGGGCCGGGGCGGTCCCTTACCGGGCGTCGGTCGGCCTGTGGGGCGGCGGGGAGGCGGAGCTCTCGTCGGGGCGGGCCTTCGACTCGGGTCACGTCGCCCGCGGCGACAAGGTGGCGGTCCTCGGCGCGGTCGCCGCGCAACGCCTCGGGGTCAACCGTGTGAGCGGCCTGCCCGCGGTCGTCGTGGACCGGGAGGCGTACACGGTGATCGGGATCGTCGGGTCGGCGCCGAGACACCCCGAGCTGCTCAACGCGGCGGTCCTCCCCGACTATCAAGACCCGCCCGGCGCCCCGCCCGCCGCCCGCGTGCTCGTGGTCGTGGCCGACGTGGCCGCGGTGGAGCAGGTGGCGGCGCAACTCCCCGTGGCCGTCGCCCCGCTGGCGCCCAGGTCGGTGGCGGTCGCCGCGCCGGTGATCCCAACCCGGGTGAAAGCCTCCGTGTTGGAGAGCGTCGACGTGATGCAGCTCGGGATCAGCGCCCTCACCCTCGTCGTCAGCATGTTCGGCATCGCCAGCGGCGCCCTTGTCGGTGTCCTGGAACGGTCGGGCGAGATCGGCCTCCGCCGCGCTCTCGGCGCCTCCAGGTTGACCATCGCCCGCCAGTTCGCCGTGGAGAACTCGCTCCTCGGCGCGGCGGGCGGCCTCATCGGCGCCGGGGCGGGCCTCGGCGCGCTGCTCGCCGTCTCCCTGGCCAATCAGTGGACCCCGGTCATCGACGGCTGGATCCTCGTGGCCGCTCCATGCCTCGGCTTGGCCACAGCCCTCATCGCCAGCATCTACCCCAGCCTCAGAGCCGCCCGACTCGACCCCGCCGCCGCCCTCCGCTCCGGCGTCCGATGACCGCAGGGCCGGCCCTCACAGCCAGGGCCGGGCGCCGTCCCGCCCCGCGACCGGGCCGCGCCGCGGGCGAGCGACCCGCCGCCGCCACCGGCGCGCGGCCCCACCCCGCAGGCCCGGGCCGGCCCTCCCGCACAGGGGCCGTGACCGGCCTCCGCGGGCAGCGCGCAGCCAGGCCGAGTGCGGCCGCCGCCCGAAGCGCCCGCCTCCCGCCGTTCGCGAAATCTCTCTCAGATTTCCTCTCGAAAGGCTTGATTTGCCCCGCCCGGCCCGTTACGCTCGACCGCGTGAGACCCATCCAAGCCCACGCCGCGGCCCGGCGAGACCCGCCCGCCCCAGGCGGCCGCGCCGCCCCACCGAGACGCGGGGAAGGAGGCGACTGACACAAGACCACCACAACACCGCAGACCCCAAAGAGCAAGAGCAGACAACGGAAGAAAGGAAAAGGCCGTGTCAAGACTACGACGAGCAAGACAAGACAACCAGGCGAAACGACCAAGGAGCAGGCTCATCATCGTATGGGCGCTGGCCCTGTCACTGACCGCAGGCGTCGGAGCAGGATCAGCGCTTGCCGGGTGCCTTGCCAGAGGCTGGTGGGGCAACAACTGCCTCGTCAGCACAAGACACAACCAAGTAAGTGACCTCACCACCGCCATCCAAACCGTCATTAATCACGACGGTCGACTGGGACATGCGGGGAGAATTGATGGCATCTTCGGCCGTTGGACAAGGGGTGGAGTCGTCGACTTCCAGAAGGGAACGCGAATTCGGTCCGACGGGATCGTCGGGAGGGAGACGTGGAGAAGACTAGCCGGGCAGCTCAAATGGGCAAAGCAAATCGGCAACTTCAAGTACTACGGCCTAAAGGTGCTAGGGTGGAGAGGATATCCGCAAGTAGAAGTGAAGCGCGTGCCCGTTGGGCGTGGGAGGTTCCTCATAACAACGAAGCCTGTTGCCCTGGCGTACAATGTGCGATCCAAGCTGTGGTGGGTGTATCGCAGAGGCAAAGGGTGGGTTGTGATGGACTCGTCGCGGACGTAGCAGTACGAGAGAGGCGGCAGGGAGGAGGGATGCGTGCAGAGAGGACGCATCCCTCCAAAGGATCGTCGCGTCTGCTAACCCGTCGCGGGTTCGACAAGGACACTTCCGCTCTGCATGTGAGCGGAAGTCGTGAGAGGATCCGGGTAGGGGCGTTTCCGATCAAGTAGGGTCGGTAGTGCATAGAAGATGAGGCGAGAAAGGGAGGGTGGACGGATGAGTGCGGGAGCGAGCGAATCGAAGAGACGGGAGTAAAGTGAGCAGGAGGAGTCGAGACAAAGGGCAGAGACGAATGGTAGGGGGCGGGGCAAGGCGTCGTTGGAGTTGCATGGCCTTGGCGTGTTGTCTGGTGTTGGGTGTCGTGAGCTGCGCTTCGGGCGACGGTGCCGTCGAGGGGCCGATAGGGGAGCGGTCCCCGGAGGGGACCTCGGCTGAGACGACCGTCGGGTCGATGCCTGTCGGCGTGCCTGAGGGAACTGTGCCTGGGACGTGGGAGTCCGAGGTGGAGTTGGAGAACGATCGTGAGCAGTTCATCGCCGACTGCATGGCGGATCATGGTTTTGAGTATGTCCCGACCGTGTACCCGCCGGAGATGGGCGCCGCCGACCTCGACTTGTACCTGAAGATAGGCAACGACGCCGGAGCGGCCATCGAGTTCGCTCGCAAGCACGGCTTTGAGATGTTCCTTGACCCGGACGAGGCGGCTCAGCTCGAACTCGCCGGAGTCGACGACGACTCGCCGCCCGACCCGAACGATGCGATCTTTGAGGCATTGTCGGATTCTGAGAAGGATGCGTACTCGCGGACTCTATTCGATGACGGCGGGTGTCTTGAGATGATGGAAGAGGGATTCCCCGTCGCGTTGCCCCCCGACCTTAACGACGAGACGGCCGAAGCTCTCGACGCCATCCGCGAGGAGTTCAATGAGAGGCTGGCGGCGGACCCGCGGATCGCTGAGGCGGAGGAGGATCTCATGGAGTGTTTGGATGAGGCCGGCTTGCCGGAGGGCACGCTGGACGCATATGAGCACATGAAACGCCGGTTCAAGCAGGTGACGGGACTTGACTACGACGAGGTCGAAGGCGACTTGAGCGAGGTGGTCGGTGAGGATGTGTTGAGGGAGCTGAAGGCCGAAGAGCGTAACGTGGCGGTGATCGACGCCCGTTGTCGATCAGCGTACTTGACGGTTCAGAACGAGGTCGGGTTGGAGCTTGAGGAAGAGGTGATCGAGGACCATCCCGAGATCCTCGACATGTTGGCGGCCGACTCGCCCTGACCTGATCCAGCCTGGGGACGACGCGGGCCTGCGAGGTCGCGGTAGTGTGACTCCTGTGATGGGCGGGATGAGCGCAGGAGCTGGACGAACGGCGCGTCGGCCATTTATGACGGGCGGGCCGGCGAACCGGCGGCTTCGTCTGGCCGTGGCCGGTTGCCTGATGTGGTGTGTCGCGGGTTGCGCCTCCAGCGACGGCGACGGCGAGGCGGCGCCGGGGGAGCGGTCCCCGGAGGGGACGTTGGCTGAGGGGGCTTCGGCCGAGACGACCGTCGGGTCGGTGCCTGTCGGGCCGTCTAAGGACTCTGTGCCCGGGACGTGGGAGTCGGACGTGGAGTTGGAGAACGATCGTCAGCAGTTCATCGCCGATTGCATGGCGGATCATGGTTTTGAGTATGTCCCGAAGGTGTACTCGCCGGAGATGGAGGCCTCCGCTGACCTCGACCTGTACTTGGAGATAGACAACGACGCGGAAGGAGCCATCGAGCTTGCCCGGGAGTACGGCTTCGGGATGTTCCTCGAGTCCGACGAGGCGATGCGGCTTGAGCTCGCTGGAGGCGAAGTTGCCGCGCGGCCCGATCCGAACAATGCGATCTTCGAGGCGTTGTCGGATTCTGAGAAGGATGCGTACTCGCGGACTCTATTCGATGACGGCGGGTGTATTGAGATGATGGAAGAGGGATTCCCTGTTGGCGTGCCCAGCAACCTCGACGATGACACGGCGGAGGCTCTCGTCGCCATTCAAGCGGAGTTCGATGAGAGGTTGGCGGCGGATCCGCGGATCGCCATGGCGCAGGAGAGTCTTACGGAGTGTTTGATGGAGGCCGGGTTGCCAGACGGAACGCTGGATGCGTATGAGCACATGAAGCGGCGGTTCAATCAGGCGACGGGACTCGACTACAGGGAGGTCGAAGTTGACGCCCTGAGCGAGTTGGTCGATGAGGATGTGTTGAGGGGGCTGAGGGCCGAGGAGCGTACGGTCGCGGTGATCGACGCTCGTTGTCAGGCGGAGTACTTGACGGTTCAGAACGAGGTCGGGGAGGAGCTTGAGCGGGAGGTGATCGAGAGCCACCCCGAGATCCTCGACATGTTGGCGGTCGACTCGCCCTGACCCGATCCGCCCGGAGACGACGCGGGCCTGCGAGGTCGCGGTAGTGTGACTCCTGAGATGGGCAGAGTGAGTGCAGGAGCTGGAGGAACGGCGGGTCGGCCGACGATGGGAGGGGGCGCGGCGCGTCGGCGGCTCGGCCCGGCCATGGCGGCTTGTCTGGTGTTGTGTCTGGCGGGGTGCGCTTCGGGCGAGGGTCCGGCGGGAGCGAGGGCTGAGCCGCACAGGGATGGGTCTGTCGAGGTTTCAGACGGGGGAGTGCCTGAGGACTCTGTGCCGGGGACGTGGGAGTCCGAGGTGGAGTTGCAGAACGACCGTGAGCAGTTTCTCGCCGATTGTATGACGGACCAGGGTTTTGAGTATGTCCCTACGGTGTACCCGCCGGAGATGGATGCCGGCGCCGGCGACCTCAACCTGTATTTGGAGATCGGCTACGACCCGGAGGCGGCGGTCGAGCTCGCTCGGGAGTACGGGTTCGGGTTGTTCCTCGACACCGACGAGTGGGAGCGGTTCGTGCTGGCGGGGAGCGGCGGCGATCCGCCGCCCGACCCGAACCACGAGATCTTTGAGGCGTTGTCGCAGTCCGAGAAGGAGGCGTACACGCGCGCCATGGTAGGCGACGGCGGCTGCTGGAACATGATGGAGGGGAGATTCCCCTTGGCGTTGCCCAGCGACCTCGACGATGACACGGCGGAGGCTCTTGACGCCATCGGCGAGGAGTTCGATGAGAGGCTGGCGGCGGACCCGCGGATCGCTGAGGCGGAGAAGGATCTCATGGAGTGTCTGGAGGGGGCCGGGTTGCGGGAGGGCACGGTCTGGGCGGAGGGTTACATGGAGGAGCGGTTTAGGCAGGTGACGGGCCTTGGCTTTGATGAGGCAGCCGCAGCCGACTTCGGTGAGGTTGATGAGGGTGTGTTGGGGGAGCTGAGGGCCGAGGAGCGTCGGGTGGCGGAGGCCGACGCTCGTTGTCAGGCGGCGTTCCACACGGTTCGGGATGAGGTGGGGTTGGAGTTGGAGCGGGAGGTGATCGAGGACCATCCCGAGATCCTCGACATGTTGGCCGACTCGCCCTGACCCGATCCAGCCCGGAGACGGCGTGGGCGTGCGAGGTCGCGGTAGTGTGACTCCTGTGATGGGCGGGATGAGCGCAGGATCTGGAGGATCGGCGGGTCGGCCGATGATGGGAGGAGGTGCGACGCACCGTCGGATTCGTCTGGCCGTGGCCGTTTGCCTGATGTGGTGGGTCGCGGGTTGCGCCTCCAGCGACGGCGACGGCGAGGCGGCGCCGGGGGAGCGGTCCCCGGAGGGGACGTTGGCTGAGGGGGCTTCGGCCGAGACGACCGTCGGGTCGGCACCTGTCGGGCCGTCTGAGGACTCTGTGCCCGGGACGTGGGAGTCCGAGGTGGAGCTGGAGAATGGCCGTGAGCAGTTCCTCGCTGATTGCATGGCGGATCATGGTTTTGAGTATGTCCCGACCGTGTACCCGCCCGAGATGGACGCCGGCGCCGGCGACCTCGACCTGTACTTGGAGAGCGGCTACGACCCGGAGGCGGCGGTCGAGCTCGCCCGGGAGTACGGGTTCGGGATGTTCCTCGACTCCGACGAGGCCATGCAGTTCGAGCTCGCAGGAGCCGACGACGACCTTCCGCCCGACCCGAACCACGAGATCTTCGAGGCGTTGTCGCAGTCTGACAAGGAGGCGTACACACGGTCTCTGGAGGCGGGGTTGCCGGAGGGCACGCTGGACGCCTATGAGCACATGAAACGCCGGTTCGAGCAGGTGACGGGCCTTGACTACGACGAGGTCGAAGGCGACTTGAGCGAGTTGGTCGATGAGGATGTGTTGGGGGAGCTGAGGGCCGAGGAGCGTAACGTGGCGGTGATCGACGCCCGTTGTCGATCAGCGTACTTGACGGTTCAGAACGAGGTCGGTTTGGAGCTTGAGGAAGAGGTGATCGAGGACCATCCCGAGATCCTCGACATGTTGGCCGACTCGCCCTGACCCCGATCCAGCCCGGAGACGGCGTGGGCGTGCGAGGCCGCGGTAGTGTGACTCCTGTGATGAGCGGGATGAGCGCAGGAGCTGGAGGAACGGCGGGTCGGCCGACGATGGGAGGAGGCGCGGCGCGTCGGCGGCTCGGCCCGGCCATGGCGGCTTGTCTGGTGTTGTGTCTGGCGGGGTGCGCCTCCAGCTCCGGCGGCGCTGATGCGCCGCCGGAGGAGCGGGTTCCGGAAGGGCCGGAGGAGCGGGTCCCGGAAGGGACGTCGGCCGAAGGGACTCGGGCCGGGGGGACCGTCGGATCGGCACCTGTCGGCGTGCCTGAGGGAACTGTGTCTGGGACGTGGGAGTCCGAGGTGGAGTTGGAGAATGACCGTGAGCAGTTCCTCGCCGATTGCATGGCGGATCATGGCTTTGAGTATGTCCCGACGGTGTACCCGCCGGAGATGGGTGCCGCCGACCTCGACTTGTACCTGAAGATAGACAACAACGCCGAAGCGGCCATCAAGTTCGCTCGAAAGTACGGCTTTGAGATGTTCCTTGACCCGGACGAGGCGGCTCAGCTCGAACTCGCCGGAGTCGACGACGACTCGCCGCCCGACCCGAACGATGCGATCTTTGAGGCATTGTCTGATTCTGAGAAGGATGCGTATTCACGGGTTCTGTTCGATGACGGCGGGTGTATTGAGATGATGGAGGAGAGGTTTCCTGTGGCGTTGCCTCCCGACCTCGACGACGAGACGGCCGAGGCTCTCGACGCCATCCGCGACGAGTTCAATGAGAGGCTGGCGGCGGACCCGAGGATCGCTGATGCGGAGGCTGACCGTAGGCGGTGTTTGGAGGAGGCGGGGTTGCCGGAGGGCACGGTCTGGGCAGAGGACCACATGAAGGAGCGGTTCAGGCAGGCGGCGGGCCTTGACTACATGGAGGTTGAAGGTGACTTGAGCGAGGTGGTCGGTGAGGAGGTGTTGGGGGAGTTGAGGGCCGAGGAGCGTAAGGTCGCGGAGATCGATGCCCGTTGTCGATCAGCGTACTTGACGGTTCAGAACGAGGTCGGGGAGGAGCTTGAGCGGGAGGTGATCGAGGACCATCCCGAGATCCTCGACATGTTGGCCGACTCGCCCTGACCGTGCCGGCCCCGGGAGACCGCCCGGGCATGGGCGCGGCCATAGCCTGCCGCCTCGCCCGCCGTCAGGCCGGTGACTACGTTGGCGTTATGGCGTTTCTGATAGTCACAGGGCCCAGCGGCGCAGGCCCCGGTGAGCGCGAGCGCATGCTCGAAGCGGCCGCCGAGCACTTCGGCAAGGCCGGGCTGAGCCGTGACCAGGTCGTCCGCATCGACGTGCCCGGCAGGGGCGCCGGCGAGGTCGGAGAAGGCTCGATCCGCGAGGAGCTGGCTCCGGTGGTCCCCTTCCTGCAGTCCGGCTCGCTGTTCGGGGGGCCGCAGGGCCTGGAGTTGGTCGAGGCCCAGAACCTGCGGAAAGCCGAGGCCGACGCGCTGACTGAGCTGCTGAGCGACGCCGACCTCGGCGCCGTCGAGGTCGTGTTGGTGTCCGCCGGGGCGATCGCCAAGCCCCTGAGCGACTTCGCCAAAGACCGAGGCGCCGTCGTGGCGGTGCGCAAGATGTGGGAGAGGCAGGCCGCGCAGTGGCTCGACGCCGAGATCGCAGGCCGCGGCCTCAAGGTCGGGAAAGGCGCCGAGGAGGCCTTGCTTCAACGGTACGGGACCGACACCGCGGGCATGGGTCGCGCCCTCGACCAACTCGAGGAGGTCCAAGGCAAGATCACCAAGGAGATCGTGCTCGATCGCTTCAAGAACCGTCCCGACGAGCCGACCTGGGTGATCACCGACGCCATCGGCAGGGGCGACGCCGGGACCGCCCTTCGCCGGTTGTCGGACTTCCTCGTCCACGGTCACCCGCTGGTGTTCCTCAGCGCCCTCGAGGCCGACCTCAAGAGACGCTCGCTCGCCGCCGCCGCCCCCGACAAGGAGACCTTCAAGGAGTGGGCCGGGGGGAGGCTGACCGACAACCAGGCGGCGAGGCTCTGGAATCAGCGGGGGCGGGTGCGGGCCTCCTCGTTGCGTCGGGCCCAGGAAGCCTTGGTGAGGGCGGACCGCACCGTGAAGTCGATGCCCGAGGAGGTGCACCGGGTGACCTTGGAGCGGCTCACCGTCGCCTTCTGCCTCTGGTACGGCTAGCGTCCGGTCGCCAAAATGGCGAGCCATCTAGGACGGCGACGCGTCGTCGGACATGGCTGCACTGTCGCCCGCGCATCGCTGAGCGTGTGCAGTAACACCGACGAGAGCCGCGAAACTGCACACGCATGGCTGAGCGTGTGCAGTAACACCGACGAGAGCCGCGAAACTGCACACGCATGGCTGAGCGTGTGCAGTAGCGCCGATGAGAGCCGCGAAACTGCACACGCATCGGGGCGTTGGGGCTGGGGGGTTCGCTACTTGGGGAGGGAAGCGGCCAGGCGGGACTTGGTGCGGGCGGCGGTGTTGGCGTGGAGGGCGCCTTTGCGCGCCGCTGCGTCGATCTTCTTCTGAGCGGACCGGAACAGCTCCTCGGTGGGCTCTCCCGCCGCGGCGGCCTCCTCGACCTTCCTGACGCTCGTCTTCAGGTCGCTCATGATCGCCTTGTTGCGCAGCCGCCTCGTCTCGTTCTGGCGGTTGCGCTTCTTCTGTGACTTGATGTTGGCCATGTGTGGACTCGTACGGGGCTCTCGCTTCGGTCGCCCCGACCCGCCGACGATAACAGCGGCCGGTAGCATGCGCCACATCCTCCGGGGGAGCGCCCGCCGCCCGGCGGACCGCACATGACCGATCAATCGCGTATCCGCAACTTCTCGATCATCGCTCACATCGATCACGGCAAGTCGACGCTGGCCGACCGCTTCCTCGAGAAGACCGGGGCCGTCGCCGCCAGGGAGATGAAGGAGCAGATCCTCGACTCCATGGAGTTGGAGCGGGAGCGGGGGATCACCATCAAGGCCAGAAACGTCCGTCTCAACTACACCGCCGCCGACGGGGAGGCCTACGAGCTGAACCTCATCGACACCCCCGGCCACGTCGACTTCTCCTACGAGGTGAGCCGGTCTCTCGCCGCCTGTGAAGGGGCCCTGCTCCTCGCCGACGCCGCCCAGGGAGTCCAGGCGCAGACCCTCGCCAACGCCTACCTAGCCGTCGACGCCGGCCTCGAGGTCCTCCCCGCCGTCAACAAGATCGACCTCCCCGCCGCCGACCCCGACCGGGTCGCCGGCGAGATCGCCGGGTTGCTCGGCGGCGACCGGGACGAGATCGCCCGCCTCTCCGCCAAGACCGGTCAGGGCGTCGATGAGATCCTCGAGTTGATCGTCAAGGAGGTGCCCCCGCCCTCCGGCGACCCCGAGGCGCCGCTGCGGGCCCTCGTGTTCGACTCTCACTTCGACCCGTACCGAGGCGTCGTCTGCCATGTCCGGGTGGTGGACGGGGCGATCAGCTCGGGTCAGGCCATCCGCTTCATGGCCGCGGGCGAGTCCCACGAGGCCTCCGAGATCGGGTTCCTCACGCCCGAGGCCGAGCCGACCGCCGCCCTGGGTACCGGCGAGGTGGGTTACCTCATCACCGGGATCAAGGAGATCGACCGGGTCAAGGTGGGCGACACGATCACCGACTCCCGCCGCCCGGCCGACCGGCCCCTGCCCGGCTACAAAGAGCCCAAGCCGATGGTGTTCTCCGGCATCTTCCCGACCGACGGCGACGACTACGAGAAGCTGCGCGAGGCGATGGAGAAGCTCAAGCTCAACGACGCCTCGCTGGCCTGGGCCCCCGAGACGTCGAAGGCGCTGGGTTTCGGCTTCCGGGTCGGGTTCCTCGGCCTGTTGCACATGGAAATCGTCCGGGAGCGGCTCGAGAGGGAGTACGACCTCGACTTGGTGGCCACTGCGCCGTCGGTCGCCTACCGGGTCGTCTTGCCCGACGGCTCGGTCGAGCAGATCAAGTCGCCCGAGGACCTGCCCGGCCCCCAGGACCGGGTCAGCGTCGCCGAGCCTTATGTGAAGGCGCTGGTCATAACGCCCGCCGAGTACGTCGGGCCGATCATGGAGCTGGCCGTCGGGCGGCGGGCGATCGTCGGCGACATGAGCTACCTCAGCCCCGAGCGGGTGGAACTCGACTTCGAGGCGCCCCTCGCCGAGATCGTGCTCGACTTCTTCGACGTCCTCAAGTCGAAGACCAAGGGGTACGCCTCCCTCGACTACGAGCCCTCCGGCTACAAGGATGCCGACCTGGTCAAGGTCGACATCCTGCTCAACGGGCTGCCGGTGGACGCCTTCTCCGCCGTCGTTCACCGGGACAACGCCCAGGCCTACGGGAGGAAGATGACCGGGCGCCTGCGCGGCCTCATCCCGCGCCAGCTCTTCGACGTGCCCATCCAGGCGGCGATCGGGGGTCGGGTCATCAGCAGGGAGACCGTCAAGGCGACCCGCAAGGACGTCACCGCCAAGTGCTACGGAGGCGACATCACTCGGAAGAGGAAGCTCCTCCAGCGTCAGAAGGAGGGGAAGAAGCGGATGAAGATGGTGGGGGCCGTCGAGGTGCCGCAGGAGGCGTTCGTGGCCGCGCTCAGGGTCGACGAGACATGAACGGGGCCGCGGCCGACCGGTTCGCCTCCTCCGCCGCCGCCTATGTCCACATCCCGTTCTGCGCCGCCATCTGCCCCTACTGCGACTACGCCGCCGCGGCGGGCCGGGACGACCTCATCCCCAGGTACGTCGACGCCGTGGTCGCCGAGATCGCCGCCGCCCGGCCTTGGCGGCCCCTCGACGCGGTGTGTTTCGGGGGCGGGACGCCGAGCCTCCTCGACCCCGCTCATCTCGGCCGGGTCGTCGAGGCGCTCGACCGCGTGCACCGGATCTCGCCCGGAGCCGAGATCAGCCTTGAGGCCAACCCCGAGGACTTCACCCTCGATCAAGCCGAGAAGCTGCGCGAGCGCGGATTCAACAGGGTCTCCCTGGGCGCTCAGAGCCTCGACGCCGAGGTCCTCGAGTCGCTGGGCCGCCGCCACGGCCCCGAGCGGGTCGCCGAATCGGTTGAGGCGGCCCGTTCCGCCGGGTTCGGCTCGGTCTCGCTCGACTTGGTCTACGGGGCGCCCGCCGAGAGGGAGGAGTCTTGGGAGACGACCCTGGAGGGGGCCCTCGAGACCGGCCCCGACCACATCTCTTGTTACGCGTTGGCGGTGGAGCCGGGGACCGCCCTGAGCCGGGCGGTAGACGACCCAGCCCCCGCCCCCGACCCGGCCGCCCAGGCTGATCGTCACCAGCGCGCCGACTCGATCTTGTCAAGCGCGGGCCTGCTCAGGTATGAGATCTGCAATTGGTCGAAGCCCGGCCATGAGAGCGCCTACAACCTGACCGTGTGGGGGCGGGGCGAGTATGAGGGCTACGGCGCCTCGGCCCACGGTCACAGGGGCGGGCGCCGGTTCCACAACGTCGCCGGGCTCGACGCGTACATCGCCGCCGTCGAAGCGCGGAAGTCGCCGCGAGCGGGCTGCGAGCCCGTCGCAGGCTGGCGCTCGGAGGTCGACCGCCTGCTCGTCGGCCTGGGACGGTCCGTCGGCGTGGAGGAGGGCCCCGCCACGGCTGCGCTGCTCCGCTCCGCCGAGGGCCGCAGGCTCCGCGAGGCCGGGGTGCTTGCGTCCGGCTCGGGCAGGCTTAGGATCGTCAAGCCCCTGCTCGCCGACGCCGTGTATCGCGCGGTTGTCGGCTTGCGGCCCCCTATCGTCACAGGCGGGACAGATGCTTGAAGACCGACGCTCCGAGATCCTCCGCGCCTTGGTCGAGGAGCACATCAGGACCGGCGAGCCGGTCAGCTCCCGGGCCGTCGTCGAGCGGTCCCGTCTCTCGGTGTCCTCGGCCACCGTCAGAAACGACCTGGCCGCGCTGGAGCAGGAGGGTTACGCGGTGCAGCCCCACACGTCGGCTGGCCGGGTCCCCACTGCCAACGCCTACCGCTACTACGTCGACCACTTGGGCCGCGGCCGTCTCCTCCACACCACCCAGGAGAAGATCCACCGCTTCTTCGAGGGTGTCCACCTCGAGTTGTCCAAGCTCCTCAAGGCCACCTCAGACCTCCTAGTCGAGATCACCGATCTCCCCGCCGTCGTGGTGGCGCCGGGCGTAGCGCTCAACCGGGTGCGCGCTCTGCACGTCGTCCAAGTCACCGCCGACCAGATCCTCGTGGTGGTGGTCACCGAAGGCGGGAGAGTCCTTCAGCAGCGGGGCCGGGTCCGCGTGGCCGTCACCCCCAGCGAAGTCGAGGAGGCGCAACGGCTCGTCGCCGAGACCGCGGTCGGGGAGGAGCTGGGCGGCGCCCTCGGCGTCGACGAGGCGGGGCTCGGCGAGCTCGACGAGCCGACGAAGGAGGCCGCCCTCACCATCACCGATTGCCTGCACCTGGCCGCCGCCGGCGGGACCGAGGTTTTCGTCGGGGGGACCCAGAAGATGGGGTCCGTCTGGGACCTGTCCACCGTGCAACGGGTGCTCGACATACTCGAGCGGGAGGCAGAGGTCATGACGATGCTGGCCGGCGTCTCCGGCGCGTCGGTCCAGCTCGGCGCCGACCTCGACGCCGACGACATCGACCTGGCGGTCGTCTCCAAGACCTACGACGCCAGCGGGGAGGCGGGCTCGGTGGGGGTGGTGGGGCCGATGCGCATGAACTACAAGAAGGCCGTCTCGGCCGTCGAGGAGGTCTCCAGGGAGCTGGAGGAGCAGATCGGGTCGCGGTCGGAGTGACGGGGCCCTGATGTCGCAACCCGACTACTACAAGGTGCTCGGCGTCGGCCGCGACGCAGGCAGCGAGGAGATCAAGAAGGCCTTCCGTCGGATCGCCCGCGAGACCCATCCCGACGCCAACCCTGAAGACTCGGCGGCCGAGGCCCGGTTCAGGGCGGCCGCCGAGGCCTACGAGGTGTTGTCCGACCCGGAGCGGAGGGCCAGACACGACAGGGGTGACGCCGTCGACCTCTCCGACCTGCTCTCCGGGATCGGCGGTCTCGACGACCTGCTGAGGTCGGTGTTCGGGGAAAGCGGCCTCTTCGGGTCGGGGGCGGGG
>Ga0209788_1000221_pt1 | contig 14401 bp, 15 predicted proteins | sample WorMetLIZISLAND1_2_FD_187415 | JGI IMG/M metagenome (GOLD analysis project Ga0209788, IMG submission 187415) | Marine gutless worms symbiont microbial communities from Max Planck institute for Marine Microbiology, Germany - Olavius clavatus LIZARD... ...
AATTGGTTTTCAAGATATTTTAAAGCTAGCACTTCGAGAAAATATTCTCTATAATAGGTGGGGATTGTTGCTTGGTTCCCCACCATTTGGTTCGGGATCACACAAAAAGCCTGCTGCGATCAACAGCGGGCTTTTTTTTGCCTAGTAAATATCAAGTTCTGTCTTGCCTGCTGGTTTTAACCAGTTGACGAAAAAATAATTTTTCATTTCTACGGTCGGTACGTTTGCTTCCGGCAAGGCCGTTACGTACCGCTCTCTACCTCATGATGTCGCTCCACCGAATTGGTGGCGGATCTCGCCGGTGCCGACGAGCGGTGACATTATCCGATAATTTCTCAGGCACAAAAAACCGAGGTAGCCCGGCTTATTACACAATCTAGTTAAGATAGCGTGCGTGCCGATTTGGGATCGGTATCACCATACTGGATGAAAATGCAAATAGAGCCGATGCCGGTTTTCATTTTGCCCTCTATACAATGCAATGTCAATAAACCCATGTCGGGCGTAATTTTTAAGTCTTCAAGCAAGGTAAGCTCGTCAAGGAATTTATTAACCACCATTTGTTTTTCACAGATCGGGGGGCTAGTGATGGGGTGGTGTTATTTCCCATTGTTGTCTCGATCGCTTCGTTGCGGTCTGCTGCCTTTGCCCCTTGGATCCCCTGAGAGGCTCAGGGAGCCGTTCTCAGCGGACACCGATAACTTGCGATACAAGACCGATTTATCGGGAACACCCTGGATCGTACCTGTAGGGCCACGAAATCGCCATACGACACTTGGCCCACGAGGTGGCCAAAAGAGCCCCGGATCAATGCTCACCGCCTCGAAGGGCGGAGCAGTCACCTGGTCGGTTCCGGAGAAGAAACCGCTTTCCACCCAGGTGCTGTCATCGAGCCGGTAAACCTCTAATGTCTGCTGGCCCGGATCGATCAGCCAGGCATACGGTACGCTATAGTGGGCATACAGCGGCCTCTTGACTTCACGGTCTTTGCTGTCTGGCCGTGGACGGCGAGAGAATCTCACACACCCAATCCGGGACGACCTCGATGCGGTGCCCCTCCGGCGGATACGGCATACGTTTCCGCCGCCAACCGGCCAGGTCCGGCACCGTTACCTCGATGTCGCGCGCGAAGTGGATTTCCGGTTCGTCGATAATCCACCAGCCGCCGGGTCCTCCAATTCCCTTCTGAAAAGAATTCCCTTCTGAGAAGGACCTAACAAATCGGCTCCGAGTACGGAACCGGATGACCCAAACGACGGCCCGGTGGTCGATTTCGGCCCACCGAGCGTGGAGCACCTCGCCGGTGCGGGTGGCCGTGAGAATCAGAAACCGCAGCGCCAGCGCCGGGACACGGTGCTTGTTTCCAAGCTTCTGTGTTAGCAGCCTGTAGATATCAGGCGCGGTATCAGCAGGACTGTCCAGATGGACTTTCAGAGCTTGAATGTGACCTATGAAGCCACTGGGGTCTTTTTGTTGGAGCTTCAGCGGAATGACGGGAATACCTTTTCCAAGGGCGAATCCGATTTCCTAGTTAGTCCATGCGCTTTCATGAAAATCATCGGTCACGAACGCCAGCATGATCTCCATGGTTTTGAGCCCTTTGAGGATTTCGCTTTGCCATGTTTTCATAGGCTGAATCGTGTCGTGGGCAACAAAGGCTGATATCCCATAACATTCTAATGCATCCGCCAGAGATTTTGCGATCCTCTTGTGGGTATCTCAGTGGCTTATGAATAGTCGGATATGACTGGGTTTCCAGATCGATAGCGTGTCTGGATTGATCTGAGGCCTTTGATATAGTGGCGCAGCTTTCTGATACTCAGGGTCCTCTTCATTATTGGATTTAAACCATACTGCACAGAAATACTCGTTGGGAGCATCCTTGGTGAGCAGTGCAAGGTCGTCCCGGATTCGTTCAGAAACGCTTTTCTGATCTTGAACTGTGGAAGGAAGAGCTTTACTTCGTGGCCGTGTGTGCCGCCGTTCCAGTTGTCATACTCCGTTCCCTCAATCACAAGGATTCGCGCGGAATTCAGGATTTCCGCCAGGAGTGATTGCTCTGAATCGGCATACGCAGCCTGTAATCTCTTGAGAGGCGCGTTGATCTTGGGAGGTAAATAATACTCGCTGCTCATACCACAGCCTCCATGGCTTTCTTGACATCGGTGAGGAGGATTTCTCCGGACAATAGATGTTTGCGGGGTGTACCTCCGATGATGGAAAAGAAGTCCTGAGGGGCTGTAGGCTCCACCTGTTGCGTCGTCAGGTCTTGCACGTCCGTGTTCATGCAGGCGTATCCCAACAGTGAGCTTTGGGGTAACAGATCGACGGTGGTTGTCCTCGGTGTGGATGTAGTTCTGGATGTTGAGTTTCCCTTTCCCCTGCCCTGCGCCCATAGCGCGACGCCGCACCGGTGGATTTTTCGGGCCTGCCCGGAGCGGCCCGATTTTGGCGGTGTACCGAAGGTACGGTGCCGAAACCGAGCATCTGGCAACCCGACACCCAGTTGGGGTCGAAGACACCGAATCCACTGAGACCGCGCGGATCTGTAGTCTTTCCTGATGAAAGCGAGATAGACGCCCCGTAAGAAGCGTTTTTTGTGGCCGGGGTTTCGGCAATTGGGTAGCGAGCTTAGATCAGCGCCAGAAGAAAAAGGCCCAGCACCTTGCGATACCGGGCTTTGGATCGGAAGCTCTCGTCAGCCGACCGGTCGCTCGCTCATACGGCGATTGGTCCACGAGGCGGCCAAAAGAGTCCCAGATCAATGCTCACCGCCTCGAATGGCGGAGCCACCACCTGGTCAGTATCGGAAAAGACAGCGCTCTCCACCCAGGTGCCGTCATCGAGCCGGTAGACCTCTAATGTCTGCTCACCCGGATCGATCAGCCAGGCATACGGTACGCTATAGTGGGCATACAGCGGCATCTTGACTTCACGATCTTTGCTGGCCGTGGATGGCGAGAGAATTTCGCATATCCAATCCGGGACAACCTCGAAGCGGTGCCCCTCCGGCAGATACGGCATGCGCTCCCGCCGCCAACCGGCTAGGTCCGGCACCGTCACCTCGGTATCGTACACGAAGTGGACTTCCGGCTCGATCAGAATCCACCAGCCACCAGGACCGTCGATACCATCGTCGTAGCCGCGCCCGATTGAGCGATCAAGCTGGACAGCAGTACGGGCATGCGGCCCAGCAGGCCGTGGCTGGGTATGCAGCTGTCCGTTCAGAATCTCCCCGGTCACGCCCTCGGGCAGAGCCTCCAGGGATTCGTAGAGGGTAGGAGAGTAAGCACGAGCCGGTTGCGGTTCCATCGAGACCTCTGTCACGTCGTTAAATTGACTACGTTATGCCATTAAGTAAAGGGTAACGCCGAAGTACAATAAGAATCTGACCCGACCCGGATTCTTCTACCGGGTCGTTTTTGTCGAGCCGCAGGTTGTACTCCTGAGCAACGATTCGGATCCCTTTAACCACTGCCTCCTGTAACCGGACAGCCGCTTCTGGTAACCCACCGTGATACGCCGCATGTTGGTTTCCAGCTCTTTCCGGTGTGCTGTACCGAGTTCGAGAGATTTTGGGTGTGACGAAGAAATATCTTTCAGAGCGCCTGAGAGGTTCAGAGAGTCCTTCTCTGCGGTTATCTATGCCTTCCCCTTCTCCTAACCCTTTCAAAGAGCCTAAAAGTGGCTCTTTTTTATTCAAGATTCGGTCATGTGTATGTTCGTTTCCGTGCCAATTTCTATTGAAGTCCCTGATGGGAGTTTGTGTATAACATAATATTTATTAAAGGTTTTTGTTAAAGAAGTAAAAATTTATTGTTATTGCCATCGTCTCTGTGGGCAAGGGGAGAAAATCCATTAGCAACGTGTTGTTGCGACAGGTTACTAATGGATTTTCTCCTGGTCCAAGCGTAGCGAGGATGTCCGCAGTAAGGCGATAGGCTTTTTCCGTTCGGTTGGAATATCTTTCAGGTTCCCTGAGAGACTTTCTGAGCCGTTTCTGGATCTGACCCATACCCCTTTGCTTATTCCCTTTCGATGGCAGCCTGAGAGAGGCTCCTAGGCGGCGGGAAAGTTTTCCGCAATTTCGGTGTGCTAACTGTAGGTATACATACAGGTATTCTATATAGACCCTAGCCTGAAACCCGCATGGTTATTGGGCTAGCGAGAGATAGCGTCCACCGTCTATGCGTAGATAACTTTCGTATCCCCAGGTGGTCTGTGGGTAACATGCGTGGGACCATAAAATAAACAGATTACATTCCCAGATGAAAGTCAATCTGGACCGTAATCATAATACACGATAAATTATTATCGTACAGGCATAATCCATCTGGTCAATCTGGTCAATCTGGTCAATCTGGTCAATAATTTCACATTAAAAATTAGCATTATACCGTATAATTGTTTCTATAAGTCTAATCATGAACCTAAAATACAATTTCGTGGAACATAGAGAAAAAAGAACGATAAACGACTTAATTAAAATACTGCTACACAATCTGTAAGAGGGCCTACAATCTTTTCTGTTGCAACTTTCACAACCGGATTTCCCGTAAGCGGCAATGACCGTACTGACCTCCGTACCTCGGAGTTGAGCACAGCACAGCATCCATCTCAATTCACCAAGCGTGGACGGAACATCCGAGGCCCTATAGCCATCATGTTACGGGGCCTCAACCGTTCCGGGATGGCTAAACGAGAGAGAAGACAATGGCAACGAGTGCCTAAGTACCCTTTAGAAGACTTCGGAAGAATAGGGGAAGGTAGAGGTGGCCGTTAAAATAGCTCCCTGAACCTCTCAGAGGCTCTGAGAGGTATTTCTTTGCTACACCCTTGGCCTCTCGAACTCGGTACAGCGCGCTGGAAAGAGCTGAAAGCCGAGTTACCAGGAGAGGGCTAAGCAGATGGTGGAAACGATTGCACGGCGATGCCGTGCAAAAAAATTCCGCCGAGGGTCACGCCATACGGAATGGGATGCGGCTCCTCCTCCAACAGCAACCAACCGATACGAGACGGCTTATCAGTACAGTAAAACCGACGTCCGGTATCGTGTCCGCGGCGCTCACGATTACTGCTGGTTTTAAATTACCACGCCGATGGACGAAAGCCCACAGAGATTTGTTAATCGGTTGGGTACGTCGACAAGGTTTAAAAAACCTATAACTATCTGTCTCAGGATAATATCTCAGTGGTAAGATCACATGAGGAGTAGGAACTAAGGAAGTTTTTCAATAATATGAACATTGTCTTCATCAATTGTAATATATACATTGTCTCCTACCCCGATCTGCATGTCCTGAAATTTTGCACGCAGGGTTAGGTTAACTACCGGAAATCCGATATCAACAACAATTCGATAATTCATCCCAAGATCATAGATGTTTACAATCTTTCCTTCAAAATAGTTTTTATAAACGGAATCTGGATTTTTAGTGAGGTTCAATGATGTATTTTCCGGTCTTACACAGAAAATTACTTTCCCATCAATAGATTTATCATTACAATAAATTCTCATTCCATTATAATTCAGATATGAACCACATTCCTCATGTTCTACCTGCGCATTTTCATAGATATTTTCGGTGCAGACAAAGTTTGCTACAAACACCGAATTCGGCTTTCTAAAGACATTTTCAGGTGTGCCAACCATTTTTAATATTCCATTACCCATTATACAAATTTTATCCGCCAACGTCATAGCTTCTTCCTGGTTGTGTGTAATATGAATCGTGGTTTGATTAATCTGTTCGTGTAGTTCTCGTTCTTCTAAAATAAGTTCATGGGCAAGATTCCTGTCCAGTGAAGAAAACGGTTCATCCATGATGATCACGGAAGGGTTACAGACGGCTGATCGGGCTAATGCTACTCGTTGTCTCTCCCCACCGCTTAAATTTGTGATTGCCCTGTTTAATAAATAAGAAATTTTTAGAATCTCCCCAATCTGTTCAACCTTATCTTTAATATCAGATTTGTTAATCTTCCGAATTTTCAAACCAAACGCTACATTATCATAGACTGACATATGGGGGAAAAGAACGTGATCCTGAAAGACAAATCCAACACCCCGTTTCTCCGGAGGCAAATGATCTTTCCGGACACCGCCAATCCAGATTTCTCCGCTATCAATTTTCAAAAGTCCTGCAATACTTTTAACCAAAACAGTTTTTCCATTTCCGGAAGGACCCAAAATTACAAAATACTCGCCTTTTTTAATCTTCAAATTAATGTTTTTTAGGGAAAAAGTTCCTAATTGTAAATTAAGGTTTTTGAGTTTAATAAAATCTTCCGCCATAATATATCTCCATTTTTATTGGACAATTCCTACTTTGCTCGTATCAAAATATGTGTCATATCCATGCTGTGAAAACAGGGCGCGACCTTCATCTGAAACGACAAAGTCCAAATATTCTTTAGCTAATTCTTTTTTCTTTGTAAAGGTTGTTATTCCTATTGGCGCAATACTATATTTGAGTTTATTAGGATCTATTAATATAGTATCTACTTTTTCTTGGAATTGTTTGGTTACTGCCCGCCAGTTAATTTCTGCATCCAGATTCCCAATCGCCAGAGGTATAATTAATTTTGTTGCAGATCCACCTGTCAAAACCACATTTTTCATAACGTCTTCGTATAGACCTAAATCCTTAAGCATTCTCTCCGTTAATCTTCCCACAGCCAGCGCATCGGGTTCTCCTATGCCAACTCTTAATCCTGGCTTCGTAAGGTCTTCTATGGTTTTTATGTTCAATGGGTTTCCTTTTTGAACAGCAATAACGGGAATCATAAAACCAGCAATGCTTACAGCGTTTGGATCTATGAGCCCCTTTTCGATAGCGATATCTAAATAGTATTGAGAACCTGGCACCATAACATCTCCGGTTTTGGTTAACTGCATATTCGATAACAGCGTTCCTGAACAGAGATAAGAATGTTCTACCTGAATTCCTGTTTTCCTTGTAAATATTTTAGAGAGAGGGTCTAAAACGGCTTTTAACCCTGCTCCTGCTCCTACTGAAATCTTCTTTTCCCTATCCACCTGATTAGCTTGTTGAGAGCACCCAGAGATAAGCAAAAACCCAACGCACATAATACATAGAAATAATACGAAAGTGTTCCAATCCAGTTGATACGTTAACTTCTTCATCATAGTATTCTCCTTGGAGAAGCCCAGGAAAGCGAGGAAGCGTAAGCGACCAGCGGAGTACTACGACCCCCGCGTAGCCGTAGGACCGAGTGTTTCGTTAAAGTCCGGTGCGTGAGTACCGGCAGAGACGAAAGGCCACGCCATGCGATATGGCGTCAAGTCATTGTGGGAGTCCTGGCGGAGTGCGCTCCGGGACGGGCGCAGGACGAACACAATCCGTAAGAGAACCAAAGTTTTCTTTTATTTTTCCAAAGTCCTTCCAACTCGTAAACCAAGATTTTTAAAGATGGTAAGATAAATTGCGCTTAACAGTAAAAATAGGATCGTTAACCCAACGGCGCCTTCAATATTACCGACTTCGAACTCTAAAAAAATTGCGACTGGCATAGTGGTTGTTTTCCCTCTCGTAGCTCCGGCAATGAGAAGAACAGGAACATATTCTCCGACCGCTCTAGTCCACGTCATTATAGCACCGCTCATAATGCCTGTCTTCACTAAGGGAAGGGTAATATGTGTAAACGCTTGTATTTTATTACACCCTAACATGCGGGCAGCATCTTCGTATCTCGGATCGACATTATCGAACGCCGCTCTCACGGCAATAACTGCAAACGAAGCTGAAATACTAAATTGAGCCAGTATGATACCAGGAACAGCAAAGACAAAGCGGGTAGTATTTTCCTCTATGAATCCTCCCAGAGGCAATGCAAAGAAGATTAGAAGACACATCCCAACGACCAACGGGGGCAGTACGATTGGAAGCTCAATGAGCGTATCAATAACTGCTTTTCCTCTAAATTCATATCTAGATAAACAATACCCTGTAGGGACTGCAACAAGAACAGATAAAAATGTTGTAATTAAAGACGTCATGAAGCTCAATTTCATGGCAAAAATAGTTTCCGGGTCGAGGAGGCTTTTCCAGATCGAAGCCATATCTGTATAAAAGAATACTCCTCCCAAAATTACCATGATAAACACTGTATAAATCCCAAGCATCGCAAACATTAAACCAACAAAAATCTTTTGCTCCATAATTCTATTCCTGATTACTTGGGGAAAAGGGCATAAAGCGTAGCACTTGAATCCGTTCTGTAACGGGGTTCAGTGGTTCACTGATCGTGCTTCGAGAACAGGCCAACGTATACATCTCGCAGTCACTCTTCGATAGGCTTCAGAAAGCGTCCACCTGCGGTGATTTCCCACCAACTCATTTCAGCTCGTGACGTCTCCAAGGTCTATTCAGGGAAGATGAGTCACAGTCGGGGGGTGAGTGCTCGGATTCTAGGTGGCAAGGTGGTGACCGAGGTTACTGATCCACCTGGCACTTTGAGGATTAGGGCACATAGACTTAGAAGTTATGAATCATGCCAAACGAGAATCCCTTCCAATCACCCTCGTCGTGGTCTTTGCCCACATCGACGTTGGTATAGAGGATATAAACCTTGGTGCGCTTGTTGAAGTTGTAGTCGAAACTGACCGCCCAGTTCTGGGTCTCATCACCAACATCCAGCTTGTTCTTACCATACATGCCCTTGATCATTCTGTTACCGGAGGTATCTGTGGAATTACTTCTGTGAATTGCCACTATGTACGATGGTTGCTGATCTAATTGTTTTTAGCATAATATGTGGTATCCACAATGACTTTGAGAAATTTTTTAGCGTAATCTATGTTTTTTTCATCAGATAATTCGGGGGCTGCCTTAACAAGGTGATCAACAACAGACTAAAACGTTATATTAATGTACCCTTCTTCTTTTGCAAGCATAGGTTTAGGAATATTATCCGGTTTAAAATAGCCCCTGTCTACAAGAGGACAGAACCATTTTAAGCCCTTTACTTTGCGAAAAAATAAGGGGGGGATCTTCCTTCTAATCAACACGTTGCAACAAATCAAGTTCTTCTACTACTGATGATTTATCATCAAGAACATCATCCATAAATTCTTTGTCATCTTTAATAGTGGTTTCCTCATATCAATTTGGTTTGCCCAATCTTTTATTATTTCATCCAGATGCTTGAAGTCTTTGTGATCTCGCGCAAAATCATAGCAAATGAACCTCGAATGGTATTTTATAGTAAGTATAAAGGTTTTCATATAGAGGTTTTTGGTGCAGAAAAAAACCTTGTAGCGTAAATATTCAGTTTCGCTGATCCTTTTACTGATCCTTTTCTTGATTTGTGCGACTTGGTATTTACGGCTCCGTTCTCGTTTTGTTGTCTCGCGAGCGGTTATGGAAAGTTGGAGTCTCAGCCTTGTTTTAAGAAAATCCTGCCTATTATCCAGGTATCTTCTGGAAAAGGCGTGCTGTGCCATGTTTAACATCCACCGGTGCGGAGGATGTATTTATTCTAGGGTACATATAGCTAGCTATGCAGGTACTCCGATAGATCAGAGCTGCTAATCGGAGATGAGGATGTTTTGGATAACTAATTATAGCCCGGATTGCTTATAATAGGTATGAGGCAATAGGTTAACTCATATCTATCGGGCAAATTAATCTCTAGCTGGAAACGTGAACTATTTATTTTCTGAATAGAGTTAAAACTGATCAAGACATGACACTTATCCGTTTTCTATACGACACTTATTCTCTGCAGGGGGATTCTCGACCGGATGGTTGCCGTCTATTCTGCAGATTGCGGCGTGAACGCACGGAAGCAAGACGAAAAAAAAGGCCTTTCGGCCCGTTCAGGTGGTTGCGGGAAACAGGTGCCCGTAGCGGCGTCGCGTTTACCGCTGGTCGATCTACCTGCCCCATGATGCGATGCTAGGTAGGTACCGATTGGGGACTGCGGTAGACGCCTAGCAGTAAGCGATTGGCTTCCTCGTAGATTTTTTCCCGGCTCCAGTCCGGGTGTTGCATTTTAATGTCGAGCGCCCATTGTAAGATGAGCGCTTTGGCCTGGAAAGGGAGCTTGGCGAGGTATTTGCTCACCGGGTCAAGGTTTCGGGCGCCGGTTGTGGCATCGGTGACTGGCACGGGCGTCCGCCAGTTTTTAGACGCCCGCTTCCGTGCCTGTTCGTCCGCGTTGCGAGCTGGACTCGTTGGGGCCATTCTGGCTAGTGCCGCGGTCAGTTGATGCACCATCCTCTGTACTTCTCTACCGGATTTTGCGCATTTTTTTTCATATGCCTTCTCTTTTTTCCGGAGGCGTTCTCGGGCTTTCGCGCGTTCTTTATCAAGCCAGACACGGAGTCCCAGGGCATCGAAGAGCGTGGTGGAAACCGTCTTGATGGCGGCGAAGCTTTTGTAGGAGCCGTCCTGCAACCGCTCCCGGATTTGGGAGATGGCGAGGAAGCCCATTATCTTGAGATCGCGTATAGCCCTCATTACACGTCGTAGACCCATCCCCGTTTGCTGGGCCAGATACGCCAGCGTGTAGTTCAAGAATCCATGTTCCGTCGGGAACCCCACGCGCAGCGTGGCTAAGTCCATGCGCTCCAGCACCACGGCAAGCACCTTGATACAAGCTTCGCGGCGTTCGCTGCGAACCTTGAATCCCCGAGGGTGGTAATTCAGCCCCAATAGTCCGCTGAGATCGGCATAGGCTTCATAGAGTTTGTCGATCGCTTTTTGGATAAACTTTGGGCGTTTGGGATTTGGCTGAGAGAAGTTGGGATGCTTGGGGTCGTGGCCGCAGCGGTTACCGCTTCTGCGGCGATTCTCGCCAGGCGTGGGAGCCGGGGAAGGGGTTGGACAAGGGGTGGATTCGTCCGGGGCGGTTTCTGATCCCGACTTGAAGATGGCTGTGAAGTCCAGGCCTGTCCACAGCCCTCGTGACCGGAGCTCGCCGATCACATCGGACTGCCCGCACCCCGCATGGCAGTGAACCAGAACCTTGCCGTCGTCGGCGTCCCGGAGCGAAAGGCTCGGGTCTGTATCCTCATGGGCGGGACAAGGCGCCAGCCACTGGCGACCGACGCGGCGTCCCCCAAGCGCGAGAGCGACGGTTTCTGCAGTCTGTTCGATCACGTAGTGATCCTCCTGTAAACAGGGAAGGAATACGTGATCACGAGCTCAACTAAGTGTTGCTTTTAACCTCAAGTATGGTATATATGAAACTTCACTGACGTGATGTGAAGTTTCCACCATATAACCGAGTACGTACGTATCTCGTTGCGTACCGAGCTCGAGATCACATCAAAAAGCCTGCTGCCGCCAACAGCGGGCTTTTTTTTGCTTGGTGAAAAATCGTTTCTTGCTACCTCATGATGCCGCTATACCGAATTAGTTGCGGATCATCGCCTGTGCCGATGAGCTGCGACAACAGCCGATAATTCTTCTGTGCGTACCGAACCCTGCCGGCGATGATTGCCGGATGAATCCCCAACAGGGCCGCCAGGATCGTGATGGCTATGATTGTCGGTAGGTCCCAAACCGCGCTGGTTTCCCAAACCAGCCCGCGGGATAAGTGCCTCCTCCGCCCACTCATCGGCCTGCGCCTCTCGCGGGTCTTCTCTCCCCCTGCTACTTGGCGCAGATTTGAATCTGCGCCGGAAGAATAATGTATTTTCAATGTGCGTACAAGAAGCCAGCGGGCGCCTAGTGACTATGTACGACGTCTTTACTAGACGCAGTCGCTACACGTTTTCCAGGATCCAGTCTATTGGACTTTGGCTGCAACAACGGTTAGTTCTCTGTAGGGGCATCTGTCCAGGGTATGGGGCCGCGTGTCCGAGTCGAGCATGGTGACTACACCAATGCAATAGGGAATTGGTGGTCCCGGTGGCTGGTGGATTCTGATCGAACTAGAGCTCAATTTCGTGCGCGACATCGAGGTGGCGGTGCCGGACCTGGCCGGTTGGAGACGGGAGCGGATGCCTTACTTGCCTCGAGATCGTAGTGACATAGGAGACAATCATGGCAATCATCCAAACGCCAGCGCGACCTGCACGCGAGGTAAATCTTAATTTGCGCGCCAGTCGGGAACAGCGGGCGCTGATCGACCGCGCAGCAGCAGCTCTTGGCAAGAGCCGTTCGGACTTTATGTTGCAGGCCGCACGCCAAGAAGCGGAATCCGTATTGCTCGATCGGCGGTATTTCGCACTTGATACTTCATCCTTCAAAAAATTTTCTGACAAGCTCGACACGGCTCCGACGAATAATCCTCAGCTACGCCACCTCCTGAACGAGCGTGCCCCTTGGGAACCGTGAGTAGAACACAGGATATACGCGCGCCGGAAAAACTCTCTCCGGGCCATGATCTCTCGGATTTTAATTCGGGTATGCTGGTACTAGATGACTGGCTGCTCCGACGTGCACTTTCCAATGAGGATCGCGGCATCTCGCGAACCTATGTGATCTGCGTCGGTGAACGTGTCGTAGGCTATTACGCGCTCGCGGGGGGCGCAGTCACTTCGATAGAGGCAACGGGACGCACGCGTCGGAACATACCGGACCCGGTGCCAGTCATGGTTTTAGTCCGTCTTGCGATCGATTCCCGGCACCAGGGATGCGGTATAGGCCGGGCGTTGTTGCGGGACGCCATTCTCCGCACGATGCGGGCGGCCGATATCGCTGGGATCAGGGCGATCGTGGTTCATGCCCTCTCCGAGGGTGCAAAATGGTTTTACGAGCGCTGCGGGTTTCAGCCCTCGCCAATCGATCCTATGACACTGATGATCACGCTCGGTGGTTCCGAGAAAGAGAACAGCGGCACGGAAAACTGATGGATGGGAGACTAGGTGCGTGTCATCAATGGCGATAGCCTGGAAATTGAGGGCGAAGCATTCAGACGCCACTGGTTCATTAGCCGCGCCAAATTTTGGAAAAGTTTTCGCAGCCCCAAAAACCACCCGAGGCACTTCATCCTGGGACACCCCAGAGTTCCGAGTGTCTGAACACTTTTTAGGACGCTTCTAGATCAAAGCTCTGCCGTCTGTAATTTCCCGGCGCAGGATTCCGACTCCAACAAGTTCTCCCTCCTTAAAACAAAAGGCTCGGCACCTTACGATGCCGGGCCCTAGATCGGAAGCCATCGTCATCTGACCGGCTGCTAGATCATACGGCGACTGGTCCACGAGGCAGCCAAAAGCACCCCAAATCAATGCTCACCGCCTCGAAGGGCGGAGCCACCACCTGGTCGGTATCGGAGAAGAAACCGCTCTCCACCCAGGTGCCGTCATCGATCCGGTAGACCTCTACGGTCTGCTTGCCCGGATCGATCAGCCAAGCATATGGCACGCCGTAGTGGGCATACAGCGGCATCTTGACTTCACGGTCTTTGCTGGCTGTGGACGGCGAGAGAGTCTCACACACCCAGTCGGGAACTACCTCAATGCGGTGCCCCTCCGGCGGATACGGTATCCGCTCCCGGCACCAACCGGCTAGGTCCGGCACCGTCACCTCGGTGTCGTACACGAAATGGACTTCCGGCTCAATGAGGATCCACCAGCCACCAGGGCCATCGATACCATCGTCATAGCCGCGCCCGATTGAGCGATCAAGCTGGACAGCAGTACGAGCATGCGGCCAGGAAGGCCGTGGCTGGGCATGCAGCTGTCCGTTCAGAATCTCCCCGGTCATGCCCTCGGGTAATGTCTCCAGGGATTCGTAGAGGGTAGGCGAGTAGGCACGATCCGGTTGCAGTTCCATCGAGACCTCTGTCACGTCATTAAATATCGTTAAAAAAGGACGATCGTGATCGCCGCGATGATGAGCGCCGCGGACACGGCACCGGTCGCCAGTTTGAATAGCCTCATAAGCACACTGCGCTAGATGGTCAGAGAGAAGGTCCCATTGCAACGCTGGAATGCGTAGCCTGTCTGTCGCCTATGAGGAAGTGTTGCCTGTGTGCGTGGTCTTGTCATAAAGGCAAGGGCACCGGCATATTTCGCTGCTTCCGCTTCGATATCTAGGGTTTCGATAATGATTTGCTCAAACTTACTTTTCATTCATTAATGACCTCTTGCTATAAATGGTTTTTAAATAAAATTACGCAAGGTAATTGGCGTTATCGTACCCCTTTCAATTGCGATGCCTTGCTGGTCTGATTAGGCTGGCCATCTCTTGGCCGAGAACCTCGGTGGCGTTCTTGCCTTGGATATAACGGTTCGGGGAGCAAAAGACTGACAGCATGGCATCCCTCCAGGGAGTGTGCGATGCGACGATGGTCGCTGACCGGTTACAGGAGGCAGTGGTTCAAGGGGGCCGAATCGTTGCTTAGGAGTATGACCTGCGGCTCGACAAAAACGACCCGGTAGAAGAGGCCGAATCGGGTCGGATTCTTATTGTAACTTCGGCGTTAT
>Ga0209788_1000222_pt1 | contig 14336 bp, 8 predicted proteins | sample WorMetLIZISLAND1_2_FD_187415 | JGI IMG/M metagenome (GOLD analysis project Ga0209788, IMG submission 187415) | Marine gutless worms symbiont microbial communities from Max Planck institute for Marine Microbiology, Germany - Olavius clavatus LIZARD... ...
GTGCATCGCGCGGTAAAAACGATGCATATCTGCTGGAAAATTTCAAAAAAAATCGTTGGGGAGAGGGCAGAAACCCCAGGCCCACTCCGATGAGGAGGGGACACCCTCTCAATTTCCACACCCTACTTCCATGGTCGCCTAAGGTCACTCTACCCCTACTCTTTCTGGTCAATTCGCACTCAGCCCGTGGCTGCGATATGATAACGGTGATAAAGCTGGCTGCAGTGTTTCGAATTACAGTGCACATGCAGTACTCTTCATTGGTGACAAAAAGTTGCGCGAGCCCGGTGACAAGACACGCATGCAATTATCGCATCACACATAAGCACGTGCTGCAGCACAGCCCGGAGCCAGAATGGCGTTCTGCATTGGCAGAATGAATCAACAACATTAGAGTGTTGATCGGGCGGCGGCACGTACCGGTAGACGTACGGCGGTGCGTGACCGGGAGACAGGACAGGTGAATATTGAGTATACCGTTGATAAATGTGACGCAATCAGAGCGGCGGCGGCGGCGGCGTGAGTGACTGACGTCATGCGTTGCGTCACATCCATCAAGTGTCTCTATCGCCATTCAACATATGTGGGCCGCTTTGCCAAGTCGGTGCGTTCTGCCGACGACGATATTTTAACCCATAACCCACCAACCCTGCGTCCAGTGAAACTTATTGACATCTGGCACTGAACCCGGAACGTGACGTCATGGTTAACAGGGCCGTGGAGTCGGGGGTATATCGGCCAGGTAGATTTTTATGGAGTAAAAATGACGTCTTAATGGTTATTGACCTTATTTTACATTATTATACCTCCCCAAAAAAGTTTTCTGGCTACGCCCCTGATGGTTAAGGGTATGCAGAATGATTTTCTTTCCATTTTTCGGTTTGGATTCGGTTCTGTTAGGAATTGGAAAACTCTTGCGTACCAGGAATGTTAGACCTGTCATTTGCTGTGACGGACATTAGCCCCCTGGACAGAAGCTCCGTAAGTCCAACCTGGCATTTTGTCCCCGTGCATTATGTGCGGTAATGTTATGTCCTGATAGTGTTGTTTTCGTTATCACGTGTGGTTTTAGTTACAGTTATTATTAGTTTTTTCATGTTGAGTTTTAGTTATTATTAGTTATCGTTATTTCCTGAGTTTCAGTAAAAGTTACCGTTATCGTTAACTGAAACCTGCACTGTTGTCTTTTCGTTATCGTTATGCCACTTTTAGACTTGTAGTTATAGTTATAGTTATAGTTTTAGTATGACGTTGCTCGGTGTTGTAGTTGTAAGGTCTGGGACTAGTGACTCAGAGGTCGCAGGTTCGAGTCCCACCAGGACCGCTTTTGAGTATAGCCTTGAGCAACTCGTGATGCTCAGGCCAACTCATCCTTCCATCCCTCCGTGGTAGGTAAATGAGTATTAACTAGTACCTGGTAATACTCGCTAGTAAAACTAGTGAGTCGTTGCCGGAGAACGTAGCGGGGTGAACGCCATAGTGCGGCTGGCTGGGGCATAAGATGGTGTGTCTTGCTGCAGACTGCGAGTCCAAAGTCCTTCGTTCGAGCAATGGGCGGCCTCTAATTGCGCTGCGTTGCCTAATGCTAATGTTGGTCACGAGCCACTTCGCACTGAAAACCGCTGCTATTCTGGTTTTCCTGTAAGCGGCGGTATATAAATGTGCGGATCTTTAACCTTTTAATCATTCGGCAGACTTGAGAAATAAAATACCGTGGTTTTCCACTCCGGGCAACGCCATAGCTACCATAAGTTTTTCACTCTGGCTATGACCGGCCGGTCGGTGGGGTGAGTGTTAGAGTCCAGGGTGTGAATGCAAGTATGTATGTATGGTATTGAAAAGACTCTAGGCCTATACTGAGCGGTGACGACAGGTGAATAGACCATGGTCTCCGTAATGGCGTCTATATACGCTTCGCTGAACTCATTGCTGCGTCCGATTCATTCGCCAGCACGTAGGTATACCTCACGAGTCTCAGCTGGCTTACTCATAATGTCTCGAACGCTTCGTCAACTTACAAGTTTGCCTACTCACTGGCTGGTCTCTCTGTTAGTAACAATAACGACGAACATTCGATTGCGCTGTCTAAAGGGATTCCGGATGATCAATAAAAGGTTATAAGCCGGGATTCATAACTCCATATCTTCATCAGATATTGGGCGATTTTCAAAACCCTTTCATTGACACGTTACTTGATAGTAAATTTGCAATGTAGCGATCATAAAGGGCCGGTCACACATCAAATTACATTACTTCACTACTTTTCCAGTAGTGTTGTAAAGTTAAGGACAACGGACATCGACAAACGTGAACTCGATACCAAAAATTAAGGTTGAGTTTAAAGTCAAAGGCCGAAATACATATAAGTGTGAGTTGAACTTTAAAAGACTTCAAATTTGGCCAGTACATTCACAAGGTCCATCCCAACAAAAGCCCATTAAAACTTTTGGAGAAAAGAGTATGGCCGTGTCCGGGACTGCCCATTTTGGGGGTATTCCTTATTTTCTCAGCCTCAGGAACGGATGAAGCTACGAACTTCAAATTTTGTACGCACATTCGTAGGATCGATCGGAACAAAAGCCCGTTAAAATTTTCGGGAAAGTAGCCGTGGCGTAGTCAGAGACTCCCGAAAATTTTCAGGTCACCCGTATACAGGGCGCATCGCGCAATCATCTTTGCGATAGCTCAGCTTTCTTGTTATACTATCTATTTATCTTCATAGTAAAGAGCTGATTCTCCTTTCCAGATGATTTATATTTAGCCTCTGTCGTCGACAGAGTACGTGCAGAAGAGTGTAGGCTACGTCTACGACGTCTTCTTCATGAACCATGGGACCAGCGCCCGTTGGTGTCCACTGCTTGCCTTGTAATGAGTTGCCACCTTCTGCAGTCTTGACTCTTGAGCTAGACTGTTCAGCTCCTGTATAAGTTAGTCCAGTCTTACACGGCTGACAATGTCATCCGTCCACCTTCTACATGGCCTACCTCTTTTGTTCGTGTCCGTCTGGAAAGGCGAATCAATCAACTCATTCCTATGACGTCAACAACGTCACACGCCGTTAAGTATGACATTATCGTATTACTGTATTCGCGTATAGGCCTACGCTGTACCACGTGTCTGGAACAGTATTCCTTGTCGTGCCAGGACTAAGGTTAAAACGGCAGTGCAAGCCTATGAAAGAGGTTTGGGGACCTACGCTGTGGAATTCAGAAGCCAGGAGAAGAACCCTGGGGCTTTGTGTGACGTTAGTTTAAAAATTAAGTATTCGTTTTTACTCTCTGGGTTGACTTTTTGCATTTTCAGATTGTCGCACTGTTGTGAATGTAACTGCGGCATTTGATTCGTGTAAACGGAAATGTTGTTCATTTATACACATTACACAATTACCCTGGCGAATCCAGAAAATGTTGGTGTTGTTGCCCAAAATTTACCGAAAACCTCGTTTTAAGACACGCCGAGTTGCAACCTGCAGTCGCTCATGTTTCGTGGGACCGGATCGTTCGTGTTTGAGGGGGCTATTTTCGACGTTACGAGGGCTTAGCCCCTTAATATCACACCTCGTCATCGCATCGCCCATGACAGTGGCTGCAAAGAAATAATAACTGAAACTATAATTGAAAACGATAACTGAAATAACACTCAGTCGATTACAAAGCGCATTTTGGCGTCGCATTGCTATGCGTCTCGCCAGTGCATTTACTGAGTGAGTCGCCCATTGAAGTGTAGGCCTATAGATGGGGGAGACAATTCATTGTCGGCCTTAATGTGTGATCTTGTGACCAGTCGGCCCACGTCGAGTAGTTTTATTATACATAATACATGTGTTTTATGGCAACTCCCTCCACGCTCGCGGCCCTTAAACCGCATAGGCCTATACATTTCAGTGTACCGTAAACTAAGACTATTTTCTCGCAAACATCAAACCGCCCACGTAGACGATTAGCTGTCCTATCAATACGTCTATAAAGTTTACTTCCAACAAGTTGCTTATTTTTCAGATATACCTCGTGGCTTTAACATACACGACTTTTACATCGTTTGAACGGTGTGGGCATAACAAAAAACAACATAAACACAAACATTTTTCATTTTATCAACACATATTATTTATGTAAAACCCATATGCACGATAGCGCGAAGAAATTCTCGGTTTGCTAGACAAAAATTCTGCTCCGCCGAAATTCAGGGCTAACACCTCCAACATAGCCGTACAAGCTATGCCTATCTAGCTGTGACTCTCTATTAACAACAATCTGTCTTTATCATCATTTATAGTCAGTTTGTTAGGTTTGGTTATCCTGAGAGAACCTGTGACAAGACAAAGTAACAAGGCTTCAGAAACAAGACCAAGGCCAAGGCGAAAAATTAAATCTTTCAGCACTATTGTTGCAGTGCCAATTACTCCAACAAAATTCACGCGCCGTTGTAAACAATAGACTAAAGATAGCCTATCTAAAGAGAAAATGGTATACTACTTCATGTATGTCTGTGTGTCACCGAATTTCATCGCCGGACATTGGAAGCATTATACAGCAGCTTGTTATCTATTTACTAATAACCGTTTAAAAAGCAGGTGCCTGGCACTGTGGTAGTTCAGGCCTAGATGTGTCATTAATGAACTGCAAAAGTGCAAACGTCTGTTTACAGACCAGTAGTCATCATGTGTCATAATGAAGTTGATCGCATGATCATGTGAGGCAAACCGGAAACCACACAGCACAGCGCGTGCTGGCTAGATCCGCCTCAGCATCCGCCATCACTTGACCATACCGCGATATCGGCAACATCCGGTTTAACTCGGCAGTTTCCGGCTCGATCTGTGTCCTCTTCCCTCTGGTCACCACACTTCTGCCGATTTTAAAAACTTTGGGCCGCTCCAATCCGCAGTTTATTTAATATAATACGGCTACGCACAGACCCGCGTCCGCAGTATTTTCTAGTGTAAACATTTTCCATTACTTAGTCTGCATATTTGCTATCACCATTGATACAAGAATACTTGTATAAGATATTCTTTTGTGTGATGATCCAACTTCATATAGTTGAGGACTCTGAACCATTGAGGGGGTCAACTTGCTGGCAGAGCACAGTGCTTGAGTGATCAGGAAACAGTTAGGCCTACTGCAAAGTCTGCAAATAGTGCATGTAAACTTGTGCACGTAAACTAGAGACAAAAAGTGTTCCCGTCTCGTCAGCATCAGCTTAGTCTAGAGAGATATAAGCCCTGCCCTGAAGGATTCAGGAGACGATGCGACGAAGCCTCCTCGGGGACAGTTCCAATCTCTTACTATAGCTTTTATCAGTTTACCTAAATAGTGCTTTCGAGTCGGATTGTATTGAAGCTGAGGTTCCGTGCAGCTTACACATTCGCTGGTGCGATGGTCGCCGAAATAAATTATAACTGATAGTTTCTCAAAGGTTCTATCGGCTGAGTTCGCAGAACTGCGTGTGAAATCTTTGCAGCATCCGGAACACAGTAGCACAAATTGCACAGTTGTCGGGCCTATCCCTGGCAAAATTGCGCCGAACTTCGGCTTTTGACAATTAACGGCCTACTCGTAGTCATAGTGCACCGTATTTCGACGAACTGTCCTTGTGCCATCAATAGGCCGACGGTTTGCCGTAGGCCTAATACTATCGTGTACTAGGCCTACTACAGCGATGTGTACTGTACGGTTTTGCGCTTCTGTTTTGTTGTTGCCATCGCCAATTAGGTCTAACATTAACCGTGAGGGTGTGATTTCCAACATTTCTGTTACAATTTACGCAGAATAACACATAGGGGCTGCCCATGTCATAATTCAAGCATTGCTTGACTCTGGAAGCAACCGAAGCTAATAAATAGTTCAGTCGGTTTAGGCCTATGTGATCCAGTCAGGAAACGTATCGGATCTCGGGATCGGACTTGCCCAACGGGCAACGTATACAATCACTGTATAGTTCTAGTATAGGCCTATATAGGGCTGGAAAACTGCTTCGAAAAAGACTAGATTTTTATGGTTTTACACAAAACCCTCCAAAACCTGAAAACTTCAAATTTTAGGTTTTACAGTCTTTCACTTTTTTGACGACATTCTGTTCAGATTTATGTTTAATTTCTAATCGTGATTTGTGAGTTTTGTTATAGCCTAATTTACAGAAAACGATGTAACATGGAGAATAGTGTATGGGATGTTCTTCCTGGGTCGTAATTCTGTGTCCTGTCTTCTTTGTACACAAAACTTTCAAAAAACCCAGAAATCTGAAAACTTATTCCAAAAAACCTCGGTTTTTCGAGCCATGAATTATATTGGCTATCGTGATCAGACGAGGTACATGTAAACACTAGGCCGGTGGTCCGCCGTAGGCTTATGTTACATATGTTACCACCGGCCTACATTGATGGCATGAGGACTGAGGACACTTCTTCGAAACATGGTGCATTGAGTATGAGTAGGCTGTTAAAAATTGACAAAGTGGTCGATCGACGCAGTTTGTCAGTGTCGATATGCTATAGGCCCGACGAGTTACTGCTATACGTGTTTTGTGTTTACAAGTGTTTGGGGGTGTCACAGATCTGATTTGTGAAATTTACAAGTGTGATATCCTTCCTGTTGTCCAACAACTGCTTCACAGATCTGATGGGTAGGCCTACTGCCTTACCACGACCACAATGTACTCCACCTCGCAACATGCATTTTCCAGCCACTGGCACTTGAGACGCACGGCGCCATTCATTCATCAGCTTCAGAGTTTTTGAACGCCGTGGTCCGTCCGTCGCTGCAGCATCAGGAGATTCCCTTGAAATGTCCTTTCTGTGGCAAAGCATTTCCATTTTTACTCAGCGTTTCAATGCAATTTTAATCGGTGAAACATTCTCTTATCTGGAGGAAGCTTTTAACCTCTAGCCACTTCAGTCTTTGTTGTTTACTATGTTTAGCCTTTGATTTTGATTTTATCCGTTCGGTTCTTACGCATAAGAGCATAAAATAATAATTTTCGATACTTTCAATTTACTTTGGTAGTAAAAATAAAAGCAAAAATTAAATGTGTCAGATTTCCTCTCAACCAAAATAACCCATAGGCGCAGCCTGCAGAGGGGCCTAGGGGCTGCCCCCGAAGGGGAGTGAACAAATTTTCACAACTGTTTTAACTGTGTACATAACAGAGACAAACGTCATAAAGTCTCATGTTTAATAATTGTGAACGTGACTAAATATGTGTTGCAAAAATGTCAAAAATATCAAATTTGTCGCCATCAGATGTGTTTTTTTCAGCTCCAAATACACTAGAATCCGTTTTCGGCCGGCACTCCGTCCCGGAACCCGCTGGGGGAGCTTACAACGCTCCCCAGCTCCCCTAATTGGCTGGGAGGGGAGACGCCTTTCGCGTCTCGCCGTCTCGGTTCTTAGGCCCCTCCAAGAAAAATTTCTCGCTACGCATGTGAAATATCCCACATAAAACTGGGTATCACTATACATTCCTCTCAATAGCGTCAAAAATCAGTGCATAAGTAATCAGTAAAAATGTTTATTATCAACTGTTTATGTATAGTGTATAGTTCATAATTTAAGCATATAACTTATAACCATTAATACATCATTAATATAACATAATACGAAGACACGCGGTGGCACAATGTTACAATCATCGACATCTTACATTACATTATAAATCTGATTACATGTAAATAAAATGCATTAACTATCCATAAATAACGGCGCGACGAACACGGCGTAATAACGTTATAAAAGTAACTGGTTAGCGATAACAAATTACTATAATATGCTGTAAATACAGAGAAGGCACAGAGTCATCTGAGCAATGAAGTTAATACGAACTGTAGATTGATAGCGGTACTTAATCCTTCATGCAGTTGGGGCACTATTGAACGTTGACCCATGACTGAGAGACTATGAACACAATGCAGCGAGCTGCCTCAGGCGACATTAGACAGTTTGCACAGTCTACAAATCATTTCCGCTGTCCGCACAGCCTATACACATAAATAGTCAACTTTGGGCCTGCAGGCCTACCATACGCCGATAGTAATAGGCACAGTTAGGCGTTTTGAGTTTGATCCTGCCTCAACTGCATGACGCTTCGGAGGTTAAACTCTCCAGCGCTGCGTAAACAAAAAAACAAGCAAAATGTTTCACAGGGACTTTGTTATATTTCTTGGCTAAAAAGACCAGGAGCAACAAACTAAAGCAGTCTAAATTAACGGCGTGAAAAGCAACAAAGCAAGTGAATTCATCGGGCCGGTAAACGATCTGAGATCGCACGAATAATGGCATAAAACTAAGGTGTGTGAAAGACAATATTAATTGCGGCCTATACAAAAGTTTTTCGTTTCGATCCGACATTATGCGTACAGTGTGACATAAAACCACTAAAACGGCGGGGCTGCTACGAGAGGCGGAGCCAACACGTTGCATCATTACATGCGTATAAATACGATAAATTCTATTAATTATGCCCACGCTGAAATAAATATTCGACCGGAATCAATCGGAATCGGAAATGCTAGACTACAGAGACAGCTGATCGGAGATCGGTGAAGATCCGACAGCGACGCGACATATACAAATACAATATACAGGACACACATGGGACAGAACAATGTCGTCGGCAAGAAAACATATACATGCCTATCGTAGATCAAAAGCGAACTGTGTCGAACTGTCAGTACAATAATTACGTTCGGGATACACAATGAGTGTGATGGCCTATATACCGAACAAATAGCAACAGCAGTATACTTGATGTTATTGCAGCGGCAAATGGTCGCAATTGAACGAAAATGGCATCAGATATAGAATATAAATATTAAATACGTTATTTCAGCGGTCTTGGGACGATCGACGAACAGTTTCGTTTATAATGGATGTGCAGACCTAATAATGTTAATATGGCATACAAAGTCTTCAGCACATTATTGGTACAGTGACACAGCAGATGTCACGTTGACGGTTCCATACATTTGGCACAGTAAGAAAGGGGTTAAAACAACCTGCCCCGACTTCCTTACTGTAACAAATGCCATCAGCGCCGCGGCAGTGTATGTACCATTTGATAATAGACTATGTAGTCAAATGTTCAAGGCAATTAAACCGGTATTTGCGAGTCTAAAATACTGAAACAAACATTGCCAGTTAATGAGCGGGAAAACAAAATGTCAAGTCTTTTACAGCGATTAAGTGTCAGCCGGCGTGCAGAGTCTTTCGTTTCGTATGCGTTAACAAAATGTCAAAATATGAACTTCGGGACATCGGGAATGGCGGGAGGCATTGCCGTCGCCAGCTATGGGACACTGGGTGCCTGTCCTCCTCGACTCCCCAATGTTAAATTTTTCAGGTCACTTCACAGCCGCACAAACTCCGACATTCGACTTCATGTCATTTCCTATACACAGTAGTGTATTCTGCGTCTTCTGCGACATCAGCTCCGCAATTACTATATGATATAGAATTACATAATATTTTTGCATCACCCTTAAATTATTTTCTCTCAGTCCCCCCTCCGCACCAAATACTGGCGACGCCATGGTGGGAAGTGACTGATGGGCCTATTGTTACCAGCAGACGTTGCTAGCTGCGGCTCCATGCTGTTGTTGCTGCTGCTGATATTGGTGTTGATATTGATGATGATGGAATTGCGTCCAGGCATCGGCCGGCCACTGCGGCACCGTAGCATCCACCTCGCTGCCATCTACTCCACGTGGAAAAAGACTGCTCGGGCTGGTGGAATTTCCAGGCTGTTGGAGGGCGCGTATTAGGGCTTCTATGTCTTGCGGTCCCAGCCGAGCTACCAATTCAGTAAGCAGAGCCGTTCTTGCGTGGTCGTCTTCCGCTGACCACACGGCTGGAATACCGGGAGCTTGGCGGATAGTCGCGGTCGGCGCGACGGAGTCTTCGGCAGCGGGAAGCAGCAGGCCAGTGGTAGGACTGGGAGAGGGACTGTCGGTGATACTAGATGCCGACGATGAGTCGGCAACTGAACCCATCGATGTGGTGGTAGTGTTTATATTGAGTGCGGACAGCTGATCCGACTCCAGGACTGTCGGCAACTGTCGCTGATATCCAATGGAGTTGCGGATCACGACGTCAGCCACGGAAGACGCTCGACGTTGCAGATCCACCCCTGGACCAGTCCTGGCATTCCCAGGCACCGGGATCCCTCGCTGTCGAGGCTCAGCCCTCGGCTGATACTCGGAGTGCTGGCGCTGAAGACGTGGTCTCTCTTCCAGATTGCGCGCTATCGACGTTGAACTTCGTCCCATCTCCTGGACGGCCGCCAGCTGCGGTCTCATCGGCTCCGACGTCGACGACTCTGACGACGAGCGTCTTTCGTCATCATTGTGGATGAAGTGGCAGCGAGGTCCGTACGGACAAAGTCCGGTCGTATGGAATGTCCTACAAAGATCAGTTTTGTACTTGGGATGACGTACGACGGATCGCAGTTCCGCCTTGCCGTGCGCGAACTGGCACTTGCTGCCGTAGCGACAGACTCCGTTCTCCTCGAACGGACGACAAAGCTCCGTCTTATAGCGGGTTGGCGCAGCCGTGGACGTCTGTTTGAACGTGGCCGGGACGTCTGGACACACTCCCTGATACAGCGTGGTCGTTTCCCCAATGCTCTGTGTTCGCCGAGCGGCTAGTTTGGGTGCAGGAAGCCTCAGTGGCAGAAAAGCCGTGTCAGCTGTGCCGGTGGTCGTAGGGTCTGTGTGATAGTAAGAATCTAGTGGAAGAGAGAGGCTGGCCTCAAGTGGACGTCGAGCGGTGGTCGGACGACTGATAGGTAGAGACTGTACTTGAGTCTGCATAACACCAACAACACAGACACGTTGTAGGCTAACTGCATGCTTTATATGCTTATGTCTTATACCGTAGTTTCAGCATGCGTTTCGCCGTTTTTATAAACACCAACTTTCGTTTTATTTCACTTTTTCTACTAGCCTATTTGTCTTGATTTATTTAATTTTTTTGTAAACGGTCATTGCACCATTTGTTAATTTTTCTACATACGTGGTCCGGGATACTAACTTATCAGATATTAAGCGTGCGTTGAATATCCATCGCATCACATATCATAATTAACCCTTTCTGTAATTAGGTAAAATCATTGCACATCTTCTACAAAGGGTTAATTTCTGATAGGTGTTGTAGAAGTACAAATATATAGACGTTTTAGTAATTTTGTCTCTAAAGTGTAGGCTGGATACGTACGTTTATTCGTGGCTAATTAATATTTTCTACATTTCTATATGTGTTCACAATGTGGTGTTTACGACTTTAAGCTCTCCTGCTTTAAGCGAATGTCGTCCTGAACGCGGCCGATCATAGGAAATCATCACAGAAGGCCTATAGACAAGAAAATTGAAACCCCGCACTAACAAAATAAGAATTAACCTCCGCTAAATGCCGAATATCCAGTTTACTTCACAATTGGCAAGGATAACTCGATAAAGGCAAATACTAAAACACTGATGATACTTATAGCCTAATTCTTATTAACTACAGATTCTCAAATCTCAAGGGACACACAAGTTGTAAAATAGGCCTCCTACTTCAGCCCATTTTTTTGTTTATATATTTTTCACATTCAGCTATTTAGCCATTTGGCTACCAGTATGTTTAATAAATTCTGTTCTGTTCTGCTATGATACAGACAACTTAGGCCTACTATATATCAGCATGAGCATGTGACCAAAACGGAAAATCAACGAAGAGAGAAACTGAAAGTAAAAGTCGATTAGTGCAACGATATTAAAATAATTATTTACATATCGTTAGTTAAATACGCTAAAAGTTGTCAAGAAAAATACGAACTACCAATGGAATACTGCATGACTTTTACTGCTATTCCTACTATACTATTATTTCTAATAACACAATTATGTGTATGTATGTACCTCGCTGAAAACATTGTTTTCGACATCCAGGCCAGCCAGCAAAGAGCTAAGAGTACTGATGCTTATTGCCGACGTCATGCTCGCAGCGCGTTGCAGTAATCAAGTCTTGTGACACAAGTCACTCCAGACCCGTGTATGACTCGATCGCTGCTCTGTTATATTATCGCGGTAGTGGGCGGAGCCTGGCAGTTATTTCCGGCGCCGGCCTGGCCAAAATTCGTCCGCTCAGCAGTCGTGCCGACAAAAGTACGAAGGGCCACTGGATGGGTGAATGAATGTACGCACGTAGGCCTAATTTAGCAGACACGGACTGACCGTTTAATTTCCTCAATGTTTGAACGAAGCCAAAAAGCCTACAAGCCGCCGTAGCCTATGTTACAACTAGTAAAAGCCTGTCCACACTGGCGCAGAAAAGTGCGACTGTCGCCGTTGTTTCGCCGTTTTCTGCGACAGTCGCACTTTTCTGCGACAGTGTGGACAGGGCTAGAACAACCAATAGCGTCGACGCGGGAAATCTCAACCGACACGCAAACCACAATTTAATGTGAAATAGCAATTCAGGGTCATTCAAAGACATGCATTTGGGGATCACCGAAAAGCCGACGAGGGACTGCGACGTACATGTATCCTGTATAATAATGTGGGCCTTAATTGATGTCTGAAATTTCCCAAGAAATAACCAACTAAACGCGTGAAAATTGTCAATTTCATCAACCCCAGTGTCATTCGGCGCCCCATCTCTATGGAACCCCGCGAATATTCGCATAAACCTTACATTTTTTTAAACTAAAATCATTCTCCTACCTACACGTACATTGTACATTTTCGTCACTAATTGCGTGCGTTTGTATTCGTTATTTTTTCAGTGGCTGGCTCGGAAAACACGTGCATTTTGAAGCAGTCCGTTCAAAGTCATCCAAGGTCGTTGACTTTTGGTACGAATCGAAAGCGCTTGTGCGACTTCCTATTAGTCCGTCATTGTAACATTGATCCTATCTTGCCTCGTTTCAGAGACACTGTAGGATTTATGTTCAGAAAATGACCCCACTCCGATTCCATCCGAATTTTGGGGTGTTTCCGTTGGACCAGAGCACCGAGCCAGCTTTATCAGCGTGAAATTATTTTTCGAGGTATTCCAACGTATGTGATCACAGTACCTCAACGTTACAGACAGAAGGACATTTATGATTTATCGTCGCGTAACAGCGCTCTGCGGAGCATACCGTACGACGCGTAGCATCGTTCGGTTATAATATTAATCCTTCAAAAAGTTTTACTAGGCACTAAACTTTTTAAACTGTAACGGATAACTAGATCTAGTGTCGCATTCAGTTAGTGACGGGTAAGCGAATGCAGCATCGCTTTGACTCTCCGAAGATGTATGGTCCCACTGTCTGCACATTTGACATGTCAGTGTCATTGGTTAGCAGTGCGTTTGCCGCGTGAAATAATATTGTGTGATGCATCGTGAACTCCGTGACCGTGGCCTTTGATATCTTGCCCAAAAATGGTTAAATCAGGTGACGATAACGATGATGATGTTGATGATGATGATGATGATGATGATGGACGAATTTACTTTATCGTATAGCGTGAAGTCCAAGGACTGTAAGGACACGTAATTAAGCAGACCTTCTGTCTTTCACTCTTTCTAAGTTGTCAGTTAACGTGGTTTGCTTTTTGTGTACATATCTAGCCCTATATACTTTTGTAAAGTAGAATATAGGTCCTAATTCTAAAGCGATGCAAAACTACAAAATCGTTTATCTACAGTAAATAGCCTGTCTATCGTGGATTCTAATTCCTCGTTTATATGGCTACTGTACCCGTCCACTCGTATAGGCTACGTATTTTCAAACTCGCAAAGTATTGCGCATGGGCGTATGCTCCCAAAAGGGGAGTGAAAAAATTTCACAACCGTTTTAGCTGTAACAGGGATAAATATCTACATGAAGTCTTATGTTTAGTAGTTCTGAATGTGAACTTATGTCGCAAAAATCTCAAATTTGTGGCAAATTTTACTTCAGCTTCTTCACTAGATTATCTCAGAATGCAACAGTGAAAGAACGAACGATTAAAATCGATCAACGTTTGCCGAAAGTCAGCACAGAAAGACTGCGTGGGGTGTTTATTTGAGTTTCGGTGAAGACGGCCCATCACTAGTTTGAAATGCGAGCACGACGACGGCGCCTCATTACTGCGCGCGGTAGGCCTTTTGACGTAATGTAGCAGTTATGGCCCGTAGGTCGCCAGCCTATCGCGCTGCCGCTAGCCTAAACTTATAGTCTCGGCCTATTGCACCGTAGGTCTATTGTATAGACCTATCTAGGCTGGTTAGGCAGCTGTCAACGAAAGATGAACGGTTGTCTGCTTTTCGCGATGACTCAACAGCACGTGAAGTCGATTCAAGCCAGTGCACGAACTTTGCAAAGCTATACCCATC
>Ga0209788_1000223_pt1 | contig 14317 bp, 9 predicted proteins | sample WorMetLIZISLAND1_2_FD_187415 | JGI IMG/M metagenome (GOLD analysis project Ga0209788, IMG submission 187415) | Marine gutless worms symbiont microbial communities from Max Planck institute for Marine Microbiology, Germany - Olavius clavatus LIZARD... ...
ATCTAATTGTCTATTAAATGACCATAATTATACTCATATTGCACAATATTAGGGCTCCGATCGTAGCCACATGGGCAGGTCGATCCTCGCCTTGTTGCTGGCGACGATTCTGGCGATTTCTCGCACGTCCAATAACCCTACACCCAGTGCCTGCCAGGCATTGTTTATCATCTTTGATTCACGCCGTAGTTGCTGCCTAGCCGCCGTGAGGAAGGGGGCGGAGGGACACTGAGTCGACAAGGGCCGTGCTAAGCCGCTCATTTGCAACAGCTTGACTGTCACTGAGGTGAGGTGCTAATTGAATCCAGACCGCAGTTGTGTGGTGCCGCTATGAGCGTTAGTGATTGCACACAGGATGCTCTGCTCGATCATTTACGAGATCAGGACTTGCCGATGATTCTCACGAGATTAGCTGATTGATCGGAGCCCTACACAATATGTCCGCATATTTGAAACTTCATGAGATTTCCGTTTCACTCGTTGCGGATGATGTTTTGGCGACTGTGCTGGTGTCTCCCACCGTTAAATCCTATCGACATTCTGTTCTGTGTTGCATATACTGTGATGACTGGAGGTCGTACTGTATTGCTTGCTGCAGATACCTCAGCAGTAGAAACTTGCAGGGACTTCAGCATCATGTCGAATGCGGATACGTTCTACGTGAGACCGCAGCATGTTGAAGGATGTGCTGCCTCTGACGACCCCAGTACCAGTAGCAGGTATATTGCAAGATTTATAATTCTATATCTGTGGTAAAATAGTTCCGACTGTAAAAAGTCTTGCTTAAAAAGTTCCCAAAAGTTCACCAGTAGTTTTTAGGGGATTTTGCCAGTTCTGTCTGTCAGCTTGCTTAATAAAGAACAGCAGATTGAAGATGGTTTGGACATATTGAATGCAGCCCAAGGTACCAAGTGGGTTGAAGAGTTTTGGCATAGAGACTAAGAATTCAGGGGGCAATAGGCTAACCCAGGTTGACCTGGAAATGGCCGTTAAACAGCCTATGTGGTCTTACTGAATGTGAGGACAATGGTGACTGTGTCAACTGTCAAACAATGTGTGTTGACGGAGATTGAGGAAACTAGCTGGTGGTGATAGATTACATTACGTTACAAGTCTTGATATGACAAGGAGGATGTATTTGTGTGGTGTTGAAAGCAGATCAGTAACAGTAGCAGTCACGGTATTTATTTATACGTGTAATCTTATAATGCATTATGACAGCTGCACTGATGCATAGTAGCTGCAGAGGTAGAGTTCTGTTTTCAGCCGGCAGTAAAACTGGTCAGTTGACACTGAGGTCGACTTCAGTTCCAACGGCAGGCTGTTTCATATTGATTGGCCATTAACTCAGTCAGGTAGGTTTTATGCCATGTGTTTGGCTTGTGATGGTACAGAGTGGTACACATCATTGAGCTGTCATCGGCTATTCATGGTTACCACGACGATGAAGTGCCTCCGAACGTCCTTGTCAACTTGTCGTCAAGGTCACGGACATCGTCCATCAGACATGCGGTACTCATTCTGAAGGCTCGGAATCCAGTTCACTGGCACATCAGTATACAGAGGCTTCACTGCAGTCTTGATGTCATTGTTAGTACATACATACCTAACTGTCTCACTTCTGTCATTGTCATAGAGATGATAGCGATGACGATAGTGATAATGATGAACTTAATATGGATGCAAGCTGCTCCAGATTCTCTAAATGATCTTAAGACAATTTATGCATGGTTTGGGCTTTTAGGGTAATCCCACTCACAAGAGGACAAACATACATAATATAATATAATTGGCAGAGGTAAAAAGATTTGCTCTGGTGCAAAAACAAGTGTCCCGGCACAGGCAGTAGCTGTCAGTCGGTAACTAACAACAGATACTAGAAGTGAGTGCAGTAATAGTAGTAATAGGAATATGCAGCATGTGTGGTAGTACATATGCAGTGGTAGCAGCAGCAGCATTTCCGTCATTCATCTATTGATCAGTCATTCAGTCAGTCACTCATTCAATCAGTCTATCATATCCTGCATTTGTATATAAGTACTAAACCCACTTTTCAAAGGCACTTTCTAGGAGTAGGTGTCTGCATCTTCAGATGTTCCTGAAGTCTGATTTTCTTTTATACCTATTTTTAAATTTAAATAACTGCATCCTTTTTGTTGATATTATTGTCTTGCATTTCGCGTTGTGCACATGTTATTTTCTCATTAGTTACCTATCTGTTCTATGTTTGTTCATTATTGTGTGATGTTTCATTAGCGAAAAATTTTGACTGTCCAAATTTTTTGCATTGAGGAGGTGGGGATGTTGCGATAGTGTAAGTTGCGCTTAACATTTTTCATGTGTTGGCATTGTGATATCTGATGTACACCTTGTTTAGAAGAGCTACCCAGTACGTCACTTCTCAGCTTCTGCTTTAAACGAGTTCCACCTTCTGATCAGCTTTTATTGAGTGCATTCTTTTTCAAAATCTGACAAATCTAGATCGATCTAGATTTGTCAGACGAGATCGATCCAATCCGGTGAAAAAGAACATGCAGATCTTTCTAGTCGTAGTGGGTGTGGTATCTTGTCTGCGGATAGTGCGCAGAGCACCGCAGACCATGCCCTCTTTTACAAGTAAACACCATAGACATCATGAATATTCGTGATGTCTGTGTTAAACACTAAACAGCCAATGCCGTCGCCACGCAGCACACATGCGCGTGGCTAAGCCAGATTTTCTCAGATGTGTCGGAGCAGATCAGATTTTGATTGAGAACGCGGAGCGTTTCGCTCAGATCGATCTAGATTTGTCAGATTTTGAAAAAGAATGCACTCATTGTAATCACATGCTATTATATCTCATGTATCTGTGTATGTGTTTATATATGCAGACTGATCGGCCAGTCAGCAGCAGTGGCTTCACGTCAGAGCCGTTCCGTGTCGTTGCTGAGCGTTTGATGTCTTACTCCGGCGCTGATCTGATACGATGGACGGCAGAGAAGTATGGCCGACCTCTGTCCTACACACTGGCGGAACTTGCCAACCGGCTGGAAGTCAATGTCGATGGCAAACGTACGTATAAACACTTCTTCACTGTTGATATGTCTGCTGCAGGCTTTCAGCATTTCTTATTGACAGTCGGTCAAAATGGTCTAAGCATGTCTGCTTAAAATTAGAGGATTTGGAGCGGTTAAAGTGGTCACCTCCAAGTCCCCTATTGTTAAGCATATGTGCATGTACCATTTTAACTCCCCAAATCCCCGGTTGTTAAGCATACATGCATAGACCATTTTGACATCCCCAAAATCCCCTTTGTTAAGCATACACACATGGACCTTTTTGACCGCCCAAAGTCCCCTAATTTTAAGCATGCACGCATAGACCAATCGATGCGGCTGTCTGTCTATGTGTATGTGTTTCCACATCTTTGATGCTAAATATCTTAATTGGATTTAGCCCTAGGCAGCTCAAAAGTGGCTCAAAGGGGATGAGCTTCAATGCAGAGTACCTAGGACCATGTGAAATCTCCTTTTTCTTCTTCTTTTTGCTGTGCTTTGCCTATTGTCATGGTTATGGTCACTGACAGGACTGTCATCACTGCATAATGTAACTGTGTGACGTGACTGACGTCAGCGCTGTTATTAGTGAGAATGATCTTTGGCCAGGAAAACAGTACTCTGCACTGTATTGTGATATGATTGTACATGACTGTCTCAAGGACACGGTTATTCAACTGTTATTATTTTTGGTGTTCATTTTATTGTTTTTACCTCATTGACTTTGATCGTTTTATTTGTTTTGATTTACCTATATCTCTTTTAGCCTTCCGGGTACCGTTTTTCAATAAACTTGAGTTGAGTTGAGTTGAGAACTGCATGGCAACCAGTCTTGTAGTGCGAGAGTGAAGGACGGCAGACATGCGGAACGTGCATGTTATTATGTATCCAGTATATAGTTTGAAGATAATATTTTTGTCTGTTTGAACCTGACACCTATCATAACTGATTTTTGCCTGGCCTGTAGACTGGTCACTGGTTAGCCTCTGTGATTCAGTTCTGTGGCTGAGTGCATTCGAGGTTGTGTTGCAGTTAATATATAATTACTTTCTTGCATTGGTGCTGATGTGTAGGTCGTCGTCGTGGTGGAAATAGGAAAGCAAAAGTGAATATTGAAGAGACCCTGCGTCATGTCATCAGCTCGTCACTGACCATTGCCTGTACAGACAGCTGGACGGAGGTTACTATACCGAGATCAGTACTCGAGGTAATAATGACCGTCTTTGTGAGTATTGTCTATTCTGTAAAGAAATTCTTCATAAACCTCATCAGCATGAAATAACTATTTATAATGAGCTCAACTGTCCATTTTCACACGAGGTCTTTTTATCCTGCCTGTTCAGTATGCAACGATGCCATCAATTCTGTTTGATGTTGTAGAAAATTTAAATCCAGTACATTGGTGATTGGAATTCCAATTATTTAGTGATTATTTAGCAGAATTTCATATAATTGGGTTTTTAGTTTGTTTGCTGATTGTGACAGCTCTGTTGTCTAATAATGATAGTCTGTTCTTCTTCTCCTCATTTCTTTGACAAATTTCTGCTCACGTGTAAAGTTGGCAGCAACAGTGGTTGTGAAAGATGATACTTACTAATTAGTAGTTATCTGTGGACAGATCACTGATCTTTGTAGTTGAAACTCAGCCTCCTCTCCCAGGTCCCTCTGTGCCAAAAGTAGGCAGTGTTTTCAGGTGATAAGATGAAGATAAGTCTGATTAATTTAGTTTATAAACAAATTTTTTTAATAAATTGTGGAATAATTTGAACGGTATTGAATTGAAATTTTGTATGGAGGTGCTACACCAATGCATGTGTACTATTTTAGTTGCTACGTTTGCGTGTGTGACAACTACCAGCTGTATAGTACATTACATATTCATCTTTTGTGTGTGATAGGGTTATCATTTGACGTCAGACAGTTTCAGTCTTGCAAATGTCTCTTGTCGTCCCACGGTCAACGCAACTCATTACATCTTGACAGCCGACAGTTCTAAATGTGAATCTACTCGCACTGTGTCAGATGATACTGTTGTTCATCATAATGCCGTAAGTGTGCTAACATCGCAGTGTAGTGCAGTGTAACAAAATTAGATGCGTCATAGGTGGCCTACGCTACTACAAGGGTGCTTTAGGCAGGCAAAAGTCTGACTCATGCTCAAAGGGATGGACTAAATAATTAAGTCTTGGGATACTTCTTGAAGGTGAGAGGTGACGAGCAGTCATTAAGCTGCTGAGGTTTGTAAAAATATCCTGAACTTGATAAGTGGGCCAGTGAAACAAAAAAAAAACTAGTAGCAGGCTGGAGAAGTTTGCCTGGATGTCCTACCTGCAGCCACTAGTGACTGTTAGACTGTACATTAGAAGTAATGACAAGATTGTTATTGCAATCTCACACAGTTTGCCGCATTGACGGTACATGAGAGCCAATACTTTTTTCGAGAACACTAAGTTCCAGAATGAATTGCTATTATAATCGTTATGTACTCAGTCTTTGATTTGGTCGGTGTATGTTTGTTTTTTCTTCTCATTTGCTTTTTATATTTAGTAGTGTTCTGCAGTCACTTCTTGTGGCAAAATGTGCTTACCACTAGTGGAGTGCGAGGGATGGCATTGTGTTCGTATGGTCAGCAGTCTTGAGCTGCGGTAGAATATGGTAGTTTTACTTCAGCTGAAGCGAGCCGTTCACATCATTCACTTTGCTGGCTGTCTGACAGGCATATCTTACAAGTTATTCTTAACTATTTCATGATTTCCTGTACGTAGTTGCTTTTTCTCAAAACGTTTGTAGCACTGAATGCTTTTATGTGCTGAGAAACTACTCGCTTGCTGACAGCATCACAGTTGTGTAGTTTGTTGAGTTTTAATGAAATCAGTTAACTATTGCTGCAGATACTGGTGCACTATGGAACTGGACAAGCTGATGAGAATCGTGCATCAATAGATGATTCTGATGGTGGTGACAGACGGTCATCGTTGATGATCAACGTCAGCTGCCACTACCCGAACCAACCGGTATGCTCTTCTCTGGTTATCTGCCTAACAGCAGCATTTTGAAAACATCATCTTTTAACTACTCCTTTCTCCAGCTTCTCTCTTCATACCAGTTACTGGAGATATTGCTAAGCAGCCGCTTCCTTCCTCTTGTAACCTTCCTTAATGTACCTTCTAATATGTCCCATAGCAAATTTCGGTGCCTAAAATGTGTCCATTCCATCTATGTTTGCATTGTTGGACACTGTCTATAATTCTCCTGCTTTCTTGCACTCCTTGAAGTACTTCTTCAATGCTTATTTTATTTATCCAACTGATCTTTTCGATTCTCCTCCACTCAGAGATCTCGAAAGCTGCCAACCTTTTTCTGTCAGCTTGAGTAATTGCCCATGTTTCTGCACCATAAAGTGCTACACTCCATACCATACATTTTATAATCCTTTTCTTTAAGTCCATGTTCATTTTACCAGAATACACATAGCTTTCTTTTTCTAAGTATAGTCTAAGTTACCATGGCTATTTTTATTGCACAGGTTTACATAGGCTGCAGTTGCAAGAATTGTAGACTTGAATATTCAACATGGCATATGTGTCAAGCAGGACATTAACTGTGTGCACTCACTCCCTTCAATTAAGCTGGCAGCTGGCAGCTTAAAAGTCTGTCAAAAGTGGTTCACTGTTAACACTTCAGAAAGTTATAAATTATGGGTTAAGTTTGTTAAATTGTTAGTGGTTAAGCAGTACATAACTAGTATGATGCAAGTAACAAACTTCTGTGTTCGTTAAACAGTTTGTGCTTGCTGAGAAATTGTGATAATTCTGTTTTATTGCCGTGATTTGTAGTCGAAGGACGCAGCATCTCATGACCCATCAAGTAATGGTGCCAAGTTGGAACTCTCTCTAAACAGCAAAGAAGTTGTTCATTTTCCAGTGACTGTGTATGGACAAGATCTGCTCCAGGTGGATGCCAGCTTTCCAGCAGGTTAGCTGATGCTTTCTCAAAGTTTTTTTCGTGGCTGGTATTTTGCCTCCTTCAGCGCATTGACACTGTTGGTTTGGTGGTAAGCCGGGTATCCTATCACCTGTAAAAACCTATGTCCATTAATCCTTCAGAATTTTGTTGCTGTTAGTTGGGTGAGAGGAAGGGCATCCCACCTGCTTGTCATTAATGGGCAACTGACTAACCCAGGTTTTCCTGGAAAAAAGGTTGTTAAAATGGTGTGTGTGCAGACATGATCTTTGGCAGTGTGCTGTTTATCAAACTTTGCCACGCACATCGTTCTATACTTCAGTGTTTAGTATGTATTTTACTTGTCAGTCGTCCCAGTATCCTGTAAATCTGTGACACTTTAGTGCCCACAAACATATTGAACTTATGGGAAAATCACTTAATAACTAAAAACATGCAATGTTTACCCCATTCGCCAAACATAACATCTTAAAGTCACACTACTATTTTTTTTATCTATTTACCATGTAAAAAATATAGGTCAACTAAGTCGGGTTGTGTGTGGTGAATCTACAGACGATGCAGTTGAAGTGATGCTGAGAAGATGTTCAGCGAATACATTTGATGATGAGCTGGAAGCTGGTACGGAGACAGAGCAGCAGTTGATACTGGCCGGGTGAGTGATTTTATAGCAATTAGATCTACGTACACATTAGTTATAATTACACATTAGTCTCAGGCCAACTCAGCCTTCATTCCCTTTGGGGTAGATAAGTGAATAGCAATTAGTACCTGTTAATACTCGCTGCTAAAAAGTGAGTCGTTGCCGGAGAACATTGCGGGGTGAAGGCCATAGTGCGGCTGGCTGGGGCATAGGTGGGTCTGTCAAGCTGCTACTGGCTGATAAACTGGTACTTACCATATCGCAGATGTCTTAGCTTTGTAGGCACAAGCTTGTAGTGTTATTCTGGAACTCTTGTCATATAACTGTATATGCTCTTAACTTCTCACCACTTTTACCCATACATTCAGGACTGAACTAACCTAATTTGGCATACTTCAGGAACTTGACCCTGTTTAACAAAAACCGCACATTGTTGTTGCAGTAACTTTTTTTGCCTTTACTTCGTTGGCATAGTAAAACATAAGCCTACTTGTGCTGAAAGTGCCTTTAAAACTAATCACCTAATGGGCCCAGTGGCTTGTTAGTGCAGTGGTTAGGGCGTCGGACTTGTGATCAACAGCTCGCGAGTTGAGTCCCGGCCGTGCACTGCTGGGTTAGTACTTGGATGGGTGAGCGTCTGCAGGCGGGTAAACATCTTGGTATGTAACCAGTCATCTAGGTCAACTCAACCTTCCATTCCTCCGGGGTAGGTAAATTGAGTACCAACCTGTCTGTCTGGGGTTAAGGTGGAGTGTGTTAACTTGTGTCGGGTGGCAGGTAACACTGTGTAATCCCATATGGCAAGTGACACCCCGTAGCTCTGAGATGACTTGTTGAGGAGAGCTGTCGTTTAACCCCCTAACCACTAATGTTACATGGCTGGGTGGAGGAACTTCCCAGTTTCAGTTTCATTTGTCGAGTGAGTTGATCAACAAAGCAGCTTTTCTGAAGATTGCTTGCGATGTCAGCCTCTGTCATCATGATGATGTTAGTGGTACTGCAGGCAGATTGAGTGGCGGTGATGCTATTCCTCAGGTGTGAACATTTACGTGCTGTTTGCTACTGCTACGTCTTTGCATACTCCTTAACAGACTTTTGCCGGTCTTCTTCAACTTTTGTACTCATTCTAAGGTGGGTCGCATTCACTTGTGTTGAGTGGCAGGTATCACTGTGTGATCCAATATGGCAAATGACTCCCCATGTCTGTTCACGAAGAGCTGTATCATTTTAACTTAACCTAACCTTGTGATTGTAGTTACATGTGGTTTCAGATTGTACAAAATTTCACTTTTGTTTTCACATATTTGCTGCGCTGCCAGATCTCTAGATTACTTCAGTCAGTTGTCTATCATTGGCGCCCAAGCCTTTCTTGTTGCTGCTGCTCGTGTGTGGAATGGTTTGCCGAAGCACCTTCAATGGGTGTCTTCTGGTCGCACCTCAAGTGCTACCTTTTCTCCATTTCTCCATCTCCTTTCTGAGCACCTGACTGTACTGTACAGTGCCTGTGCAGTGACAGCGTATCATTTTGGACACTTTAGTCGTTCTTGTTACATTACATTAAATTGCTCTCAGCTGTTTGCTGGCTTCATGTGCTGTCAGTGTCTGTTTGTCAGTTGATATAGTGTGTAATAATTATAAATGTCGCTGTGTAGTGCGTGAGCCGCCAACATTTCTGCGTCATGTCAAACATCGTGGCATCGTCGTCGTCGATGATGGATTCAGAGGCGGTCTCCATGACAACAGTGAGTGTCGGTCCATTGCTGCCAGTGCCTGGCAAGAAGCCCGCCACTGCTGCTGTAGCAATGAATGACGACATTGATGCGGATGTTGAATCTGCTTGTAGTGAAGACACGGCCGTGGTCGTTGAAGGCGTTGGTTTCGCCGTTGTTATCGTCATTGCATTCGCTGCGTTTGCTATCGGCATCTTGCTGATGAGCAGTCTGTGGTTCATCTATGTCAAAACAAGTAAGTCACACTGCATATATCTGCTGCTTCTCTGGTTTTGTTTTTAGCAGGTCGTAGTTTGTGTAGAGGTTGAAAGTCGCTCTTTGCACCATCGATTTCCTTGGTGGGAACTTACTGTTTACTTCAGACACTTTTTCTGTAGGATCATTTAGCCGCAAAATATTGCAACCGGCTAAAAAGCAAAAGCAGACAACAATCTATAGCTATAGCATATGTCATACTGAGCTGAGCTTCTTGTTTTTTATACTGTTAATCAGTTTAATGCTTATTTGTGCCTTAATTATTCAATTTTTTTCAGTTTGTTGTTATGGTTGGTAGTAATTAGGCTGTGAAGAGTTATTCATATGTTTGTAGCTGGTTGATTAATGCTATGTTATAATGTTATTATGATAGTCGTTATACTATATGTCATGCGGTTTGGTGCATTAATGCTCTCAGTTGGGTGATGTGAGGGGCGTCTGATACCTGCCAAACAGTTGTCAAAAGTTTACTTGGAGGGTAGCTGACCTAACCTGGAGCTAGGCTACCTTGACACAAGTATGAGTATATGTCTGAGTACGAGTTATTTGTACGGGTGAACTGAAGCTCGTATGAGTGGAGCGTTCCATCACTTGTACAAGCACACACACCATAGTTCAGTCACCCTTAAAATATTTCGTGAAAATTGTGAAATGCCTTGACTTCTTGCAAAAGTACTCCACTATCACTGGTAATGTTTTACGTCAATGTTTAGGTCAAAATTGCATCGTATCTTTACTATGTTGTCAGTGTAAGTAAGTAATACTATGTTCTTACTCGTACGGACTGCATAAAAACAGGACCTGCACATCGCAGAAGTGCAACTTGTACTCGTACAGTAGTTGTATTGACTGCCATTGGAATACATGCAAACTTGTGTTTACTATAACCCACACTTGGGTGCCTGGACTCATACTTGTGTCAGTATGAATGCTGCCTAGCACCAGTTGAAGTTTGTTTTATAATGTAGTTTGACTGGAATGAGTTTCTCGAGTGTGTTGTGATGTTCAGGTCCAAAGCAGAAGAGTGGAGTGATAAGGTCGACAGATACGAGTGGAGATGTAACTCCAAGTTCAACTATTGGAGCGCTGACGTCACGGCACGTGTGCGTACGTTGATAGCTGCACCTCGACTTGCACTTCGTTATTTGACTGTTGTGTTTCATCAGAAACAGCATCTCTGGCACTGAATGGCCCTTACTGTGCTGAAGTGCCGCTGAGAAACTACTCGTTCACTCACTCACTCAGTAACAGAGTCGTTCGTATCTGTCTCCCAATGTCTTGACACGCCTGCGCGCTCGGCCATTCACGGTTTGATTAGACACGGCCACTTTTTTGTCCGATTGTTATCGTTGCATTATCAGGGCCAACACGAGTAGACCGTTTTTTGCACGAGGCAGCATACTGGTGATTTATTTTGTTGCCGTTCTCGCGGTTTGTGCGTCACCGAACAGAGTTGGTCACAACTTCACGCGATTGCTTCCTCGCAGCATGCAAGAGTTGCACTTGTACACTCGCGGCTGCTGTAAGCAATATGATTTTATTGACAGTTGTGCACGCGTTAACCCGTTCTACACAAATGTCATCTCCATCGGTTGTTTTCTGTTATATGGCTGTTGTCAATGAATGTGCTGTTCATTCAACTATGGGGTACCTATGTGTGCCTGCATTCTGTTGTTATTATTATTATTATTATTATTATTAATGTCATTTATATGGCGCAAATTCAAATAATGTTGTCACTATTATGTTTAGAGCAGAGATAAGATTGTGTGGATTATTCAATATTGGTTACCACCGGCATTGCTACCATTTCCCGGTGATTACCGTACGTAATATTTGTTTCAGTTTTCTTGTAAACTGCCTGCTGGTTCAAGAGTTACTCCAGTCAGATCCCCAAAAATGAACTTCTGGATATTCTTGGAACCAGACTTGCTGCAACCGAGGTGCCCTTCCTGCCACCAAACTAACAGTATTACGGCACTGATGCTTGAATGATTATCATATTAGTGATTGTGAACAACTAGGCTACTGCTGAAATTAGGTGCTGTAACGTCCGACATATTTTTGGTGATTCTATTTAAGACGCAAAATATTTGGATCATGTTTTGCTCTGTTTGTGAACTGCAATAAGATTACATCACTAGTTGTACTAAAAGGGCATAAATGTAATTCTTAAACTGTAATGGATATTTTACGGGTCATGTCATGGTGTTGATGACGATGGTAACGTATTGACCAGTTTTAGTCTACCTCTTGTCTCTCCTGCAATGAGAATGTCGACAATGATGGCTTTAGTGGAAGTGATTGTGGCAGTCATATTGATGAACATCTTGTACATCTGTATCTACCTCTCCTCTATTGCTGTGTGTTAATATTTCCTCAATACTACTCACACACGTGTAACACGTGCTTTATCTATTAGATCAGGAACTGATCTCATATCACTACTCATCTTGTTCTTCTTGTTGGGGCGACTGCTCTTGAATGTGGTCCAATAACTCTAAGGTTCTGTCTTTTCAAATCCGATGGGGGTGAAATTTGCCAGGAATGTTCTTAAAGTTAATTGATGGAGTCAGATCTTTAATTTGCATCTCACTTTCAAGATGGCGGCCATGGCGTCATTTCGTGCAGAAAAGTGCTGCCACCTGGTGAGCAGGCACAAAGCATCTGGTGGCATCTATGCAGTAGTGTATGCCAGTTCCTGATCTATAGTACATTCGTACATGTTATTGTCTATCAAGCATCTCTTCTGCTGCGTCGGTCAGCTATTTATAGAATGATGTGGATCCATGGCTCTGTTTTTGCCGGCGCTTCTTTGCCAGTTGGTCTCTCTGTCAGCAGAATTACTGCGAGAGTTGCAGATGAATTTTTTGCATTTTTTTTGTCAGAAGCAATTGGCGTTTAGACGTAGTTTATACATAGTATGGTATGAAAAGTGGATTTTGCAATGCAAAAAGTGAATATTATGATAATCTTAAAAAATAGTTATCAATTACACACATTTTCACTTCCATTATGCGATCAGCTGGCAATTAGAAGGAGAGAAATAAGTGATCTTTATTGTTTAATTGTGTCATTATGTATCGGATGGTTTATAATATGGTTTATAACCATGCTGTTGGAATACTTGAGCTTTGAGTCTTGTCATTTGTGCCATCCATGTTCAGTTTTTGGACGTTGTTTTAATCAGTTCAAGGAACGGATTGCAGACGTGCATGTTTTGAACCATATCTGTCACTTTTTTGGTACACTGCAGATAATGGTAACATATAGGCCGCTGCGAACGTACCTCGTAAAATATACTGACTGCGGTGTTTATGATTATGCCAAAGTCTGTGTGTGTGTTGTACTAAGTATTTTGATATTTTATGTTGTTAGTTCTGTTTGTCTAGTTGGTTAACTTTGTTTAGTATGTTTCTACTACAGCATAGACTGGCGTGACGTGATTCGATCAAACGTTTGCCGCTACTGTTGTGGTTATTTATTGGTTTTTATGTTTTTAGTTTAGTTACTAGAAGGTGTCTAGTTACTTGTGCACTCTGTATTGATTTACATCTATCGGCTTTCTCGGAACAATCACAGATTTATTCTCGCAGCAGTTTGTTAGAATTTTGTTGGAAATTGAGGACGTTTTAGCTGTTTGTTATTGACTGTGGTATTGAAGTGCAGATGGTAATTGGTGCAAATATATATTATGAAGTTGCTAGTACAGAATAAATACACTGTGTCTCAGAGAAAAAAAATAAATATAAAATAAATGTGAGTACACTGTGTTTCAGAGAAAACTACACCTTTTTGTATCTGTGATAACTTAATCCGATGTCATCCAATAGGGGATTTTCATCTGATATGCAAATTAGCTGCTTCCGTCTGGCAAAAAATGTAAACAGTTGTTATGTATCGATATAGTGATCTTCAAAACTAAAAAAGACGATAGGCTATTGTTCAAATTTGTCGTGTTAAAGTATTCATGATGAAAATGTAAATAGTAATCATTCACTAAGAAATGTTTGTTGGACTATCTTTGTTTACAATACGCCTATCATTTTTGCCAGACAGAAACAGTTATGCGCATGCGCGCATAAATTATGAAAAGGATCTATATTGCCAATTCTTCGCAGAAACATACCCCAGGGAATTTGAGAGAAACACATATTATACACAGTACACCACACCTCGTTTTATATTTCATACTGAACCTTTAAAATCTAGCAACGATTTTTTACGACATACAATACAGCATCAACATTTACAGTCTTTTTACTTATGATTGTTAATGTTATTTGATAATTATTATCTGATGTGACAATTGGACTCTTTTGTAGACTTTTCATTTGACACTGTACTGTATGCCATAAAAATCGTTGCTAGTTTTTACAGGTACAGATGTATACATTGAGATGTGGTGGGCTATCTATATTATATGTGTTTGTTAGAAATTACCTGGAATTTCTGCCAAGAATTGGCAGTATTGGATAACAGCTGTCAGTTATTACAAATATAAAAGGGTGGTGGTTTTTCTGAAACACAGTGTAAGATTAACGGAGCAGTTGGTTTGCCATTTAACAGCTACAATAACAAGATGGTTTTACTGAATTTTTTTCCGAATGATAGCGATCATAAACTGTTACCAACATAGGCGTACAAGCCAGGGGGCAGCCCCCCAGACTCGGGCAAAGCCATTATTT
>Ga0209788_1000224_pt1 | contig 14305 bp, 3 predicted proteins | sample WorMetLIZISLAND1_2_FD_187415 | JGI IMG/M metagenome (GOLD analysis project Ga0209788, IMG submission 187415) | Marine gutless worms symbiont microbial communities from Max Planck institute for Marine Microbiology, Germany - Olavius clavatus LIZARD... ...
GCCGTGTGCAATTATCGTTACTTACTGTGTTCTAGTCAGCTAATATGTAAACACTGCAAAGCGTCTATTCATACGGCGCGCCTTACGAATAAACATTGATGAATGTGTGGAAACTGTGTATCATACGTACTCTCGTTCTTTCAGAATTCTAGCTGTCGTCCTCATTTCTATTTCCGGTACGCAAGTCCATGACGTCGACTACGAACACGCGGAGTGTTAACAGCGACCGAACCAGTCGCCTACAGGCTTGTCTCTCTGTCTCTCTCTCTGGCACTGTGTTTGATGCGCCTCTCACTGCAGACATCCCCATAATTCTGGTTTCTTCAAGGTTAATTACGCCGCAAGACACGGAGCGTGGGCGGGGATCCGCGGAATAACAGACGGGTAGGAAAAATAGCAATTTTCGGCTAATAAGTCGTTCTGTGTGCCTGTTATTGCTTGAAGAGACAAAAACCTGCACAACGACATGTATGTAAAGCTTAGGCCTACTGCGTTTACATGTATATAAATTATCAACTATTTACTAGGTAATGAAAATGTCGAAAATGCCTTTTTTGTGAAGTAAAACTATCTGTAGGTGACATGTCCAGTTTTCATAGTGAATGACATAATGTAGGCTACAGCTGTACTGATAAATTATTATCTGCAACTAACGGTCCATTTTCTAGCATCTCTGCTGTATGAGCAGATAAGGCGCAATGTCTGGCGACGGTGTTTTTCTTGAGGTCTGGTTTGCCGATGCTTCCCTCACCTCCTGCCTGGCCATACCCCAACGGTCGGATGCTGGCTGGCGTCACTCTTGACCGCTGCATTTGATCCTGCATGTGTTCTGACTGGGAGATGTGAGCGACGAGTTACGGACATAAGCCCCTTTCTCCTCTCTGCGCAAAGATAACAAGTCTGACTCCCTAACTCGTATGTATGTAAAAAATTAAAAGTAAAAGTAAAAACATTCACATACATGAAAATGGACAATGTTTTGTATTCCTGTGCTTTAATTTTGCGTCTACAGTACACTTTCAAAAGCAAACCACCAAAGGTAAGCCTATAGGCCTATGTCACCGTGAAGCGTGAACGGCTAAAGACGTATGGGCTATATCGTTATCACGAGTAGTTTCATTAGCGGTACGATAAAGGGGACAATAATGAACCAGCTTCTGATCGTCTTATTTGACGCGTAAATGTTTACTTTTGTTAGATGTAAGATTTTATATTATCGGTTTTTACCGCGCGATGCACTAAAGTGCAAAGTGCGGAATTGAGATTGCATGATTGCATGTCGTCTGTCTCTTTGACGTTGGTGCATAAGAGGGCAGCTTTGGTTTTAGAGAGCTTGGATATATGGGGGAGTTCTGTCCGAGTGGCTAATGTCCGCCACCCGTGAGACACAGAGCAGCTGTTCTGCGTGTCGGTGTGGTGTCGCGTTACGCTTTAAGCAGACTGAGGGTTCCGTTGAGAGCGGTGGAAATACTTGGAAATATTGTGTTTGCTGTTTCACCTGCCATACTTTATGGCGAATAAAGTTCTGTGTGTTAAAATTGCGTCGCAAATTGTGATACCATACCGCTTATTCATAATGATAATGATGATGATGATGAAGATTTGTAGTGCACCATTTACAGTTGTAATGGATAAGAACAATGGTGCATTATAGATTAGCTAATTGATCAAGCAGTTCACTGAACAACACATATATTGTACAACTAGTGTACGCACCAGTCGTATGGACAATATCAACTTAGAAAGCGTCCGACATACGTCATTGATGTAGCCTATAGCTTTCTAACATCACATGCGCACGTGCGTCTTTCTGCTATTTATTAATCACATGAAGGTTGGCCGGCTTGGCCTCTACAGTCCTCAGGCTCAGACCTCATCCGACCGTGCTGACGGCGGACATGAATCAAAGGTACTGTATAACTGTTAATGGAACGTTACCCATAACACAGCTAGAGTGTCACTTGCCATATGGGATCAGACAGTGTTACCTGCCACCCGACACAAGTCAACACACCCCACCTAAAGCACAGCCAGATAGGGCGGTAGTGGTACTCGATTGAAATACCCCGGAGGCTGAGTTGACCAAGGTGACTTGTTACATACTGATATGGTTTACCCGCCCCGCAGTTCTTATCCATTACAACTGTCACCCACACAAGTAGTAAAGGGGCCCGGTGTCCATTAACTACGTTGATCGAAGCCAACGCGCTAACCACTACACTACGCCGCCACTTAATCAACGTGCGGCTGGCGTCACACACAAAACAATAAGGTAAGCTACGGCAGAGAGACAGCGCGTCTGCTACACACACCTTTCTCGGCTGATTCACTGATTGTACACTTCATTGGACACAGCATTTACTGCTGTACAACTATATAATAGACCAGCTAAACTTGCATCGACACTATCAGCTGACAAACCGTGCGACATACACACTAAGTTGAATCGGGCATTCAAGCTCATTCAAGGTCATCCTTATTGGTGCCGGCAGAAATCCAGAACGGTGTGTGGTCGTAATGTGCAATTAATGCGGACGTTATTTCTCAAACGATCGTAGATATCGCAACGGGAAAAGGGCAAAGTCGTCGATTTCAGCGAACCCACTCAGTTTTTATGACGCCCCTGCAAGAAAAGCCTTCGAATATATGGAAATGATTTATATTGCCATTGACCTATATTTTTGTTGCTGATATTGTGTCTGCATGTGGGTCTATTTAAATTTGTGCAAATAAGTTTTGAATCTCCATCGTTATAGATTAGAGATCGAGGGCACAGTATGGTCTGCGTACATACATGCAGTGAATAGGATAATGATTTGCTAAGATATGGCCAATTGAAGTTTTCCAAGATGGCCGCCGCCTCCATCTTGAATTTGATCCAGCCGGACATGGCACAGTTCGAACCGCCGTCCGTGAAAACCCAACCCTAGAACCAAACACGAAGTCGATCGGGTGACGCCTTGCAGAGTTATGGCCGTTTGAAATTTTCCCAAAATGTGTGAATGGACCCTTTGGTCGGTCGTTGGTCGTCGGTCGTCAATATTCATACTTCTTACACTGATCTCATATACTCCTCTTTGCTGAATATGACGTACAGCAAAAGGGTTAACTGCTCCTTGATGCCCGTTAGCTCTTTAGCCATTCGCTGTAAATGATAATGCTATGGCAAAAGTGTCTGAAGCAGTAATTTGCATGTGCTGTCCTAGCAACACGCCGATATAACGTTCAACACCTACATCGCGCTGCAATGCATAGCGTGACAGACGGACAGACGACAATGTAAAACCAATAGGCTAGCCGATGATACTATATAGGTTCGTAGTACAAATGGTGGACCAAGGAGGCACCGTCATTGTGTTGCTTCTGGACGACAACAGGATAATGACATCACTGATCTAATATTGACATTTCTGCATAGGCCTACTCTACGGCAAACGGACAGCCACTATGTTCGACACAACATAAGTTATCTTGTTTCAAATTACTGCTTACTAATGTGTTTGAAATTTTAACCTTTCATTGTATATGCACCTTCTAGTGGTCATACTGTTGTCTGTAAACGTCAGTTGAAGTTGCGTTCAGTGGCACTGAATGACCTTTCATGAGGAAACTGCATATGCACTTGCACTTGGACTCGAATGGGCATATTAAGTTACTGTAATTTTTCATCATCAGTTTATTTAATCAATATTTAATGGACTTATACAGCAAGGACGGTATTTGTCAGGATTTTTTTTCAGAGTTTTCCTGTGGATTTGTCACCAGAGATTAAGCAGTAGTTGTTCGTGAGTCGTTCATTCATCAATTCATCAGCGAATTATTGTATTCAAGGGAGAAGTGGTTGAGGAGAACAACACCACTTGACTACTGTGAGTTTCGTAGGTTTCTCTAATGACTACTTTAAACAACGTTGTGTTTAGAATATTATGTTAATTCCTTCAGTGCCAGTATACCTGAGCAGTAGTTATTCTCTGTATTCTTCATTCATTGAGTGTTTTTGTGTTCACCAACTACTGTGTCTGACTGTGTAATAGCGAAGTTATCTAGAATCTGCTTTGTAGGCCTACACCTATTTCTTTCTGTCAATCTACAACAAAAGAAATTTCACTTTCAGTCGTGATGACGTTGTTTAGGCAATAAACTCAGCTCTTGGTATGATAGCCGATCGTACTGAGTACGACGTATGGTATAGCTACAGACCGTTGACTGGAATAAACGTGGTCACTGGTCAGCAACTGTTTCTGTTTTATATGTATTTTTTGAGGTCACTAGTCTGCTGTTCATGCCTAGCCATTCGCAACCTTTTTTTTGGCTAAACAATACAGTCTACAGCAAAAATGTCTGAAGAAGTAAACATGAAGTACCGACCTAGCAACACGACAGTACAACTTTCAAACCCCTACACAAACCCTGTGCGCCACAATCCACAAATCACAGACATACATTTTTTGCTGCAGACTGTATCGACAAGTGTATTTTGTTAATCGCAAATTACACTAGAGACTTAATTGTGTGGCTTTTTTGCCCACATAATGCAACAACCTTTCAGTTAGCAACACGTATTCTAACCCCACATATTTCGCACTTCATAACTTTGTACTGCTTTCATGTGTTCAGGTATTACACCTTCTGCCTATTCGTCTGTGAGTCGTTCATCTGCCATTGGTACATTTCTGATTTTTGAAGAGAATTATTTAAAATTTTACCAATTTTAGCTGAGATAATTTTCTTTATAGAATACACATAAGTACATAAATAATAATACATTGTCTATACTTATCATATGCTGAAATAAAATATGTCTGTTTCCTAACAAGTATACATAATTGCATTTGTTTTTTTTGTAGGGGAACAATTGTCGATTACCGGCAATTCTAAAAAAGGCTGTGTACGGGGAGTACTACGATACCCCGCACAACAGTACGCTAGTAAACGTTTGAACAAGAAACAGATATACGAAACCAGACACGAAACACAGATACGAAATACAGAGAACAGTACAGAGATCAATTCGCTGAAAATAAAGTGAAGTTCATACAAAGCGTGTTTCTGTGTTGTTCATATTGAGTGCGAAAGTAAACTGCAGACAGATGGCATTCGACATCTTCTAGTGACAAAAATTAGCAAACCGATCTTTTCATAGGTTTATACGTAGGCCTATTTGACATTACTTTCGTACTTAGAGAAGCTGTTCAAAAACCTAAAAAAACTTGTAGTAGAACAAGAGCAGCAACTAAGCCTACTACTATTATTACTACTAGCACTACTTCAACTACTTTAATAACGATTAGTATGTAACATATGTTGGTGTGTGTTTGTGTTGTTGCAGATTTTTAGTTCATAGTTTCAGTTATATTACAGAGAATATACAGAGAATATACAGAGATTATACAAAAGTTATCAGGCTATGCTCAAAGTTTCTGAGGCTATGCTCGAAAGTTGAAAGAAATAAAGAGTTCATACAAACGTGTTTCTGTGTTCTTATTGCATACGACACATAACTGCAGACAGACAACGTTCGACATCCTGTAGACACTGGACAGTTTCCTACCAGGATTCGTTAACAAAAATTTATAAGCCAATCTTTCCATAAGCTTTTACGTATTCGAAATTAATTTAGTGGTAACAGAAGCTATTAAACGTGCAAAAAATTCCTCAGATTCAGTAGTTTTGTCAAGTCATAAAAGTACTGTCTCTTCGTCCTCATTACTTCATTATTGAATCCTGACAGCTAACTCTACAAATACATTGAAAGCTGAATCTCGAGAGGTCATACAGTGAAATTTCATATTGAAGGACTTTGTACTGTAGTTCTGATTACCTGCATATCTTAACAGGAAACGATCAGCATTTGACACCTTAGAGAGACAAAACTGTTTTAAAATACCACTGATTGACATAAATTTGTAAAAAAAAACTTCTCACCCCTGGTCACTCATAACAGTAAACACTTTCTGTTTGTGATTAGGAAGTTGACATAGACGTGACTGTATTCTAACAGCGTTGGTTGTTACACATTTATTTTATAACAAGTCTTTTCATACGCTTACACGTATTCTAGGTCACTCACTGTTTAAAGAAGCCATTAGAATCACAGAAACCTCATAAGCTTTGTGTCTGTTTATCATAACAATGAGTTTGTCTGCACAATTTCCAACAGTATCGATGAGAGATTGCTTTTTTAACCAGTATGGCATTCGGCCCATGTCAGCAACAGGGTTCTGTGGTTTTCACTGTCTGTCTCAGTGTCTCACTGGCAATCAGGGGTCGTACAAAGATATTATCGAAGACTGCATAGCAGTTTTCAGGAATATTCCAGAGTTATTCCGTCTGCGAACAAATTTTGGATCACGACATGACTCGTCATTGACTCTAGAGGACTATAGATCGTTCATGAATGACGCAGTTAGTCGCGTAGATGCTGGTTTGGACTTGCATCCTGATGCTTGGTGTGAAGACGGACATTTGGCCGCTATTGCTCTTTTGTATGACATTGCAATATTTACATACTCACTCATGAACAAAGAGTGGCAGGTATTCAATGAGTCTGCAAGAGGCGGGTACGTAACTTTGTTGAGTTTGCCAGGCCATTTCGACTTACTCACTGGGTTGAATGGAGCACCTATAATTCCTCATGCAGCACATACACACGGTGTGACTCGGCACACCTACGATTCCTCAGAGGCTGTATGGCGCAGTTTGCAGCAGAGTTATTCGTTCACATATGTGCATAAACTGCCAGAGCATTTTGCTGGTATTGACATTCTTAATCGACCAGTAGTTTCAGCAGAGGCAACAGTGAACCACTCTACCGTATCAGGTAACAATTATGTATCAGAACGACGAGAAGACGGTGTTTACAAGTGTGATTTTGCTGGCTGTAATTATGTCAGTGACAATGCTATGGCCGTCCGGATGCATAAAGTGAAATCTCATCAAAAGACAAGTTCGCTGACTGCAGGTGTTAGAGGCAAATTGAGGCACAACAGTGACAGTCACCTTGACAGTGGCAACCGTATTTCGTCAGAAAATGTCAGATCAGCTTCTACAGACACAGAGTGGAGGACAGTTGTAACAAAAAAGAAACGCATGTATGAGTGTGACTTTCTCGGCTGCCGGTATTCTAGCAACAGAGTTCAAACGCTGAATCTGCACAAAGTGACACGTCACAGTGTGAAACCACCTCATCCTACACTACCTGAAATGCAGCACATAAGTGGCAAACAGTGCCCTGGTCATCTTGAAACTGACAGAGAAACACTTAGAAATGAGCAAGGTGGTGAAACTGACGTAGACATAATGGAGATGGCCAGAATCATGCACCGCAGAAAGAGAAAGTCACCAATAAGATCTAGTGAAACTGTATTAAATCAGAGGACTAGTGACGGATGCGAAGCTAAAAGGAGAAAAAGAAAAACGGTTGACAACAGTATTCAAGTTTGTAGTCGAAGCTCTGTGTGTTGCAAGTCAGACACAGATGTCAGTTCTGTACGAAGCGTGCAAAGCACTGGTTCAAGAAGAAGTGCACGTATCGCTCAGAGGCCAATTGTGTCCTATGCAGAAAATGTTCAGCAACGCTCAACGTCTAAAAATCAATATGTGTGTGAGGTCACTGAATGTGGCGCAACATATGGTACTGCAAGAGGACTTAATATGCATAAATCGAAACGTCATCAGAAATGCACAAGAAGCTATAATCAGAAAAGAACGTGCACTGTAGTGGATGCAGAAAATGAATCAATCCAAACTAAGCGCTTCAGAGTGCACACAATAGCAGATACATCATGTGAACAAACTGCAGAATGTACAGAAGCAGTGATAGAAAATACACATCTCGATAAGACAGACAAGACAAACAGTGGAAGACTGTTTGAGTCAGATAAAAGAAAACAGCACACAAAGCACACATTTTCAGCTGAAATTGTGAAGCTTGAGAAACAATTTCTTCCAAAAAAGAAAGTTGAACAGCAAATTGATCCTCTGTATGATAAACTGAAAATGTATCATGACAGTTTGCTCAACTCTGTAAGTAACACAACGACGCAGAAACTCTCGGCAGAAGTCAGTGATGTAATCAAAAACCCAGCAGTGATAGACGACTGTGATAGGCAGTTTCTTTGGTCTGATGAAGATGCAAGCAGGCTAACTGAATTGAACAAAACAAGCAAGTTGTTACAGCCACGAATTGACTGGACATGGGGTGCTGCAGACGATTCCGACCAAGGTCAATACAATGATAAACGTATGCAGCTCTGTGTGACCAGAGAATGTACCTGGAAAATAGTAGAGTGTAATGATTGCCAATCAACTGGTTTATTGGTTGGTGATCAGACAAATTCAGAATTGTGTTATGATTGTCTAAAGCTGAAAGACCGAAATGAACGATACAGACAGGAGAAGCAGGATGCGTGGAACAAGGTACGGCCGACCACAAAGGAATTTCCAAAAACAGCTGATTTTCGAGACTTGCCAGAGCTACAACCAGGTGATAAAGCAGTGATCGCGGTTGTACACCCTGTGGTCACAGTGAAGAAAAACTTTTATGCAGATAAAAGGTTTCGCCAAGAAAGTATATCTCTTCTCCAAGATCCAGTACCTACATGGTCCAAGTTTTTGCCCAGAACATGTCTTGCAGATCGTTTCATGATTATTGAGAGACGCGTGCGAGATGCTGACAAATATATTGTTGCAAATGCAGATCGTGTCAGACAGTGGCTGCGATATCTGTTTCTGAACCATAAAGAGTTCATGCGCTTGCAACGAGAGAAGGAGTTAGTTATTGATGAAGATGCAATTGAAACACTTGGACCAAACCTCGAACTTGCAGAAGTAGATTCCAGTTTAGCTGAGCACACAGTAGCACAAGCTAATGAAGTAGAACAACAGATTAGGTGTGCAGATGACGGGCTTATAGATGCAACTGCAACATCTGGTCTTTCAGAAAATCACATCTTTAGTTTTGACCGATATGAAAACCTATACATCAAACCAAAAGATGTGCTCCGTATAAGAAAGCAAGGTAAGCTTGAAATTGTTAAAGATCCTACAGTTCGCAAGCCAACATATAGTGCCTCTGCAAATCTGGCATTTCCATATCTCTATCCACATGGTGAGATGTCACCGTTAGATTTTTCAGACAATAAACTTGCGCGGTATTTGCTGAAGAAACAGGCATTGTATGCACACAGAATGAGTGACGGCAGACTACAGTGGACCTTTGCCGCAGATGACATTCATATGGCGCACCAATACAGCCGACTGAGTGAACAGACTGTTCGAGCAAGTGTTGGGTATTACCTGAGCTCACATCCGAGTGTTGCACATGTTCCATTCAGCAGCATTATTACAGCATTTAGAGATGGCATTGACAAGGACTCGGGTCTGCTTGATTCCCATCTACCTGATCTTACAACCATCATGTCAAACCTCCCAAATTCACGGCAAAAATGGTTTTCTGAGCGTCTTGGTATTGAGGCTATTTCTCGTGATATTGGGTCTCCAAACTTGTTCGTTACAATAAATCTTGACGCAAGAGCATCGCCAGACGTACGTCGTTTGATCTACAAATTAGAATATGGTGAAGATATGGACCGTGAACAGCCTTTTGAGAAAAATACAGCAGAGTTCACGCGCTTGATTAACAAGTATGCTCCACAGATCGCCATCTATCTATATCGAAAGGTGAAGATATTGATGCATGTCTTCTTCACAAAAATTTGTGGCATACCAGAGAAAGAGACAAAGTGTGATTGGACACAACAGGACATCACGGAGACAGGTTGGTTTTGGGGCCGTGTTGAATTCACAGAAACACGTGGGCTGCCTCATTTTCATTTCTTAGCAAAACTACCACACGTGCTTGATACTGGACTCTTGGGTCGCATAATTCACAATGGTCGAGTTGTACGCCAGGAACTGAAATGTGGCAACATTAAGCCCGAGAAAAGAGAAGAAGCGTGGCAGATGATTGAGATGGGTTTGCTTGCCAGTCGCTATGCAGCTCTTTTTGCTCATTCGATATCCATGGCATCATTTTACAGCGAAGATGTTGATATTGACGGACATCAAGATGACAAAGTGATTAAGCTCGAGAAATATCGTAAAGAATATGCAAAGAATTACAAGGAAGGCAACATCAACCTGCAGACACATCCAATCATGCGTCGTTTTGATGATCCAGAGTGTCATGCAAATCAGTTTCACGAAATGGCTCAAGTTGCATCAGTCTCGTGTCTTCATCAGTGTATACGAGCGAGTTGTGGTGGTGATCCACTGACAGGCGACGGGTGTCGTTTTGATTTTCCAAAAAAAGAACTCAAACACACAGTCGCAGCAGTGATGCAGGTGAATGCTGATCAGATGGAAGCACGAGTTCTTTTACGGAGAACATGTGACAGAGTAGCAAATTTGAATCGCTACCTTGTTCGATATTTACGATCAAACCACGATGTCAGTGTCTTGATTGACTCAGCTCACAAACTCCGATATGCAACTAAGTACTGTGCCAAATCAGGCAAACATGCACAACTCCTTGACGAGATGATAGAACATCTAAACAAGAGGTCAACAGACCTGTTGCCACCAAACATGAAGCAGGTTCTCTCACATCTTCTGTTGGCTGATTGTTCACACCGTGCATTTATCAGCAAACAAGAACTTGCATACAAGGTGATGGACCTACCAGATATTATGAAATCGTTTACAGATGTGGACATAGTGGGCTTTTACAAACGAGCTAATCTGCAGATCCCATACAATGACGAATACACAATTGAATACAGCGATCGTACAGAATACAGTGCCTATGCAGAACGATGCAGAGAGGATACTGAGATTGGTCGTGGTTTGACAAAGAAAGCAGTTGCGACTATGTGCTTCAGTGAATTTGCAGAGACCATTAAGCACAAGTGGATTAAATCGAAGATCACGGACTCACAGGTGATCGATGAAACTACAAAGCGTAAGTTTCGGACAAGAGATGTGAATTCTGGACATTGGCAGTTGACGCTATGTAGCCGACGCAAGCACACACGACCAAGCACAGTGTTGCATACACCTCCAGCCATTGACTACGAATATGTTGAACACGGTTTAACAACAAGCCAGACAACATTCTTTGACCTGCCGATTGAGAAACGACATCAGCTGTACCGTGCGTATTACGAGCTCATCATGTACATTCCATGGAAAAATACGCCAGATGAGACATTTCTATCAAAAGATGTACAGGAAGTGCTTGATGACAAAGAGAAACACATTGAGATTGACAGCAAACACAGTTTACAACGTCTGGAAGAATTTTGTAAAGTGTACAAGATATTCTTCGATGATGGTAAAGTGGCTCCACCTGGAAGTGCTTGGCAAAGAGATAATCAATTCTCATACTCCATGTTTCTTGTAAGCCAGCATAATCGAGATATTCACCTAGATCGTGTTGACAATAAAGGTGTGTTGAAAGCACAATACGAAGACGTTGACGAATTACAAGACACTGATGTAGATATACGCCCAACTGTGGATGACACGGTGGATGACTCAGAATACCCGACATTTCAAAACTTTATGCCTCCGGACATGTACCGTGACATTGTCAACCAAAAACCACAACAGTTATCTGAAATCTGTGTTGCCTTTCCTCTGCATCGTCACTGGCAACATCTGGAAGAAGTTGTTACTCATGAGAAAGCAAAACGATTTATTGCTAAACCTCCACCGTCTGCTATCGCTGAAAAGGATATGACACGAATGCAGAAGTTCGCAGTTGAAATGGCAAAAGAGGAGAAGCAACAGATTCTGTTTTTATGCGGTAAAGCTGGAAGTGGAAAAACAGCAGTGGCATTGAAAATATGTGAGCATTTCGAAGGTAAAGTGCAAGCTACAGCATACACAGGAAAAGCTGCGTCTTTATTCAATGGACCAACAATTCATTCTATGTTTGGTTGGTCATACAACGAGCACAGATCGACATCAACAGAAATTAAACCAGACAGTAAGAAAGTCAACGAATTCCGACTGGCCCACGAAGATATTGATCTGTTCGTAATCGAAGAATCTCTTGCCATTCCTCCAGCATATTTTGCATTGATGGATGAAATGATGACTGCAGCATTTAATCCAAAACGTACAGAGAAGTCACACGGTGAAGTTAGACCATTTGGAGGCAAGAAAATGCTGTTTCTTGGAGATCAGGCACAACTTCCGCCAATCAGTGGACCAGCCGTGTATGATGACGGCTACATGGAAGCAGACAGTGGGCGTACACGACGAGAAAGTAAACTGTCGCAGAAAACAAAGAAGGGGCAACTGATTTTTGAGAAATATCTCGTCCCAAATTGCATATACTTACAAAAAGGACAGAGAAATGCTGGTCTGTTAGGAGAGATATGTGACAGAATGAGGCAGGGTACAATGACCAAAGATGACTATACAAAGCTGTCATATCAGAGGACGAGGTATCCTGACGTCTGCACAGATTATGGCATTCATCACCAAAACGAGATGTGTGCAATGCACAACTGGCGTCAACTTTGGAACCAGTGCTTACAGTCAACACCGGCACGTCGAATGTACATCTGCAAAGCTACATACCACGTGACAGGCGAGAATGATCACATTGTGGACACACTAAGCACACTTCCACCACAGGCTTATGACTATGCTCCAGATATTCTATGTGTTGCCGAAGGGTGTGAAGTTCGCCTTCTATTCAATGTCAACACTGCTGCTGGTCTCGTCACTTCACAATCTGGAACTGTTGTCAAAGTAATCTACAATAACGCTGATGTCAATTTGTTGATGGCTGGAGAGCACGTTGTTCCATACTGTATTGTAGTTTCATTCTCCGCATTTCAAGGCTTTGTAGCAAAAAGAAGCTCAACTGAGCAACGTATTTTTCCGTTTCCAAACCAGCCTACATGGGTGCCCGTATTCAGAAAACGTTTCAGCGTGAAGATTGCTTCTCTGCCGACATGGATCAGAAAGAAGCAGTTGGAGAAAGATTGCTTCAGGATTCAGTTTCCAATTGATTTGGCCAGTAATATTACTGCTCATCGTGCACAAGGTCAAACAATGGCTAACTGTCTTGTATCAGTAGACTTTGGACTGGAAAATCCAGACACAAGGATGCCACCAGAAATTGGAGCGCTTCTCTATGTCGCTTGCACACGCGTGACGAAGCTGGAAAATCTGTTTCTCAGTGCAATTCACCCTTGTCAATGGCAGAAGGTTGGACAAACAGAAATAGACAAACATAGGCGAACAGTTGATGAAAAGCTTCGAAAAGCTGCTGAAGAATTTTCTGTCAATCACGGTATGTATCGGGAAATGCGTGACGAATTACACTGGACACCAGATTACAGTAAGAATCAGGAAGAATGGCAGTTGCTGCAACAACAAACAGATACACCACAGTCAATCAGAGGATTCTCCCAACCGACAACTGCAGATTTGGACTTTAGCATTGACCTTGGTGACGTACAATTTCGCATGTTTTCTTCGCCAGTCTTATCAGAACGACACATTGGCATTGATCAAGGGATGAACAATTTTGCCATTGCAGTTGTAGAGCGAACAGTTGGCGAAAATCCGAACATAGTTGAAGCGATGAACTACACAAATCTGGAACTCAAAAAACGCTTTAAAGCAAGTGATGTAGTGGTTGCTCTTACTGAGAAAACAAACCTACTATCCTGGATGGAACCTGTCAATAATGGTCACACGGTTGATCGTGTCATTGTTCATTTGGAACAGATTGACGCACGTAACAGATATTCAAAGCAGTTCACGATTGAACTTGGCAAAATGCTACAACAGCAGGTTTCAGATTGTCAAAAGTGTATCGTTAAGATGTCACAACCGCACATACATCGTGCATCTGGACCACTGTTTCACCTTGGAGACGAGATTGTCGAAGCACTGCAGTTAGAAGCTGCTCTGTATCTACAGAGACGTTCCCGAGCTGAGTCAAATCCATCTTCTGTGTCTGTTAACGTTGAGACTGAGTCTGATCTTTCAGACGTAGAGCCGTCAGATGATGTGCCCATCAATAGTACACGTCAGTCTGAGTCACAGGCATATCGTGCAAAAAAGAAAATGTCAAGTGACGTATTTCGTTACATCATAGAGTCAGATGAAGAGCAGTTGCATCAGATGAAACTGACTGTAGACAAGAACGTTCGCGATTACTGGCGTCAAAGAATTGCTTCTCACTCTTCAACCAAACTCGACGATGTTGGTGACGCACTGCTGCATGCTCTTGATGAACTGTTATGTGGTAGTACAAATTTCAAGCAGCTCGTCCCAGCAG
>Ga0209788_1000225_pt1 | contig 14292 bp, 13 predicted proteins | sample WorMetLIZISLAND1_2_FD_187415 | JGI IMG/M metagenome (GOLD analysis project Ga0209788, IMG submission 187415) | Marine gutless worms symbiont microbial communities from Max Planck institute for Marine Microbiology, Germany - Olavius clavatus LIZARD... ...
AACAGTACAGCAACGTATCTCGAGCAGGCTAACGAGCAAACCCTGTTGGAGTGGTCCGAGCGGATCCTGACCGCCGACCGTCTCGACGAGGTTCTGCACTGAGCCATTCGGGAACCTTGAAAAATTCAAGTCCCCACAACCGATCAGAGCGAGACGAGCATGGGTGCACCACACATCCTAGTAGTCGACGACGAGCCGGATATCCGGACCCTGGTGCAGGAAATTCTGGAAGACGAAGGCTACACCGTCAGCAGTGCCGAAAACGGAGCAGCCGCACGTCATGCCCTGCGCGACCGGCGACCCGATCTCATGCTGCTCGATATCTGGATGCCGGACTGCGACGGCATCAGCCTACTCAAAGAATGGGCGCAAAACAACGGCCTGCCCTGTCCGGTCATCATGATGTCCGGTCACGGCACGGTGGAAACCGCCGTAGAGGCGACCCGCCTCGGTGCTTACGACTTTCTCGAAAAACCCTTATCCATGGCCAAGCTCCTGCTCACGGTGGAGCATGCCCTGGAGACGGACAAGCTGCGGCAGGAATATGCGGGGCTGAGGCAACGTACCGCCATGGCCCACGAGCCGATCGGCCACAGCGCCACCATGCAACGGCTGCGCGAGCAAGTCAAACGCATCGCTCAGCACGACACCTGGGTGCTGATCACCGGCGAGGCCGGTAGCGGACGCGAGACCTTCTCCCGTTACCTCCACGCACAGAGCCCACGCCGAGACCGCCCCTTCGTGACCCTCGGGGTCTCCGCCATTGCCCACAACAACGCCGCGCGGGAGCTGTTCGGAACCGAGCAGGACGAGCACATCCACTACGGCAGCCTGGAACAGGCTGCCGGCGGCACACTGCTACTCGAAGAAGTGGCGGATATGGACCAGCCGGCCCAGGGCCAACTGCTCGGTGCCCTGGAAACCGGCTCCTTCCTCCGTGTCGGCGGCTCCGAGCCGGTACGTATCGACGTGCGTATCATCGCCGTCACCCAACGGGACCTGGAAGAAGAGGTACGCAGCGGGCGTTTTCGCGACGACCTCTTCTACCACCTGAACGTCGTACCGCTCCACATCCCACCGCTACGCCAACACAACGAAGACGTACCCGAGCTACTGAACCACTATGTGGACTATTTCACCACCTACGAGAAGCTGCCCTATCGCCGCTTCGACGTCGGGGCCCAGAATTTCATGCGCAACTACGACTGGCCGGGGAACGTACTCGAGCTCAAGAACCTAGTGCAGCGGGTACTGATTCTGGGGGCCGGGGATGAAATCACTCGCGACGAAGTCGAAACCGCGCTCGGGACATCCCCGATCCTGCCCGGTAAGCCGTTGGAAAACCTAGTCTCCTTCGACCAGCCGCTGCGGCAGGCACGGGAGCAATTCGAAAAGGCCTATCTGCAATACCAAATGACCAAACACGACGGCAATGTGAGCAAATTGGCCAAGGAAGCGGGTATGGAACGCACACACCTGTACCGTAAGCTACGCTCGTTGCAAATCGGGATCAAAGAGCGGCGGTAGGAAACCTCGATACCTAGCAAGATCATCGTGCCACTGGAGCGAAAGACTCGATATTGCCCAACTTATCTCGGAGCGATTCAGGTGCGAGAAAGACGAATGAGCGCCCCATTTTCTGCTTTACCAGCATCCCGAGCTCGACTAAGGCCAACAAATCGGTGCGGGCCGTTTGATAGACCACGTTGTGACTCCGACGGTGCCCTTCGATCGTGTAACCTGTACCCGGATGCCGAAGTGCATGGCAGATCAGCGCGAGCTGACGGTGATTGAGGGCGGCTTGCCATTGCTCGGATGCATGCAGCAGCGACTCGATTTCGTGCCGCTCTTCGGCTTTGTGGCGTAGATTAGGCATGGAACTCGTCGATCGCCCGGATAACAGTGGCCAATCGGTGGACGATGAAATAGGTGACATCGCTGTCGTCCGTCTCGGTGAACAGGTAGGAACGAGCGTATTTGGCCGGAGCTTGTCTCAATACCCTGGAGATCGAGACGAATTCGAGTAGCCGATAGCCTCCTGAGAGCGCGGACCAGTAGAAAAGCGCACGAGCGACCCGGCCATTGCCATCGACGAACGGGTGGTCATAGGCGAGTGTGAAATGCAGGAGAATCGCGCGGATGATCGGAGGAATGAAAAGCTCGCCGCTTGACTGCGAACTACCAATCCTCGTGGGAGAAACCCTCGGGAGGCGTCTTGTGGCGAAGCTCGTCCCCATGCAGATAATGTCCACCTGGAGCCGGGCCGATGGAGGTGCCGAGCAGCCACCGAAGCTACTCGGAGCCAGCCCCTAGGATCGAGTGGGCAAGGTCGCCGTAGCTTGGGGCGTCAGAGGAATCTTCATGCGCGCCGCATCTTGGTATTGGAGGACTAAAAACCCGTAAATTCAGTAAATTGTCCGCCATGGGACAAGGGATCGTCCAAGCAATACTTCCGCCTACGAGGGCTTAACTACTAATTTGACATTTGTTAGTAGTACTTTAGTACAAACCGGTCTGATACCGGGAAGCAGGCAAAACTCATGACCATCGACTTCTCCGAATACGTCACCGGCCTCGACACCGAGCCCGGACACGAGCATCGCCAAGCGCTCGAATCCAGCTATCACGAGGCCGCTCGGGTCATGTCCCCCCGGGGGCTCGACCACTACCTCACGGGCATTAAGGCCATGGGCACCCTGAACAAGGGGGAGGACCTGATCCTCACCTATGTCCAAGAAATGCCCGGTGTGGCCAAAGAGTTGGGGGAGGACATCGTCCCCGACATCGTCAGCGCCCTGATGAAGCTCGCCTCCCATACCTCAGGGACCGTGGTTACCCTAATGATGGCCAACATGCCCCTGGCCGCCCAGCGACTCGGCGACAACGAGGTGATGCGCGGCTATCTCAAGCTGCTCCATCAGCTCGCCGGCAAGGCCCCGCGGGGGCTGCGTCCTATGATGGAGAACATGGACGAGCTACTGTCCAAGCTCACCCTGGGGGGGCTGCGCCGCTGGGCCCTGTGGGGGGCCCAGGCCCATCAACGGGACCTGGACGGACAGATGGCCTATTTCGGTCTCCGCACAGAGTCGTCCCGGGCCGTGCTCCAAAAGGAGCGCCGTGGGACCCTGTTCGTCGATAATCAGCGCAAGCTCAACTTCTATCTCCGTGCCCTCTGGGCCCGCGCCTTCTTCATGCGCCCCACCTCCGGTGATTACGAGACTCGCCGGGGGCTCAAACCCTTCATCGAAGACTTCCAGATCTACCTGCCGGACGCCTTCGACCCCTTCCACGGCATCTCCGGGCTGGAGGTTTACCGGGCCAGCGCCGCCCACTGCGCGGCCCACATGGTCTACACCCGCCAACCGATCAGTGCCGAGCAGCTCAGTCCCGCCCAGATGAAGCTCATCGAGCTGTTCGAGGACGCCCGGGTCGAGCATCTGGCGATCCGCGATTTTCCGGGACTGCGCAAGCTTTGGCTCGGCTTCTTCACCGCCCCCATTACCCCGGACGAAGAGTTCGTCGAGCTGCATCCCATGATGGATATCATGATGCGCTTGGCCACCGCCCTGCTCGCCCCCCACTACCGGGACGAAGATCCTCTCATCAATGACACCGCCGCCGATTTTCGCCGCCAGCTCGAGACCCGCGCCGACGACAACCAACTCAGTTGGGATGCGGGGGTTACCTTCTACAACCAAGTAATCCAACAGGTCGCCCTGCCCAACCTGCGGGTCCTGGAGGACTGGCCCATCCCCTACCGGGACGACAACCGGTACCTCTGGGCCTTTACCGAGAACATGTTCGTGGAGGCGGGGCTGGATTACTTGCCGGAGCACAAGCAACAGGTGCGCAAGTATGTCTCTGCAGTGGAAATGGCCAACGAGGTGGATTGCGAGCTGGCCGGCGACGACGCCCAAGAGATCTGGATCTGTGCCACCGAGCTTTTTCCCTATGAGGACGAGGGTATCAGCTACAACGAAATGTGGGGCAAGGAGCCGGTCTCCGATCCCTATCACTACCAGGAATGGGACTACCATGTACAGCTCTTCCGCCCGGACTGGGCCACGGTCATCGAACGCCGCCAGGGTAAGGACGACCCCGAGCGCATGGACGAGATCCTCACCAAATACAAGCCCATCGCCAGCCGCATCCGTCACCTGATCGACGCCTTACAACCCCAAGGTATCGTGCGCCGGCGTGGCTACGAGGAAGGCGAGGAGCTGGACCTCAATGCCGCGGTACGGGCCATGATCGACATCCGGCGCGGTATCATGCCGGACCCGCGTATCAACATCCGTATCGATCGCCACATCCGCGACCTCTCCATCCTGGTACTCATGGACCTTTCGGAATCCACCAACGAAAAGGTCGGCGTACAGGAAGGCGACCCGGACTATGACACCGCCCCCTCGATCCTGGACCTGACCCGCGAGGCTACCGGGCTTTTGGCCTGGGCCATCGACGCCATCGGCGACAACTTCGCCGTTCACGGATTCGCCTCCGACGGCCGCCACGACGTCCAATACTACCGTTTCAAGGACTTCGAGCAGACCTATGACGACGAGGCCAAATCCCGTATGGCAGGAATGCAGGGCGGTCTCTCCACCCGCATGGGCGCGGCCCTGCGCCACGCCGGCTGGCACCTGACCCGACAGCCGGCCCAAAAGCGGCTGGTGCTGCTTATTACCGACGGTGAACCCGCCGACATCGACGAGCGCGATCCCCAATACCTGCGCCACGATACCAAGCAGGCGGTGGAAGAGCTGGCCACCCGAGGGGTCTACACCTACTGCCTGACCTTGGACCCCGACGCCGACCGCTACGTAGCCCGCATCTTCGGGGAGAACAACTACGCGATCGTGGACCATGTGGAGCGGCTGCCGGAGCGCTTACCGGCGGTCTTCGCGGCCATTACCGGTTGAGGCCGAAGACGCTGCGGTTTCTATCGTGGGTGAGGCGTTGTCCGAGTGCAAGACACGACCAGGAGCCGCAGCCAGCCCGATTGCGACCCGTGGCCACACCTAGTGTTCGTCTAGGCCCATTCTGGAACAAACTACCCTAACCCATTCTCCGGAAAACCCTGACGACGAGCTCAAGCGGTTGCGTGAACAGGTGGCGGAGCAGATGGCATTCATTGAGCATCTGCGCCAGCACATCCGGGAGTTGGAAGCGCGCCTAGCCAAGGATAGCCACAACTCCAGCCGGCCGCTATCCTCGGACTCTCCGTTCAAGAAGCCGCCACCATGCTCGCAACGCCAACCCAGCGGGCGCAAACCAGGTGGACAACCGGGCCGATGCGGTGTCACTCGCTCCCTGGTCGATCACCCCGACCAGTGCGGGATCATCCCGTTGACGGGGACCTGCGCCTGCGGACGTTGCGGCACCGGGATCGCGGCTACAGTGCTCGCGGAGCGACGCCAAGTGGTCGAGGTGGTGATCCAGCGTAAGGTCATCGAGTACCGCATTGTCGGCGGAACCGGTGCCTGTGGGCGCGCGCAACGCAGCACGTTTCCTGCAGGGATTGAGGCCCCGGTGCAATACGGACCGGGCGTATCGGCCTTTGCGGTCTACATGACCCAATATCAGTTGTTGCCCTACCAGCGCACCGCCGAGGTGCCCAATGAGCTGGCCAGCCTTGGGACCTCACCGGGCACCCTCCAGCGCACCGTACGGGTGCCGGAGCGTCGCCATTGTTCGCGAAACCCGAAATAGGGTCCGTCCGATTTCGGGTTTCGCGAACAATGGCGACGCTCCGGTATGTATAAGTATCCTTGATACTTGGATTTAGGATCCTGTCTATAACCTCTACTAACAACACCCGCCAAGGCTATGCTCCTCATTATGAATACTAAAGAGCACCCTCAAACTGGCGGGTTACTTTTTTCTAGGGGTGGCATGACATACGAGAAGCCCTCGACCTCGATCGAGGACCAGATCGCACTGCTCCGGAATCGAGGGTTGGCGATCGCCAACCCGGCCACGGCGCGGTTTTATCTCTCTCACATTGGCTACTATCGTCTCCGCGGTTACTGGGTTCCGTTCGAGGATCCGGCTACCGATGGAGCCACTCACCGTTTTCAGTCCGGCACCAGCTTCGAGCGGGTCCTCAATCTCTACACCTTCGATCGTGAGCTGCGGCTGCTGGTCAACGACGCCATCGAACGGGCCGAAATCTTCGTGCACAGCCAATGGGTCGATGTGCTCGCCCGGGAGGGTGATGCCCACACCTATCTGGAATCCTCCCTCTTTTCAAGTCACCGGCAATATGGGAAAGGCCTAGCTGAGATCGCCCACGAGTTCGAGCAGAGCAAAGAACCCTACATTCGGCACTACAAAAAGCCCGACCTGCCTCCGCTATGGGCCGCCGCCGGCATCATGACGCTCGGTCAGTTCTCGCACTGGCTCTCGAACCTCAGGCATACCGCGGTCAAAACCAAGATTGCCAAGGTCTACGACCTGGACGAGGCGGTTCTCTCCTCGTTCCTGCACCATCTGACCATGATTCGCAATCTGTACGCCCATCATGCCCGCCTCTGGAATCGCTAAGTGACGGTGACCGTGAAGCTCCCGCGTACCAAGCCGGTCACATTGGTCCCGAACCTCCATGTGGGACCCGACCCAGGTCAAGCCCCACGTCACGTCTATACCCGTCGCACATGGGTTTTGCGGAAAACGAGGTGATTTATCGCGCCCGAGAGCCAAGCGCGACGAGGAGGAATAGCCAGCCCTATTGCGACGAGTCGCAACGCCGCTATCGGGTGCGAGAGATGGGCATCGCGGCGGAAAATCCATGTGTGACGGGTATGTAATACCTTCATGATGCTGGCCTATCTGATGGATTGCATCAGCCCCGGCTACCGGTGGAAGCAACGACTGTTCGACCTGATCGACCGGTATCGCATCGGGACGCAACAGATGGGGTTTCCGACCGACTATCGGGAACGGCCACTCCGGAGGACCGGACAACGGTTCGAAACAGGTTGCCCAAAAACAGCTCCATCGGCAATGAAAACCGCGCCACCGATCAATGATCTGCTCGCCATCATGGCTCGACTCCGGGACCCCGAGTATGATTGCTCCTGGGACCTGAAGCAGAACTTCCGCGCCATCCTGCCCCATACCTTGGAAGAGGCCTACGAGGTAGCCGAGGCCATCGAGCGGGGGTCTATGGAGGACCTGTGCGATGAACTCGGGGACTTATTGTTACAGGTGGTCTTTCATGTCCAGTTGGCCGCTGAGCAGGGCAGCTTCACCTTTGCCGATGTGGTGCGCGGCATCCACGACAAGATGGTTCGGCGTCACCCGCATGTTTTCGGGGGACCGGCGGTCGCGGACGCGCAACAGATCCAGGCCGACTGGGAGCGCAATAAGGCCGCCGAGCAGGCGGCGTGGAGGTGAGTAGCGTGCTTGCTGGTGTTGCTCGGGCACTACCGACCCTGGTGCGGGCGGAGAAGCTACAGCGGCGGGCCACACAGGTCGGGTCGACTGGGACGCCATCGATGGAGTGTTGGATAAGGTACGCGAGAAGCAGGCTGAGTGCGAGCAGAGCATCACCACCCCTGCGAACACCGCCGCACAGACCCATGAAGTGGGTGACCTGCTGTTCGCCGGCGTCAATCTCGCTTTCCTGTGCTCCTCCGCGGAGATGGAGCGCCTGTGGGAGCAAGCAAAAATCGAGGAGCAAGACGAATGCGCGAGCTGATCCGGTTGCAGACGGACACCCGTGAAACCCTGGTCGACATTACGCCTCGGGTCCGCGACTTGGTGCAGCGCAGCGGTATCGACAATGGGCTGGTGGCCCTATATGCGCAAGGTGTCACCGCGGCCCTCATGATCCAGGAGAATTGGGACGAAAGCGTCCGGCAGGATATGATCGACCTGTTGCGCAAGCTGATCCCACGGGGTATTTGGCAACACGATGCCGAAGATGGCAACGGCGACTCGCACCTCAAGTCCGGACTGGTGGGACCATCGGAGATCATCCCCCTGATCAACGGCCGGCTCGGCCTGTCTACCTGGCAGAATATCTTTTTCTGCGAGTTCGACGGACCCCGCCGCGACCGGACTATCGTCTGCACCATCCTTACCGATGGTGGAACCGAGCCGTGAGCTTTCTCGATCATATTCGCCGCTGTAACCGTTGGGAGCCAGCGGACTTTATCCCGTTTCATGTGGACGGCAACCGCGTTGGCCACCTGCGCCGTTCCTTTGCCGATCATCTGCGGCGCTGGCCCCGACTCTTCCAGGTCGCCGCCCCCGAGATTACCTGGGTCTATCCGCGGCCGGGCTTCGAGGACCGCAATCGGGCCTTGGGGGAGGTGCTGGCGGAGCTGGAGGCGGATGGACTCATCGGCTACCGGCATGGAGAACTATATCCGGTAACCCCTGGTGATCGGACCCAGGCCCGGATGCTCATCGACCGTGCCTGTGCCCCCTATTTCGGTATCCGGGCCTTCGGCCAACATCTGAACGGCTTTGTCCGAGACGGCGAACACTTGCGGATGTGGGTCGCACGTCGATCGGCGACTCGCCATGTCTACCCCGGTCACCTGGACCATCTGGCGGCCGGGGGATTGCCCTGGAACCTATCCTTGGCGGATAACCTACGCAAGGAATGCCGGGAAGAGGCGAATATTCCCGCAGACCTAGCGGACCGGGCGCGGCCGGTGAGCGCGGTGACCTACTGCCGGGACTCGAAGCGCGGCCTCAAGCCGGACGTGATCTATTGCTACGACCTGGAGCTCCCGCCGGATTTCGAGCCGCGCTGTCTGGATGGAGAGGTGGATAGCTTCCATCTGTGGCCGGTGGAGCAGGTGATGGAGAGGGTGCGGGAGAGCGACGAGTTCAAGCTCAACTGCAACCTCGTCATCATCGATTTCCTGATCCGACACGGCTACATTTCCCTGGACTCGCCGGACTATCTACCGCTCATTCGGGGATTACGCACGCCGTTGCCCTGAAGGCCACCTTGAAAAATACAATTTTCGGAAAGGTATGCTTGAATAATCAATAGGTTGGAACCTATCGATTGGCAAAAACACCTATTTTCCACGGTGTCCTATGCGCTGTGGAATGTTCGAATATCCAATACCGGGACGATAATTTGCTCTACACTGGGAAAGACAAGCTCATCGCCTTGGCGGGTGTCTATCAGTCCGTCCTATGCGTCCGGCGGATCGCCCGCCAGGGCAGCGTCGATACGGGCGCTATGGAACCTTGTATTTACAGCCTGTTCCAAACCGATGCCGATAGCGTTCCCGAAATATTCGGCGCCCGAGATTCGCTGACCCTTGGAGTCAGAGAGCTGTCGGAGCAGCTGGCCGGGAAGCAACCGCGGGACATGGAGCCGATCCGCTACACCATTGTCCTGCTCAAGCTCGAGCGGGTCCTGGCAGGCCGCGGTGAGATGATCGAGACCATCGGTGCCGGCCTGGAGGGCGCTCGGGCCAAGCTGGATCTTTTTCCCCTGCTGCATCCCAACCTGCTGGCCCATCTGGCGGACATCTACAGCCAAACCATCAGCCAGTTACAGCCACGTATTCTGGTCCAAGGGAATCTGCGCTTCCTCAAGCTTGCGGGCAACCAAAACCGAATCCGCGCCCTGCTCCTCGCCGGCATGCGCTCCGCTTGGCTATGGCGCCAAGTCGGGGGCAGCCGTTGGCAGGTCCTGTTCAGGCACAAGTCGTTACTCGTGGCAGCCCATGAGTATCTCTCGGGACAATCACAATGATCAGGGTACCCTGGAAAATTCAAGGCGCCCTTGAACGACCCTGCTGGAAGCCGACAACCGGGGGCTGGTAACCATCCATACCTATCGCAGTCCGAAAAAGATTCGGGTCGAGGGGACCTTGAAAAATCGCAGGGATGCAATTTTTCAAGGTCCCCTTTAAGATGAAGAACCACATTCGGTGAGGTCAGCACAAGGGTGGAGTCGATCCATGCAAAACAGTTTTCAGGCTAGGTCCCGACTCCAGGTCGGGGAAAAGAGCTACGAGATCTTTCGTCTCGATGCCATCAAGGGTAGCACCCGTCTTCCCTACGCCATCAAGATCCTACTCGAGAATCTACTGCGCAACGAGGACGGCATAACCGTCCGGCGTATGGACATCGAGGCCCTGGCCGGCTGGGACCCCAAGGCCGAGCCGACCTACGAGATCCAGTACCGCCCAGCCCGGGTGCTGATGCAGGATTTCACCGGGGTGCCGGCGGTCATCGATCTCGCCGCCATGCGTGACGCCATGCAAGCGATGGGCGGAGACCCCAAGAAAATCAACCCCCTACAACCCGCCGAGCTGGTCATCGACCACTCGGTACAGGTGGACTACTTCGGCTCGGACGACGCCTTCGCCCGCAACGCCGAACTCGAGTTCCAACGCAATCAGGAACGCTACAAGTTTCTAAAATGGGGTCAGAATGCCTTGGACGGCTTCAAGGTCGTGCCCCCGGATACCGGCATCGTGCATCAGGTCAACGTGGAATACCTGTCACGGGTGGTGTTCTCGAAGGCCCTCAAGGGTATCACCCAGGCCTACTTCGATACCTGCGTGGGTACCGACTCTCACACCACCATGGTCAACGGCATCGGCGTGCTCGGCTGGGGCGTGGGGGGTATCGAGGCGGAGGCCTCCATGCTGGGGCAGCCGGTCTCCATGTTGGTTCCCAAGGTCGTGGGCTTCAAGCTTACCGGGGAGCTCGAAGCAGGCGTGACCGCCACCGATCTGGTCCTGACCATCGTCGATCGGCTGCGTCGCCATGGGGTGGTGGGCAAATTCGTCGAATTCTACGGCCCGGCCATCGGTGCCCTACCCATGGGCGAGCGTGCCACCATCGCTAACATGGGCCCCGAATACGGGTCGACCTGCGGACTCTTCCCCATCGATCAGGAGACCCTGGACTACCTGCGCCTGACCGGACGCAGCGAGGAACAGGTGGCCTTGGTCGAGGCCTACGCCAAGGCCCAAGGGGTGTTCCACACCGCCACGGTCCCGGAGGCCGACTACTCAGAGACCCTGGAGCTGGATCTCGGCACCGTGGTGCCCTGCCTGGCCGGTCCCAAGCGCCCCCAAGACCGGGTGCCCCTCACCGACCTAGCGACCCATTTTCCCGCGGCCCTGGCCGCTCTCAAGCAGGAGCGCAACCTCCCCGACTCGGGTCCGGCCAAGGCCACGATCGATGGCCGAGAGGTCGAGATCGCCGACGGCTCCATCGTGGTTGCTGCCATCACCTCCTGCACCAACACCTCCAACCCGTCCGTCATGCTGGGTGCCGGTCTGGTGGCCAAGAAGGCCGCGGCACGGGGCCTGAAGGCCGCGCCCTGGGTCAAGACATCCTTGGGCCCCGGCTCCCTGGCGGTGACCCGTTATCTGGAGCGCGCCGGCCTGATCGAGCCCCTGAAACAGCTCGGTTTCCACAACGTTGGTTACGGTTGCACCGTATGTATCGGCAATACGGGTCCCCTGCCCGAGCCCGTCTCCCGGGCCATCGCCGAGAAGGACCTGTGCGCCGTGTCCATCCTCTCGGGAAACCGTAACTTCGAAGGCCGGGTCCATGCCGAGGTGCGCATGAACTACTTGGCCTCCCCACCCCTGGTGGTGGCCTACGCCATCGCCGGGCGCATCGATATCGACCCCTACAACCAACCGCTGGCCAAAGACAAGGACGGCAAGGATGTCTATCTCAGGAACATCTGGCCGACCCAGGACGAGATCCGACAGGCCATCGCCGACAATGTCACCGCGGACGAGTTCAAGGCCGCTTACACGGACGTCTTCGCTGGGGACGAGCGCTGGCGGTCACTGGAAGCCGCTACCGGCCAGACCTACGACTGGCCCGAATCCACCTACATCCGCAAGCTACCCTATTTCGAAGGGATGGACCTCACCGTCGGAGAGGTGCCCGATATCCGGGGTGCCCGTTGCTTGGCCCTGCTCGGAGATTCCATCACCACCGACCACATCTCCCCAGCCGGGGCCATCAAGCCCGATTCACCTGCCGGCAAGTATCTGATCGAGAAAGGCGTGCAGCCAGCCGACTTCAATAGTCTGGGCAGCCGCCGTGGCAACCATGAAGTCATGATGCGCGGCACCTTCGCCAACATCCGTTTGCGCAACCTGATGGCCCCGGGCACCGAAGGTGGCGTCACCTTGCACCAGCCCGGCGGTGAGCAGCTATCCATCTACGACGCAGCCATGCGCTACCGGACCGAGGGGGTTCCCGCCATCGTCATCGCCGGCAAGGAGTATGGTTCCGGGTCCTCCCGCGACTGGGCGGCCAAGGGTCCGCGACTGTTGGGCGTGCAGGCCGTCATCGCCGAGAGCTACGAGCGTATCCACCGCACCAACCTAGTGTGCATGGGGGTGCTGCCGCTCCAGTTCATGGCAGGAGAGAACGCAGCCTCCTTGAGGCTCACGGGCTACGAGACCTTCGACATCCAAGGGTTGGACGGCGGCAACGCCAAAGAGATCGAGGTCAAGGCGACCGCGGCCGACGGCACCGGGAAGACCTTCAAGGCCAAGGTGCGGATCGATACCCCTAACGAGGTGGACTACTACCGCAACGGTGGCATCCTGCATTACGTCCTACGCAAGCTCGTGGCCTAACCCGTGTACCTCATTGATCTGCCTATCCTCCGGTATTGCCACCCGGATAGAATGGCCGGCCAGGGCCTCCTCAGGGAAGCCTTGGATTTTTTAAGCCGCAAAGCGAATATAGGGTTTTCGCTTTGCGCTCATTTTTCAAAGTGCCCGACGTTGGTTGAACAATAAGCCCCATGTTGTTATTCGTGAGCTATCGTCGCGACGATACCGTGGCTGAATCGGGAGCCATTTTTCGGCTCCTGAAAGAACAGATCGACAACCCATCGGTTGTTACGGACACGTCATCCATATCGACCGGGGCCGAACGATCGGGTGAGCTCCGGAGCGTCGCCATTGTTCGCGAAACCCGAAATGGGGTTCGTCCGATTTCGGGCGCGAAAAATTAGGCGACGGCCATGGCCTTCGGCAGTCCGCGTTCGTCCTGCGTCCGTCCCGGCGCGCACTCCGCGCGGCACCCGGACTCCCACAAGGACTGGACGCCGTGTCGCATGGCCCGGCCTTTCGTCTCCGCCGGCGCTCACGCGCCGCACTCCGACGAAAGGCTCGGCCCTACGGCTACGCGGGGGTCGTCGCACTCCGCTCGTCGCTTACGCTCCCTCACTTTCCTGGGCTCCTCCGATGCCCCACGGGATCTCGCCGACAAAAAGGTAGTAATCATCCGGGACATGACACTTACAATGACCAGATACACAATTATTTGTACACCCCGCTTTTGCTACCTCCTACCAGATTGCTATTTCGTAAGATGAAAACTGCCTATCATTTTCTGGAACTTACATGATTCTCTGCGGTAATTGCAGTCCGACTGCGTAAACGTCAGTGTATAGAACTGTGCACCCAGTTTGAAATAATACTGCAACGCATTAGTGCCCCAACGTTTAGTTGAATAAATTCAGTTGGTTATCGTGGTTACGCTCGTCGGGATTGTATGCTTCGTCATTAATCGGTTTATTTCATTGAATTTGTTCGAAAATGATGCGGCTCAGAATCTGTAGAACTGTGTAGAAACTGACATCGATTTTCAGCCGCTTCTTGATAATGGCCACGAGCACATAGACGGAAATGGCGAGCTCGAGAAGACGAATATACCTGTGAACACGCGTCGTTGTTCTCAGCCCGCAATTTCGCGGGAGAGGCTGGCACCTTAGCGTACCGCCGCTCAAGTCGGTAACTGACATAATTCCAAATATTTCTTTTTTAATGTATGGGTGATCCTGAATTGCCGGTCATGAACGTTGGGACACTAGTGACTGCAACTGACGAATCTTAACTCCCCCGGGTCCAACCGAAGAAATTCCCATCCTCGCGCCTTTGCAACCATTAACGACAACCGATTCGGCGGCTTCAACGATTTCGAAGTGATCCAACTCGGCATGAAGCTGTTTCGTCTGACTGGTAATGTAATCACCGAGTGACTGCCTTCCATAGACATCCTCCGAGGTTACAACGAATGTTGCCCTGAACGATTTGCCCTCAGGATCAACGTAACCGTTTAGCCCCCTCCGCGTCTGATGCCAAAAAGGGGCAATCATGAGGTTATAAGATATACCTCGTCTGATATGGAAAGATTTAGATGCCAATAGGGTCGAGCGGTGGCGAAGCACCGCAAAACGGGCGGCGTGCACCTCAGCGATCATGATCTCAGACAACTTGACGAAGCCTACGTGGGAACGCTCTCACAGGAGCAGACGCAGGC
>Ga0209788_1000227_pt1 | contig 14159 bp, 7 predicted proteins | sample WorMetLIZISLAND1_2_FD_187415 | JGI IMG/M metagenome (GOLD analysis project Ga0209788, IMG submission 187415) | Marine gutless worms symbiont microbial communities from Max Planck institute for Marine Microbiology, Germany - Olavius clavatus LIZARD... ...
CATACATACATACATACATACATACATACATACATACATACATACATACATACATACATACATACAACAAAGTTACACTACTCAACTTAACACTGGTTTCCTACATGTCACGCACACTAGTGCAGTGCAGTGCAGTATTCCACAAATGCACTCCTATGACGTCATTGTGTGTATAAGTAAAACTACCTCTATTTGCAATTACCCACCAACATAAAGCCACCTGATGCAAAAATTATTTATAACGATTAATTTTTAATTTTTAACCATAACCTTTCCACAAAACTGACAATCTATCACTAGATCACAAAGTGACATCAGTATAGCATGGTAAAATCAGCATAATATATTTATGTCACTGTGTAATGAAGTGACATCAATCATAGTTCACTATATGTTGACGTATCATTGATACACAGCAATCTGACGTAACTTACACTGCGGTACATTTTGAACTGTGACGGTGCTTTTGGGTCAAGCCTAAAGATGGACACAATGGTACCGAGAGGTCGCTGTGACTGAGTCAACAATAGGAAGTCATTGAACAGAATTCCAATCAACTCTTTACCACTCTTCTTCTGCAATCACACCGCCAAACCACAATAACAACAAACCAAACAACACAACCATTCCTTTAGCTCCTAAGAAAATACAGATCAATTAAAACTCAGTTTTTCATCATAACTTACACAGTTTTCTATTTATGTCTAGGAAAACTTGTCACTTATGTAAATATTCACTATTAGCTGTATCTTCAATTCACGTCGTCATGTGTCATTTAATTGTCCCTTACACAAATACACTGTGTTTCATAAAAAAAACATCCCCTTAGCTTTTTTGTTATATCTCAGCCAAATGTTGTTCAATGACAGTGAAAATTGGAACAAATATTCATCTGTTAAATGACTTTAACCCAGAGTGACTATTATCCATGGACATATTATATATTCTTTGTAAATAATGATGTAATCAAGGATGTCGGTGAACTGCGTCAGTGGATTGTGGAGGAACGGGAACAACTCAGCCAGCATGTGACTGACAATGTGATCAGACAGTGGCGCAGGAGACTGAGAGGCTGTGTCGATACAGATGGTGGACAGTTTGAACATTCTTTGTGACTGACATTCTCACTACCACAATGGACGTCATTGTCGTTTCTTAAGTGTTTGACTATATTGTATAGACGGCCATGGTACTTGTTGAGCGTTGTATTCGCTAGCTCTGATTAGATTGTTCATTGCAAAGAATATTTATTATATATTACACGAAGTCCAATGTCAGTAGAATCTGCATTCTCTGGCGAACATTTGCTGCAAATTTTATGCAAATTGGCCTATTATTGTATAAGTATAACCAAAAATATAAGGGGCTGTTTTTTATGAAACACCGTGTATATTCACTATAAGCTTCATCTTTAATTTTCAGTCACTGACAGTTATCAGCAACTACACACACAGCATATGTTATCATCTACTACGACTTAGGTCTGCTATTCTATTCTGAAGATCCACTAGTACATTAACCCTTACCTGCATTCTCTCGTCACCTATTCCTAACCGTAACACCTCTCCGAATAGCAGACCCTTGTAATTGCAGGCCGACACCTCTGCTGTCACTGCTGCTGTTATTGGTTTTGTTCAACTGGTCTACTTTTCTGGACCTACTAAGGCCAGGCCGGGTAATTTGTGGATTACTGCAGCAGATTTCTTACAAACTGGATGCCCTTCCTGTGATCCAACTTACAGCATCACTACAATAGTGACTAGAGTCACAGTTTACACTGGCTAAAATGAACTATAATAAGACACGGCGTTAATCTGTCATACCAGACAGTCAGAGACAGACCTTGTACAATGTGCCACTATGTAGGTATTTCCGTGGACCGAGGCAGTTTGTTACAGAATTGAATGTCAGTTTCTATAACAGAACACATAACACAGTGCCATATTTCTCCAAGTATTTGATTACTTTCATATGCATATTCCACAACTGAAACGACAAAATACATCCACACATGTTGTTTATCATCACTTAATGTCATGTTATTGCACACTTCTAATGGCAGAGCTACAGTGTACAATGCTAAGTAGCAACTGAGTAATTACACAAGTTCAGTGATGCATGATTTTGAGCAGAATGTCAAACCTCACTCTGCTCAGTCACTGCGACACATGAAGAGTCCAAGTGAAACAGAATTATCCAGGCCAGTGAGAACCACACTTGCTCAGTTGCATTATGGATATTGTCAACAACTGAACAGTTATTTAGAAGGTTCACTATCTGTCCAGACACGTCGGATCTATGCCCAGAGTGTGGAGTGACACCACACACTGTGGCACACCTATGTGATTGTCCAAAATATCCAACTCATCTCTAACTGTTTATGACCAATGGTACCAGACAGACGAAGCAGCAGATTTTATCTACTTCATAAACTACGAAATCTGACTACATGACACGAGACGATATGATATGATGGGTATAACAACAACACATGATGAGTCAAGTGGGAGATGTCACACATGACTGCAGACTGCAGCAGGACGTCAAGCATGAGTTATGTTGAGTGTATACGAGTAATGAAGTGAAATGTGAACCTCAGGTAATCCATCACAATGCACATGATTCTGAAGCCATTCCAGCTGGTCCGAGTTCTCCTTCTCACGAACGCCTTCATTGACCTGACTGCACAGTTCAGTGGATTTAGACAAAGCGTCCTTCAGATTGTGATGATCTGGGTGTTCACATGGTGTGTGCTCCAATATCTGCCACATAGAAACATCACATCACTGCCATCACACACAGTATCTACACGTGAAAATAATGATATCTTATTAGTTCAGGAACTGATCTCCTATATGCTACTCATCTTGTTGTCGTGCTTGTGCTTCTTCTTGTTAGGGTGACCTCTTCAAAAAAGCGTTTCAAATCAGATTGGGATGAAATTTGGCAAAGTATTATTCTTTAAGTAAATATGCATCGACTGACAGTCTAATTGACGTCAACTTTCAAGCTGGCGCCCACGACATTATTTCATGCAGAAAAGTGCCGACGCCTGACGAGTAAATGCAAAGCATCTGCCAGCCTATGCAACAGTGCCCAGTGCCCACCACTTCCTGATCTATAGTACAATACATTTGTAGTTGCTATAACTCACATGCCGGTCATTTAACACAACATTCAATGCAACGTCATCATCTGCAGCAGAAAATAAAGTAATGTACTACTGTGACAACATCAAACATGGACCTTCATTAGCTTCAACCATGCCGTCAAACCTCCCATGATTATTACAATGTATAATCATGTCATAATTAGTCTTCTTCAGACTGACACAAAATGCTTTTCACTTCCAATTCACTCAATCTTGACTACAGACGCTCAAACAACATAACTCAACAGAAAACATTTTTGTCTGCTGCTAAGACCATACAGTGAGAATCAACGGGACAACAGGTAACCTGGATTTACCAGAAAAACGATCACTAAATGGTCTGTGTGTGCTATGTGTGTGTGTGTGTGTGAGCTAAGACATGACCGTGGTTCTACATGTCGACAGAAACAAGGCATTAAACTGACACACAACATCATATCCACAGATGACACAGAGGACAAAAAATCCAAGGCTCATGACACACGCTCTAGAAACTGGCATCATAAATCAACTCCATTTTTCTGGCACTGGTTTCTGGCACGTGTGTCATGCAAATCTGTGACTGGATTCATTGGGTACCAGATTCCGGTGTCGATTAGAACACTGTTCTATTCCAAGCCAGAAAGTGGCATGCACATGACTGAAATGATGAATTATGATTTATTGCTTTTCAACTTATCTTTAGCTTCAATCGACTGCCACAGTATTAGTGGATTCATCATCTAAGTAGTTTTCATTCGTGTTTATTTTATGTGCCAGAAATTTTCATTCCAGATACATATGGTACAAAAACTGGCGCTGAAAACAGGTGCCACACCCAGAAAATGGAGTCGATTTATGGCGCTGGTTTCAGGAGTGTTTGTCATGGCCACAATAGAAGACCAAAGAAAGACTATAAAGTCAATGTAAGTACCTTCTCAATGAGCAGTGGATACTTTGTGACACGTTGCATCGGCTTCAGCAGGAAGCTACTTAATGGCATTCCTTTGACACGAGCATTCTGACAGCATTTCTACCATTAAACACGTAACAGCAACACTGAGTTCACAGCGCATGAGTACGTCTGTCATTGCAACTATCAACAACAGAACCATGTACATAGATACCTGTACAAGAACAACTTTTACTAACAATTATACCGAACAAACCAAGAGACATCTTAACATCTCACTAATCTGCAACATATGCTTAAAGTGAATAACAGCCAGTAAGTTATTAACAACAGACAATAAGCAAAATGTGAATAAAATAATAAACTGACAATGTTACTTCTTTTAATATATTTTGACACTGTCGGTAGGCAACTGATACAATATACAGACAATAAATCAAGACAGTGGTGTGTAACAGCCATAATCATCTACAGCAACACGTGATGAGTCAAGTGGGAGATGTTACACATGACTGAATTCGGACTTTGAATAGTTACAAAGGAATATCAAATAAGGATTAATATGAAAAAGACCAAAGTGATGAGCACTTCTCACAAAGGTAATAGTAGATGAAAATTTATATTGATAAGCAACAAACAAAATAAGTCATCCAAAGTATAGTACATTGTTAGTCTGATAACAGAGGACAGATCTAAGAAATGACAGAGTATCTAGTGAGCTACGCACTGTGTGGGCGTCATTAAACTTGTTGTCTGTCTCAGTCTTCTTCTGTAACAGAGCAGCGCTGTTGAGCTGACAACTGCAGAACCGAATGTATGGTGACATGTGAGGTAACTAACACAACATACACACAAAGCTCTCTGTGCTCAATGCTTTACTACTGTTGGTTGTACACAGTATCAGCGGCAGTTTAATCATTCCCTTACATAGCAACTGCCAATACCACTGTACACTGAGTAACTCTGTACCATGGCAAAAGACAAGATTAAAATCTATGTGACTACACTAAACATTCCAATGCAAAAACAGCGGCAAACAGGGTTGACAATATAATGTCAAGAATAAGATCTATCAACTTCACTCTTGACCCAACATCAGATGACATGTTAATAGTAAAGCCACAAAAATTACTAATAAATGTCATAAAGAGCAAAGTCCTACCTGACTCACATTGCCCATAAGATGGTGCTGATCTCTTGTTTCCCTAGTCCTCAGCCAGACACCAGCTTACACTGCGAGATCACGGATATGGGGCTAGTGCATGGCACGGTGTGCCTGTTTACTCCCCAGCTTTTGCTGGTACTCACTGTGCCTGCCCACGGAGGGATGGCCAGGTGAAGTTCACCTGGGTGACTGGTAACGTATAGAGCATTTGCAGACAGGCACGGTTTGCTGATAATGAGTTTATCACGATGTAGTAGCTGGCCTAAGTGGAGCCTGTACTACACCGAGATAAACAACATTATGTATGCAGTGAAAACTCTCTATATACCGGGATGGTTCACTCTCCCACAGATGGTCGCCATCCTAACTAACTGGGCCTGACACAGAATAACTTTGTTGATCGTGACCAACACATTACCACAAACCAATTATTAACCGTTTAATGTTAATTGATATCCATAATATAATACAGACATATGGACTGGAGAAGTGTCAGAGGTGCAGTTTTGACAAAATTATACTCACATTTTCACAAAGTAAATCACCAATCATCAGAACTGGTCGACCCTTGCCACACATCTTCTGACGAACTCGCAGAGCACTAACAACATTACACGTACTCACATATAAACAAATTCATACAAATCAATGTTTGGAACTCACAGCAAAATTCCACTGAGCCAATGAAGTAAGTAAGTAAGTAAAACATAGATTTATATAGCACTTCTCGTTATAACATAACATAACCTCTAATGCGCTGACCCAAATGGAACACGAGATCACACACAGATACCACCAATAGCATCATACAGCTGGTACTTCAGGTACTACACCTGGGTACAGTTAGTACTCAGCATAGTATGGAGTTACTCAAATTCTACACATACACCAGACTCAGCATATCACTAACGCAAAAGTATCCGCTCGGCGCTAGCACTGGCTTGACACATGTTATTGAATTCATCAGAAGACGAGATTTGTTGCATTTGGCCACATAGCTCGGCTTATCCAGGGGGCTCCAGCACACAATTCCCTACATTGCCAAGTTGGCCTGGCATCCGGCCGTTCACTTGGTCAGGCCTGGAGACGTCGACCTGGTCGTCCTTGCACTAGCTGGACAGACCAACCATGCAATGACACTGGATCTGTCCTTGCTAACCTCTAAAGACAGGCTGTGGAGTGACATGATGGTACGAGTTGGCTGTGCGATGACTATGATGATGATGACGACACCATATACAAACATATTACAAACAACTGGGCAATCTGTCTGCATTCCACACCAAGTGATAAAAACAGTTCTTAGCTGGCTGCAGTGAAGCATTACTCTACATTGGGCCGGGTTAGCATTGAAATATTTACGTCATCTTTTTTATTTAATTAGCTACTACAGCCAACCCAGCCTGGGTGTCCCTCCATCAGTATGTGCATTGAGCACTGCAATTGTCCACATTCACTGCCAAGGGAAAATGGCACGCATTATGATGCAGCAAGCACTATATCTTTGTTGGTCAAGTACTGTGAAATATGTATAACTGCTTAATAGGGCAACCAGACCATGTTCACTCAAGCCATTGAGCTGATCACCTATCGGCATTGGACCCAGGGACAGTTCTTCTTCTTCTTAGCTGAAGCAGCAACAGTACACTGCAATAACAACGTAACACTCACTTCATCAGTTTCATGCTTGATAAGCGCAGTTCTTTCCAGTTAATAAACATGACATTCAGCTCTTCTTCTGTCAGGACATTCTCAGCTTGTAGAGGCTTGTAAAACAACTACAGACACACAGAAACATATCATGCTAATAACACAGTCAGTCACTGCATTGTAAACACAGCTGCAGATTCACTCACCTTCATTAAAGTTAACAAGATCAACATCATCATCTTAATGAAACTTCATTTCAGAGCTATTGGATGTCACTTGCTATATGGGATCACACAGTGTTACCTGCCACCCGACACAAGTGAACACACCCCACCTTAACCCCAGCAAGACAGGCTGGTACTCAATTTACTTACCCCTAGACGGGTAAACAACAAGAAGCCATAAGATAGATAAAGCAATCGTCAAGGCAAAAGAATGAATTCAAAATATGCATGAAGCTAGAAGCAATGGCAGTTTACCTCAATAACGATATCAAGATCTTTCACAAAGTTCTCTTCAGTGTCAATCAGTTCACGGATGTGTTGCTGTCGTTTTAGTTCAGTATCCGACAGAACTGGAGCAGGACTTGCACCTAACAAGCACATTCACATCAAATGCGGGTATGATGTCAAGTATCATTTGCTTAGAAACTGCTAAATAATGCCACTGCCAAAATAAACAGTGACATTTGAAAAATTAATACAGCAGTAACATGATCAAAAGTTGTGATCAAGATGCAACAAGGTAAAGCAGTTACACAAACCCCATTAGTGGGTTACTTATATACCGTGTTGCAAATTTCCAATAATACACAAACATGTATACTTCTTCAACTTATGTCAAAGTTTGAACCTTTTTGACATGCAATGTATTTGGCAGAATACTACACTGAAATATAATTACAATATTCAATTTTGCATCTTCAACAGCTTACTTCCTAGAATTATCTCAGAATTCAGGGCTAGAACAACAGCTACATGGCATATGTGACATAAAAACTGTTTACCTCAACATTTCAAGTATTTAAACATTTTAATTCACACATTCTCAGTTTACGCACGTAGCAAAGAATGACTGAGTACATACGATGAACTGCCAATGAAACTGCCAAGTCACTGTTCACAGGTTCAGGTTCCACCACAGCGACAACGTAATTGGAAGGAAACATTCCAATCTGACCTCGGAGCTGCCCACGCCACCAGTCAGAACCACAGCACTCCAAGACAGTAATAACATCATCGACTGCAAAGCTCAATTCATCATCACGCTGGGCTTGGTATGCATACACTGCAACCACCTGGTCTGCATATACAATACAACAACACAATGTTAATGTGCTATTTGTAAAGGTACACACACTGTAATATGTGAAACTCAGTATGTGGGTTCAGATTAAATGAAAGTGCAAAAAATACAGAGATCAGAGTAATGAACCAGTCAATGAACCAGTGATTAAGAATAGTAGATTAAGATGCTGAAGAACGGTAGATGCTGTATGGGGGTCAATGGAATTAAACAGCACAGGGAATGTCTGAGGAAGACTTGGTGGACTTGCGTCAAGAAGACTGTACATGTATCTAGCCAAGAGAATATACAGATTAGTAACAAATGCAGAGTGCACACATTCTAGTTTGAGCAATCATACAACTGGATCATGATACTCATATTAATGTCAGTCATGGGCTTATATAGACACAACTGCAAAGCAATCTTTGTGGCCGAGTGCTCAAACTTCAGCATCATGCACTAGATTGTTAGATCAGACAGCGCCAATGGGGATAAGATCCCATCTGAAGAACCTTGCTTTCACTCGTACAGCCTGGGTTAATTTTCCTGATAAAACAATCTAAAAATCTGTCCAAAGTTTTCACAAATGACTGTCAGCATGTGTAAAAGCAGACAAGGCAGAAAGAGATTTTGAATAGATATCTAGTGAAGTAATCACACAGTCTACTTAGACTGTGTTAACACTGTAAAACATTTCTTTCAGAGCTTCAAGTGTTTACATGAACAGTATAGGTTCAAGCCACTCAGTTGTAAAAATTGAACTTAAACTTTACTATTTTACCAGTTCATCCAAAAGTAAGTTAAAGGAGTGAAAATCTCAGAATTATGGAGTAATCTCAGATAAGTGACTGAGTACAATTCCAGCATAAAATACACAGTCATTACTGTGTAATCACATTTTAGGTTTGCTGACATTTTAGCCACACCCGGTACAGTATATATGTACATCTCTTGTAAGTTTTACAGACAAAGAAGAAATAGAGATCAGTCTGTAAAGTAAACATGACAATACCGAGGTTTCGTGGCTGCAACGTGCAGTCATTGTTGACAGCAGCGGTTGACATTTCTGGCTCAGACTACAACAGTAACTCAATATTCTACTAACAATAACAAATACCCTGTAACCTATATGCACACGCAAGTTAACACACTTACATAACACATATCAATTCAAGCACAATTTCAATGCCCAAATGCAGTAAAATTCAGATAATTAAGACATTTATGTCTACTTACTATAATCACTCTTTGGCCCAAATTTGAAAAAAAAACTTTTGCCTATTGTAGAAAACCAGAGAACAAGTGAGTTTTGACAATGAATGAACTATAAGCACAAAACAGTATAATTTGAGAGGTTCACAATGGTCGTGTTTTTTATTCTACCCCGTTTAACCTGGGCTAATCCGGGCATATACCTAACCATTCTTTTTCACCAACTGGGTAAAAATATTGAGCAATAATTTTTTACAGCTGGCTGGTAAAAAAAGAATGGTTAGGTATATGCCTGGGTTAAACTGGGCAGAATATAAAAAACATGACCATTGTGAGCTAATGCTAAGCCGTTCAGTTGCTGTAACTCAACTCAACCTAGCCATGCCTTGACAATAACTACAATTACTACTAGCTTCAGCAACAGGTATCACTAGATAAACAGCAATGTTAGCCTCTGTAACAGCAAGTACTGAATGTCGAACTTAAGCTTTACAAGTGCAGCTAGATACAGGCACTGGCTCATATCAAAACTAAGGAAGATTCCCGAATAAAGTCTACACAAAATCTTACAACCAACCCCAGCTATTAAGAATAAAGGGCAACAAAGTATGCAAACAATGAACATCAGTGTATTAAGTCATTTACAAAGTTCACAATGAAGTAAAAATAAGTTGAAAGACTCACAATGTGGGTGGTCGGTATTGCAGTAGTGGGCTTGCTGAATGGTGTAACATAGTCAGCAGGAAACCAACCAATCCTCTTCTTTTGACCTTTCACCTACAACACATTTCTTCACAAGTCAGATCCAATGATATCATTCTTCTCATTACAACCCAATCACAATGACCTATGTGCATGAAAGTATTCAATAAAATCCACAACACTGCCTTGGCTTAACTGTTGCTATTTAATTAACTTATTCTGTGTCTGGGTATCAGACAACAATATATGGGCAGGGCAAACCAGCCACCCCAAAGACTTAGGCCACAACATGGGCCATCAGCCATACATAAAAATTCTAGCTACTGAGCAGTCACGGCTGGAGCTGTAAAGAATGCAACTACCCTCAGTCACACAACTAACTCTACTCACGAATTCCAGCAAGTGCCGGCTACTTAAATTAATTATGGTAGGAGCAACACAGAGCGCATCAACAAGACCGGTCAAACCCAAATGGCATGAGTAACAAGCACTTGGTAGGACCATTTAAATGTCTGCAGAGTCTAACTAATGACTGGGAGGCTCGCCCTAATCAACAGAAAAGCTGCTGCCCTTGTCCCAGAGGAGCCTAAACTGGTCATGGCCAGTAAAGCTACTCCTCGGGCAGACCGTAGAAAGGGTAGGCCCCCAACCAAGCACTTGCACATGGTAATCTGCGAGACTACCAGTGATTCCAAGCTGTTGTATAAGCGATCTGTCGTGTCAGTGGGAAGAGGCGATTTTTGACCCCCCCACCCCGCAGCTCCGACATTCCAATAATGAGCAGAGACAGCAGAAGCGACAATAAACATACCGTCATAACCAGTGTTAACTGATATGTCTGAAGTAACAAGTCCTCAGCAGGATTACTTAAAGGTGCACAGAGACGAGACCCACAGATGACCTATGTTCAACAAGTACCAGCAACTAAATACAACATGAAGAGAGTGGCTATAAATGCCGACCTGAAGTTCACCTTCCCACCAGCCAGTTGGACTCTTCTTCTGCACATGTATCAGCTGCCCGCGTTCAATAGTCAACTGCTCAGGTCCGGTGCTTTCATATGCAGAAATTACTTGAACTACCTCTGATAACACACAGAAATCACCTTAGTACCAGGCACTATGCATTTCACGGAATAATAATTAAATTTAGTACATTCAGATCAAGACAGTTCAGTAGAAAAATCCTATTATCCTATCACAACAAGTCTTAGATTCATTACACTCATTATTCAATTTGTCTGATTAACTACTGACATCTGGCATCCTCCGTACCAAGCTGCTCTAGAAACAAATGATTTCAGTTATTTTCTTTGCTTCTTTCACTTCCAACAATTCACTACCACTACCATGTTCAGTTTTTGTTTAATCAGCATAGTTTTCCAAAGTTACTCCAGGTTACTGAAAGTCTTGGCTAAGTTATGTGAAATGCAGCTGCAATTTTTTGCACGCCAGATGCCCGTCCTTACACCCAGCAGACAGCACCAAAGCACCAAAGTCTGCCGACTCAATGATTTCAAATCTCACCAACAAATCTTTGCCTGACTTACATACATGTTTGCCCATCACTACTGCTAACACTAAACATTCAGCAGAAAACAAACAACAACATATATATTTTACCCGGCCTCAGTTTCCTGCCGTCAGACTGTCTTTTAACAAACTGTCAGCACAACACAAAAACCACTCATTAATTCATTTCACGGCTTTATTAAGTAAGTAAGAAAGAGAGTGAGCGAGTAAGTAAGTAAGCAAGTAACTAAGTAAATATCTACACAAGTAAGGACGTAAAATGTTCTGTCGCAATGTTTGTTTCATACATACTCAATTCATGCATGCAACAACACACACTGCACTTGTACAGCAACTATGCAACAAATATAATGGGTCCTTTTTGACCACAGTGCTTAGTTTTACAACAACTGTCACAAAATACATAATGTTAAGTGAAATAACTCTGTAAAATGTTATCAGACAATGTTAGTGCCAGCAAGTGAGACAGTAGCAAGTTACATCTAACACAGAAAGTACTCCATTAACTTCACATTACACCACAGCACAGCAGCTTTCAGCTGCAAATACAGTAACTACAATTAAATGGTTTTAAACTTTTTAAGCAAAAACAAATGCTGCACGTACCTAATTAAATAATCTATCAGCTACTCAAAAGTGACAGAGTTCAGCAATAAAACTGTTCAACCACAGACTATGCCTGAAGCTCTGCATCCTGTACCTGAGTCACTGGTGTAATGTATATTAATACAACAAATAATATTTTCATAAAGCAGTAACAGTGTGCTAACATAGGTCTGACGTTACTGTACCAGTCATTACTGAGTCACATATAAACTGCAACAAATATCATGGGAACTCGGACACAACATTACAAAAACTAAACAACTCAAACAACTAGTTACAAACAAACTAAAAACTAATTACAACACATGCTAGTTGACTTTTCAGACGACAGATTACAAGTGTTTCAATGCAGCTCCTAGTTCACTATGTACACACATTACATGAAGCGCAGTCAGGCCCAGTAATGTGTGGTTCAGCTGAGATGTGACTACAGATAAAAATCAGTTAAATAATGAACATACATTCCTACTGTGTTCACGTGACATCAACGATGACTCAGCCGCACTATTTGTCATGCTGGTGTCCACTGACGACTCCTGTAATTAATAAAAATATTAACCAGTTATCTACAAATTAAAACAAACAGTCATAGTAGGCTGGCTTCTGTCCACTTTGACATGTTCAAAAAGTAAACCAATGAATATAATAACAGACTTCACTCAACAACGTCAGTATCATCTGACGTCACATATATAGCCCGGATGGCTGTTGTCCACGCAATACTGCATTCATCCTCTCTCTCCCTCTTTCTTGATCTTGAGATCCAGATAAGCTGTTTGATATCCAAAGCTTATCAGTGTGTTGTTGTGTGGACTAGCATACTCACCAGTTCTCAAAACCAGCAGTTAGCTACTTCTCTCACGCATTCATTGTGCATCAAATAGTTAGACAATCTGTCCACGTGATCTCATCGCCTGGCCTTTAAACAGCACTAGTTCTCAGAATATCCGGAGTAAACACTGTCACAATGTTTGAAATCACTATGAAATCAATGTTAGAGTGCATTTTGTAACCTGGCTCCATGAACACGACTGGATCTGTTGACCTTGAAATGGTGTTTAGTTACCAAGTTGAAACGAGATCAGTAAATGCTAAAGATATCGTCAGATGGTGACAAATCACCTGAGAGTGCAGCGGGGCAATGTAATTTGACGGAAACATTCCTGATCGATCACCAATACTTCCTGTCCACCACTCTCCATTCATCTCAAGAACTATGATCACATCACCGGCGCAGAATGTCAAATCTCGCTCATCAGTGGAGTTGTAGTCATACACGGCCCTGTATTCTACACAATCAACACATGCACCTCACTGCGATGAATTAAACCCAAACAAGAGAAAATACATTTTTAAAAACACAAGGAAACCACAAAACAGACAAACAGGCCCTAGGTAAAAACAACATCCAAAACACACACAATACCCCAGCTAAACCTAAAATAGTCAGCCCTATTACACTTATACGAACACATGGAATACCTAGACTAAACCTAAATTATCCGGCTTAGTACACCTGTAAGAACAGCTCGTTTGTGTGTCATTATGACTGTGTACAATTGAAATACATAATACAGCACTCCAGTTCTAATAATGCTGCCAGATAACAACCAAAGCTCAGATGATTTCTATTGCAGGGGAGAAGAAGTCAAACTCTGTACTTACACACAACACAATAGAAATAAATCAGCAGCAGTACAACACAAGAAAGCCTAGCTAACGCAAAGGTAAGTGCGCGACAGTCTTGGTATATACGACGCAATTCACTAAATCGGCCCCCATTTAGGATCACCCAGCAATATCAACGTAATCTATACACTGTGTTTCATAAAAAACACCCCCTTAGGTTTTTTGTTGTATCTCAGCCAAATGTTGCTCAATGATAGTGAAAATTGGAACAAATATTCAACTGTTAAATGACTAAGCCAGAGTGACTATTATCCATGGATATATTATATATTC
>Ga0209788_1000228_pt1 | contig 14101 bp, 10 predicted proteins | sample WorMetLIZISLAND1_2_FD_187415 | JGI IMG/M metagenome (GOLD analysis project Ga0209788, IMG submission 187415) | Marine gutless worms symbiont microbial communities from Max Planck institute for Marine Microbiology, Germany - Olavius clavatus LIZARD... ...
CGCAGTGATGCTACCTGTACTTGTTGTTGTTGTTGTTGTTGTTGCTGCTGCTGCTGGCGCCGTGGTGTCTGGTAAATATGCATGTCGGGCTCCGTTATGAACTGATTCTCGAGCATCTCCTCCAGCAAGTCATCACGGCTTCTACCTGACGGCGCCGCTGCATTGACTGCGTTCACGTGAGCTCTTGCTGCAACGACAAAGCAATCACGATACAACGCAAATGACACCACCACATAGCTCTGAGATGGAGTTTCATTGCAGCTCTACTCTTCTTAACTTAACTTAACTTAATAACATCGTAATCACTACGTTGCTTTGGCATTTTGTTAAATCGGCCGATGTTCCAGAGTAGTTAGGCGAGATCTCCATAAAAGTAAATCACTGGATTTCTGAGAGTAAATGTAGTATAATGTAATAATATAACAAGTACGACTGTACTACAGATCAGGAACTGTAGAACTCTAGCTCGTTAGTGATAGACCGCCGCCTCGGCGGGCGGAGGACGGAGACGCCAGTATGGCGTCATATCAAAAAATACGATTCCACCAAGCGATGCGCATTTACTTGAGGAACAATCCTGCCAAATTTCACCCCGGTCCGATTTGAAACGACGGAGCCTTAGGCTTTTTTAAAGAACGTCGCCCTGATGCAAATAAGCAAGACGTAAATAAGGAACATGTGATAGAAACATACTTTCGCTGGACTGCGGCGACGTCCGTGGTTTCGGAGGAGGTGACATCTGCTGAACAGTGTTGACTTCAGACAGCGCTGAAAACTCTTCAACCAACTGACTGAGGTTGGACTCAGGCTCCACAGCAGTAGGCTGAGTCGCGACAGGTTTCCCAGTTGCAGCTGCTAACATTAATAACAACCGTCATCATTTTCTATCGTCATGCATTAGCCTATACGCAATGTGTTTATTGACATGTACTCATAATCACAAAACGGTCAAACGTTAATGCAAGATCGTTGAATATGAGAATAACAAGAAGCTCAGCTGTTGCCGTGATAAGCGATCATACTGCGTACGACGTATACGATATAGCTACATACCACTGTCTGGAATAGCCGTGGTCAGCATGAATATTAACTTATTTACATTTTCGAACTGAAGGCTGCTTTTGGATGGTGCCCGCCATCTTTTCGCCGTTTTGGCTAAACGATACATCCTACACCAAAAGTGTCTGAAGAAGTAATAGATAGTTTTTCACACTGTCTGGTGGCTGTACCAGGGGGCATTCTCTTAAGCTATATTGTCCTGATTCAAGGGTAAATATTTGTGCACAATTCTTTGCAATTCGAGTTGTTGATGTTTGGAACAGGCTACCTCCGCATATTGTTACCGCGGACACTGTTGCCTCTTTTGTTAATGGTCACAGACAGACATCATACAAACAGACGGACAGACGACAGTATCATGCCAATAGTAGATCATACTGCGTGCAGTACGATCGGCTAAAAAACTACCTTGCGGACTTTGATCCATGAAAGCAGGCGCGTGAGCTGCAGCCGGAAAAGGTGGTGTCACTGCAACAGAAATAGTGTGCACATGGTTTTCACACGCGACTGACAATAATTAATAAATGTATCCTTGCGTAAACGAAAATTGGACTCTCTCACGCATGGGTATAGCCTACGCTAAACCGGTAAGCGTCACCTGCAAGTAGGCACCTAGATTCAAGTTTTAGGTCACAACGACGAACGTCAACACATACAGTAGTTATCCGTTCAAACCTTTTGATCTTATAAATCAAAAAGAAAGGTTGAAGAAAGTGCACGTGAAGCGTACTGAAGCCTACGTCTTCTCCATGGTACGTCTAATTAGTGCTACCATTTCCAGGTCATGATGCCATACACATTTCAGCATGAAATGCGCCATAACGCATGGGGCGGCCATACAATCTCAAAAATTGTTGAAGATGCTGCACACGTTGAGAACTTACACTGTCGACACTAGGCCACAAGATCAACACCACAAGGTCGCGTGGACGACAAATGCATAAAATTTCCAGCCAGCCACGTGAACAACAGAGTTACGAGTCGCAATACATGTTAACTTCATTACATTAAAACTCAGTGATATGCTTTGGAGTCAAAGTCAATGGCTCAATACACTCAAGAGATAACAGTTTATGGGCGTAATCTTGCAACTGCAGAGAAGGCCGCATATCACTGTGTAATAAAGTGGAATATTTCACAGAGTTTACTGCAATCGTTGAATTGCAGTGACAAGAGTGTCGTTAGTGTGGGCACTTCGGCCTAGTAGAAATTTACAGTACCAACGCGAATTCCTTTGAAACAGCTGCATAGTAGCAGATCGTATCTAATTTCTGTGTAGGCGTGTGTGCATTACTGTGTTCAGTGCTTTTGTATTCTTTTCGTTTTTTTTGTTTACTGTACATTGTTGCGAATAAAGAGATGTATATCTTGTTGGTCACTGCGACCAGTACTTCCTACCTTGTTGTTCGGGCAAAAACACTGGTGTCATTGAACGCTGCCGTAACGTGCCGCTGCCTTCAGGCTCTAAGTTCTGCATACCCGGTCCAATCGGTTGCAGTAGAATTTCCTCTTCTTCCGTCTCTTCCTGAGCAACAAAAGCACCGATATTCCTCAGATTAACGAAATCCAAACTAAGAACTAACGAAATGCAGCAAATTTCTATAGTCTTCCAATAAATTCATACATTTAGAAACACGAAATTGAGGTCACAACTATATTCTGCATTATTTGTGACAGACTATTGATAGCAGTTATACTGCAGTATAAACACGTACACCATCCATCCATCCATCCATTTTATTTGTCGAGTGATAATACATATAAACATGACTGAAGCAATAAGAAACTAATCGACAAGACATACAAGGCTCACAAGGAGCACTCACAGTAGCCTTAGTAATAAAAATTTTAAAAAACACACAAAACAAACTAAAGCATAATTGCACATAAAAATGGGATTTAAAAACACGTTATAAAACTAGAAAAATCAACACGTAGAATACTGTGCTTAAATCGCGACAATGAACTACGGTATATTTCGTTAAATACATACAAGAATTCCCTAAAAATAAAACTGACTGGTTTCGGAGGAGTAGACTGCAGCATCGCATTAACGTTCTGTAAACTCTTCTCCAGATCATCAAGACTTGGACTAAGTCTCTCTGAAGTGAACACAGACATACGGCAAGTATCACACCTGATTACACTAATAGGGTTACAACGACACGATAACTGTAATGATGCCAAGAAACGAGGCAAGGTGGTTAAGATGTTAAACAACAGACGGGACCGTCGACACAGAACAGCGCAGACATGAAATAGAAAGTGAACATTCAACTGAATACTCGACTACGAGTTATACATTCGGCAAACAGCAATTGAGCTTCGATTACACACGGTAGACGAAAAATAGTTATGTTTATGTAAATGTTCTCTACGCGAGCGCAACTTCATATCAGTGATCGATAGTAACCCCAGTGTTGTTTTGTCCCATTGCAGATATTGCAGGTTTTCTGCTGAAAACGGCCATCACACCCACCCAGATTTTAAGCGAAATTTCCCCTGTTCCCTTTGCACTAGATTTCCTCTCTTGCGGCTCCGACAGCGAGAAGATAATCACTTGATGTAACTCAACGTATATGACCACCGTCATCAAGGTCAAAGACAAACGGACGGATGAAAACATTATAGTACCAATACCGTGCTTTGCACTGCGGGGTGACGACGATATCGGAGCAAATTCAAAATTTAACTGAAGTAAGCAAAATCGTCACAGAAACATCACATTCAACAATATTTGTCAATTAAAACCGACAGAAACCGATAAATTTCACACAAAGCACTTTTGTGCGCCTTTATACTTACTCGCCAATTCGCATCACAAACAACAGTAAAAACATTACCTCTAACAACGTTTATAAATAACAACGCAAAGACAGAACTGTAATTTCTATAGCTCAGAGAGCTGACGCGCTATTTTCTTTGTTGTAAATTCTGTTAACAAAAACAACATGTACAGGTAAGTCAACAGAACTATACATCGACGTGAAAAGAAAGGCTGAGGTGCAATGGTGCATTTATTACCTGTAGTGGTTTTGACCCGAATCACCGCTTCACGGCTACTATCACTGCGAAGCGGCGGCAGCACGGGTGATGTCTGGGCGGGCGGTGGAGCGCGGCTTGCCTTCATTGGGAATTCTTCTGGTGGCAGTGACCGCTGAGGACTGACACTAAAAGTGTACTTTGTATCCGGCCCTCGACGTGCCGGACGCTCCAGACCCGACACGAAGAAACTCTTCTTCGTCTCAAACAAGCGTCCTGACTCGAGGTCATAAGTCCGCGTGCCGCCAGCACGCCCCGGTTGCATTGTACGACTTCGTCTTGTCGGCAGCAGACCGCTGTCGGACATGTAAGGGTCGTCATATGAGCTGGTCGAGTGCCATCGCTGCGGCACAGACGGTGGCGCTGCTCTACGATCGGCGGTAGCGTACGACGGTCGGAAATAGTCCTCCGTGTCGCTGTGTACGACGGTGGTTGGTCCAGAACGCCAAGTGCTTCGCTGCTGGCGGCTCGTCTGTGTCTTGCTCGATGTTGATCGATGTTGCTCGTCAGTCCAGCGTGACCGTGGACTACCGACGTCTTCACTGTCTGAGGCGTACGGCATGCCGCGGTACTTGCCGGCGTGCTGTTGAGGATGTATCACTGGGCCGTCGACGTGGTTGAAGGACTCGGGACTAAACACTCGGCGTCTGACGGGTGGTGCCGGAGGCTGCGGTTTGCCGGCCGTCTCACGACGCGTCGTCGTGTCGGAGCGGCTCTCAAAGCGGCGCGACTCGTACCGTCCACCCACGCCGGGTCCAGTCGCCGGTCGCGAGCTCGCCGTTGTCTGCACACGGCGTGACGAGTCGGCCTCGAAGACGGCGCCCGGCGCAGGTCGGTCGACGGTGTGCCGGTTAGCAGTAACCGTCGACGTCGGTCCCTCCTGGTTCATTTGCCAGCTGACGACCGTACGGCCGCCGTGTCCGCTGTGAGTTGTAATGCTGCCTTGCTTCGGTGAGATGGACCCGTACGTGCCATCCGCGTCGTTACTCCACTCAAAGCTGCGAGCGTTGCCGGTGAACAGAGGGTCGGTTAGAAGGTCATTGAGGATGTCATCGAGCTGCGACTGTTCTACGGCGGTCTCCAGCGGTAAAGGACGTCGCCCAGCTGCCGGCCCAATGTTACCTCGTGCCGTACTCACCGACATGCTGTCGTCAATGGCACAGGCGGCCGCGATGGCGAATTCCTATCTGACAACATCAAACAAGCATCATCATGGCATCCGCAGTCCACATACCATACTATGCACCACCATACCATGCGTACCAAGTAAATTTTCTACGAATTACGCCGTCAAGGTCCAATGAGTTTTGGAGTGGTATAATTAGCTATTTGAAAGCAAAAATATTTTGACAGGAATAGCTATCGCGAGTAGCCTCTAGCTGTTGCTGTTAATATTTTCAATGTAGATAGTTTTATTATTGATGGCTAAATCCAAATATGTCAGATATTTGCAGCTCATGGCAGTAAAAGCGAGAATTTAACCCACGTAACTGTCATTCATTAGTTCTAGTGCCTGCACATGCTCTTCCTGACGCCCATCCGGTTCATTCAACAGCTCGCGATACGAGTGCAAGTAAGACAAGGTTCATCGGCGCAATCCCCCTTCCCTCTCGACGAATCCAACTGCTTCTTGTCAGCACTTTTCCATAGTAGTTCTTGCAGAAGACTTTGCCTTGCGTATAGAGCAGTGGTCGGCTATTTATAGCGATCGTACGGTATTATAGTTAACGAACGGCAGCGGCGTCGGACGGTTGCCAGAAGTCCAGGCTGCCGACTCAACTCGGCTTTGCGGCGCTCACCCGCCACGCCGCCGTTAACGAAAGACCCGCAAGCGCCTGCAAGCCGGAAACTACTCGGAAGATACGAACGGCGCACGTCTAATTCATGCCGTACCTCAAGCCCTGTACGCTCGGCTCTCTCGACCGTGCACGCCAGCTGTCGCCGGCGACGCTGATCGGCTTCGACGGTGAAAAATTTACGAGCTTTCGACGATCCGCAGTAAAGAATACCTCGTCTGGTCTTGCCAAAGGATCCAGCAGCAGCGGCCTCTCACTCAGTGCCACACAGTCAACCCTTCTACACCGTGTACCGTACATCACCCCGCACGAGGCACTCGAAAACTTCATGCGTTTCAACAATATTACGTAATGACATTGCCACGTCCGCATGTACATTAACGTATGGATATGATCACGTTTGAGTGATAAAGGCGGCCAACGTCGGCTGGTCTTTAATATATTAAGCCAGCATCACAGTGCAGAGAGCTAGGCCTACCTAACAACGAGCGGACTAGATGTGGTTTTCAGGATCAGTATCAGATGAAGATGTCTCGGTCACTAGAATAGTATGTCTCTGTGTGTCTCTCCGTCGTGAATAGTCAAAGATTTCTGGATCAGGAGCTGATCCGATATCACAACTCATCTTATTGTTCTTCTTGTTGTTGTTCTTATTGCGACGACGCCCTTCAAAAACAGCTTCCGTCGTTTCAAATCGTCGTCGTCATCGCGTAGCCGGCTCGGGTCGTCACGTCACTCCACCGTGGCCCCGCAGAACAGCCTATCTCCAGAGGTTGGCCAGGACAAATCCAGTGTCGTGGCGAAGTTGGTCTCTCCAGCAAGCACAATCAGGTCGGCGTCTCCAGTCCCGATCAAATGAACGACGGCTGTACAGTGTCTGTTTCAAATAGGATCGGGATGAAATTTGCCAGGATTGTTCATCAACTAATACGCATCGATTAACGGAGTGGAATTTGTGATATAACTTAATACTTTCAAGATGGCGGCCATTAGGCCTATGTTTTACCGCTGCTCGCTGCTACATATGAGTCAGCGTCCGCCGGCTGCTCGCTAGCCTGTCGAGCGCGTATGACATCATAACGTATGAGCGACAGTTCCTGATCGATAAAACGTTCGTACTTGTTACGTCACAGACTGAGCTACCGGTATATATTCAATTGATGGAGCTGTAAATTCCGATACGTTTCGAATTTTACAATATGTCGATAACGGAACGTTTATGTACGCTAAACACGGCAACCGTGTCGACGCGGACGCATCTGGCGCCAAAGCTAGCACAAAACACCTTGAATCACGTTTAGAGGTCATTCAAGGTCACGCATTTTGGGATCACTGAAAAGCCGACGAGGGACTACGCATTACTGTAAAATAAATAATGTGGGCTTTAGAGTCGAAAATTTCGAAGGAAAGGTCCGAGCATTTCCCTTTTCGAGAACTCCACTCAGTCCACTGTCATTCGGCGCCCCCTGTCTAGGGAACCACTGCGAATATTCGCACAAACCTTATATTTCTAGAAACTAGAATCATTGACCTACATTTAGCCGCTGACAGTATGGGTCTATCTTCATTCAAACTTTTCTGGTGGGCCAGGTAAGTGCGTTTCGGCCGTTCATGGTCATCCAATGTCATTGATTTTGGTACCAATCGGAAGAGCGTATGCGACTTCCTATTAGTCCGTCATAGTCACCTTGGTCCTATCTTGCACTGTCTCAGAGATATTGCAGGCTTTTGTGCTCATGACCCCACCCCTATTCCACCCTCATTTTGGGGTGTTCCCGTTGGACCAGATCGCCGATGTTGGGGTCAATGTGAGCAGGTACCTTAAGCTATTCGGTCGTGAAATTATCTTTGAAGTATTCCAACCTAACTGATTACGGTACCTGAACGTAACAGACAGACGGACAGACTACATACTGTGGCATAACCACGCTCTAGCGTAGCATAATGACTAATGAGTTGTGGATTGGAGTCTAGGAGAAAATCTAGAGCACACTCCCAGATTTCGGCTCAATGTGACGAGCCACGTGCAGACGGTGGCTGAGGCTGGAAGGCGCCAGCTGGTCGGCCGAACGGCCAATTGCCAGCTAGCTGCTTCTGAGGCAGCAATCAGTTGCCGGCGCATTTCCAAGATTAGACGAATAACTGACTGCCTACCGGCAGCTGCACTGCAGAAGTTCTGGGCGCCCTTCAGCGACCTACTTTCTTCTACGTGGAGTTGTTTTGACAGCTTACTACGCAACATTCCGCCTGTACAATAAGACCGGCCCATGTCCAAGAATGACCCGCACGATGCACTGAAGGATGAGGATGCGACGACGGAGCACGGATAACATGAAAGAGAGCAGCCGCAGCAGCATCCGTGTGATTCATGCGTGTGTACGTCAGCGCTGCGTTCTGTGTTCTGAGTGTAGAGTAGGCCTGTATAATATAATATATAATAGCTCAGCAGGCGAAGATTAAACAAGCCTGTAAAACATTTTCGTTGCTATGTATCCGCGATATGAGATCGACGTTTCTTCACGATTAATCAGTTCCTACAACGACGTTACGCCTTTGTACAATCTCACAGTTGCGGGTAGGTTCACGATCTGACGATTGACGAACAGAGTCAAGCTACGCAACCTGTCCCCGCAAAGTGATAGAAACGTCCACCTGTTATTAATACTGAGGATGCTAGCGAAATAATGGTGTTTGAGTACAACGACTTCTCAGATTACTGTAACTAATTATCTCCATAATTATCAGAGTTTCAAGGACGACCTAGATGGAAAGACAGTGGCAGGGTGTACGGCATGGACATGGGAACAAGAAGCTCAGCTACCGCAGAGAAACAGCGCGTCAGCTGCCCACATGGAGGGGGCTAGGCCCTCAGCCCACTCTCCCTACGCCCCCTCTGGCTACACCTATGCATATGGTCGAATCCGAAACCCGCAACAAACTTACGTCAAGCGTGCCTTCCACCAAGCGCACTTTAAGATGAATCGGGCATTCAAGGTCATTCAAGGTCATCCTCATTGGTGCCAGCAGGAATCCAGAACGGTGTGCTGTCGTAATGTGCAATTCATGCCGACATTATTTCGGAAGCTTACGAAGATATGGCAACGGGAAAACGGCAAATTCGTCGATTTCAACGACCACACACAAGACGTCCCAGCAAGAAACGCCTTCGAATATCTACAAATGATTTATATTGCCAGAAACTAGAGTCATTGACCTATACTTTTGCCGCTGATAGTATGGATCTACATTCATTAGTTTTTACGTAATTATGCTTCAAAGTCAAACCCTCTAAATATAAAAATCCTAGTGCGAAAACAGAGTTTTACATGAAATGGCCATTCAAGGTCATTCTAGGTAATTCATTTTGCAATCAGTCGCAGGTCAACAAGGGGTAGCATATCATCATATAATATTGCTGGCCTTATCTCTGAAGTTTCCGAAGAAGTAGCCACTCAAATCGCCAAAAATTGCTGTCGTCGACAACCCCACTCTCATTTGAGGCCCCCGCCAAGAGGAACTCCCACGAGTATCCGCATATACCTTATATTTCCAGAAACTAGAGTCATCCGCCTACATTTTTGTCGCTGCATGTGTGGGTCTATCTTCATTCAATTTTGTGCAGTGGGCTCCAAAAGACGCATCTTTTCTGCACCACAGTGCGTTTTGGACGTTCAAGGTCGTTCAGGGTCATCCAAGGTCGATGATTTTGATACCAATCGAAAGCGCGTATGCGACTTCCTATTAGTCCGCCATTGTGACTATGGTGCTATCTTGCACCGTTTCTGAGATACGGCGACTTATTGGCTAAAAATTGCCTATTTTTCCTACCCCTCTCTCATTCGGCGCCCTCGCTCCCTATGTTCCCTTTGGAATTTTGCGGTGAAGTTAAGCGTTGAGGAAACTAGAGTCATGGGGCTATCCTCCAGTGAAGACCCCATGATCGTAGCTTGAGTCGTTTTGACTCAGTGCCAGCATGTGACGGACAGACAGACAGACGGACGGATTTACTATAGCTAATACAGCGCTCTGCATAGCAAGCTATGCTGACGCGCTGTAAAAACAGCAATCAAAGCACCCAGCGGCGAGGCAGAAGCCTCTATTCATGCCTGTATGAGCACCGGCGCTAATATGGACCAGATTAAACGCTAACTCACTTGACGCACGCACGGGATCGGTTTCGTCGTAAGGCCGCTCTGAGCGCCTGACTCAGATCTGCGTACGCTACGCGTAGATACATTAACCCTCCACAACTGCCTCATCGCTTTTAGCAGAAAAAATCCTCCCCAAAAGCAAGGCAATTCCTGCATCCAGTGGGGCAAAGCCCCGGATCCCAACTTTCCAACATAGGCTCGCGTTAGCCATAAGATTGCCTCATCGGTATCTTAATTCTGGGTACAACATTGCAGCTGCAAAGAAAAAAAGCGTGAGTGTGAGTAGGCATTTATAGGGGGGGCTGGGTCTGAGGCCTAGGCTGCAACATATACACGAAGTCCTATGTTTAGTCAATACGGCGACCATTCTGCACCAAGCCGGACAGACAGACAGACAGAGAGACAGACAACGTCATCATGCCAAAAGACGATCATACTGCGTGCAGTACAATCGGTTAAAACTTGCTGTTGCCAGAAACCGTCAATGCCGGGACATATATGTCTGTAGTTCACGTTTAAATGTCAGTAGCGTCAGATCCGACTTGCGCAGTGAAGCAGGTATAGCTGCCACGTCGTTAGATCCACTGGCACTGACAGCAAAAATCCAAGTGAATTTGATGAGCCAAGATGAAAGGCTTCTGGCTCTGGGCAGAGCAGATCGAGTAGTACCCAGTTTGCACCCATCCAAAATTCCAAACAAGTATAGGAATGTACTATGGATCAGGAACTGTAGACAGAGCTGCTAGCGGGCAGCCGGCTGACGCTGCTGCATATGCGAGCATTCAGCATATGCCATTATCAGCAAGAAACATCACCAGCACAATACAAGGCCTGCTCGGCCAGCTATCGCTGAGTAGCGATAGGCCTATCAGATCAGTTCCTGGTGCAAAAAAAACAATGTCGAGAATCAAAATCTCGATTACGCTGACAGAGAAGAGTTAACGGTGCGATGTAGTCGGGTGCGTCACGCGACAAGCCCACTTACAGGCAACGTCAAACCACTGCCGGAGCCACGGGGAGGTCTATGGGGGATACGTACCTCCCCACTTTTTGAAAATATGGGTCTCGTAATTCGTCAAAATTTGCATAGAAATAGTGAGGGTGATTGAGGAATTGTTTTGGTGATTCAATTCAGAAAGTCTCAAATAGTCCTACTTTCAGATGTCAGATTTTAATGCTAAATGCTCCAAATTCGATTCCCGTTGGGACTCCGCCCCAGACCCCTCTAGGGGAGCTTACAGCGCTCCGCTAGGTCCCTAGCTGTATTTAAGGAGGCCTAGATCTAAGGGCAGGAAGGAGGCGAAGGGAAGGATAAGAAAGGGGAGGGAGAAAATGGGATGGGAGCGGAGGAAGGAGGAAAGTGAAGGGGAATAAAATTAGAGTTCCCCCACTTCTTAATCCTACTTTGTCCACTGATCCCCACTTTTCAAAAACCTGGCTCCGTCACTGGCCCCAGCCGCTGACGATCGAATGTCCACATCAGCACCTCCACGTGGTCTGACCCGGGTGCCCCGCTGACGCCCCCTGTCGAACGCTTCAAAACGGCTGCTGGCCGCAGCGCACGTGTTTTCTGTTGCCTACCACATCAGCGTCGTGGTTGTACCATACCGAAGCACAGCTGACCTAAGTGACCGGCGTACTACTGGTACCGACTGTTATCAACAGATGAGCAACGATGATGCACGAACACGATGCTAGAGGCTCGTATACGTAGGCCTATAGTACACTGCAGTGCAGTCGGCTGCTGAAACGATTGCTTCGGTGATTTCAGCGACGTACGTGCCATATTGGATTGGATGCCTTCCATCATTGATGCCAACGATTATCCTCCAGATAAGTGGCGTAACTATGTGTCCATTCTCCAACCATCAAGAAGTCACCATCCGGACAGAATTATTATAAAAAAGGTAAAGGTAAAGGCCGATTTACCACTTAATGACACTCGACAATCCATCTCGCGGGACGTCACTTTCCATATCACACAGTGTTACCTGCCACCCGACACAAGTGAACGCGTCCCGCTTAACACCAGCCATGCAGGCTGGTATACTCGATTTACCTACCCCGGAGGGATGGAAGGCTGAGTTGACCTAGTTGACTTGATAGAGCCCTGGCCGGGAGTCGAACCATCAATCACGAGTCCGACGCAGAACCGCTGCATTACCAAGACAAGATTATCTTCCACTGCGGACATTATCTCCTCCCGACGCGGTCTCTTTGGACACCGACATGTGGCTTGGCTAGATACCGGTGTCCCTGCTAGAGATGTCCTCCAGTGTGCTCGCCGTACCGAGATACGCCCTCCGTTGGGCTGGAGACGACCACCCGGACATCCAAGGCAGACTTGGCTCCACCAGACTGGTGATGGCTCCACAGCCTCCATCCACTAAGAATGGGACCTTGCAGTCGGACGTGGACATTGCCGACGAACGAGATCGGCGCTACTGGCCTCCGCCGCCCAATCGTACTGATGTATACTATATACTCCTGTCGCACACTCGGGAGACTTGTGCCAGAGTGCAAATTCAGACGCAAGTTCATGAAAGTTAAAGTTCTTGTATATAAACTTGCGCGGAACACACACATACATCTTTATTTCACCATTCAATGGCAGCAAGATAGGGCTATTTAAGCCGCGTTCTATTCGGTGCAGGTATACCGTGTAGGCCTACAATAGATAAGCACCCCGCTACGGGGGAGGGGGGAGGGGCACGGTATCCTTTACCTTTTACCGTTAATATTTAGCATAAGACGGCGCCCACCAAACTTTGCGACCAGGACCTAATGCCCTGCCTGCCACACCACACTTATAGGTACGCCCGTGCACAATTAAGTTGTAATCTAGGTTCGGTCAATTTTTACAACCGAGCGACGGGCACCTGCGTCGATCAACATTACCGCGGTTTTGTGATTCGGACAAATCGCCCGCGGCGTGATTATCAGAACACCGTTAACAGTCATGCGAAGAACTGCGTGCCGCCCGTATATAGGCTAGGCTAACGTCATTTTCTTCAGAGCAACATAATTATCACCTAGCCTAATTTTTAAGCATCCCGCTAGTCGGTCAACTTTTACAATGCCATGCATTGATGGACCGTACTTACAGCCTGCAGTGATTGGCATAATTAAAAGCACACTGAGTGACGGCTACCTCGTTGCTGTCTGACTCATTTACTTGGCGTAATTAGCAGAAGAGTTCCGTAAATAGACAGGGCGAATTTCTCCACAGGGGTAGGGCCATTTTTTTCTAGGGGGCTGAGACTATCCGGCTATTCCTGACAGGCTGACAACGCAGTACGATCGGCTATCTCAGCAACAGCTACGTTCTTGCTATAATACAGACTAGTTACCGCGTGAGTGCGTGTGCTGGTCAGCGGTGTTCGAAGCAGGTCGGAGCGGCGGCTGACAACTGGAACAACAAGTTCGTGGCGGACAGACACATCTGCGTGTAACTCCGCTGATACTGACCTCTTTTGATGATCGGATGATCCTCGCATTGAACTTTCGTCTGTCACACCCACACACCCGCAACAACAATATTGTACAAATAGGCTTCCCATTAAAAAACCGGTTGTACTACTTGTGGATGTGGTCTGTCTTGGTGGTGCAGTGGTTGGGCGTCGGACTCGTAATCGAAAGGTCGCTGGTTCGACTCCAGTGGTAACTAACAAACACCGTTTTGGCAGCCATAATCTTACGATGTGCATAGTAAGGTAAGCTTCGACTCTGTTAGATTTTTAGGCAGCAATATTTTTCTTGGGGGGGGGGCAGCTGGCCTTATACCTTCCGTGGCTATATGCGTGAAATTTACTAAAAAGCACAGGTATTTCTAAAAAATCTACTACATGTATACATCTTTGTCTTTGCTCTTTTTTCTCGGTTGTGTCTTGTTTCCATTCGCTACAAGTATGCAGAAAGTTTATCAGTATTTTATACACACGCACATGCACACACCACAACAAAGTGACAGCACGAATGCAAGGTGGCCGTAGTTTGTTTACAAACAAACTCGATCCGAGGAGTTCGCGACCCGACTACCGACAGCAGCGAAAG
>Ga0209788_1000229_pt1 | contig 14032 bp, 16 predicted proteins | sample WorMetLIZISLAND1_2_FD_187415 | JGI IMG/M metagenome (GOLD analysis project Ga0209788, IMG submission 187415) | Marine gutless worms symbiont microbial communities from Max Planck institute for Marine Microbiology, Germany - Olavius clavatus LIZARD... ...
CTCATTCGGCGACTGCGCGAGCACCGCAACGAGGTCCTGCGCTTCCTCACCGACCTGCGCGTTCCCGGCGACAACAACCCGGCCGAACGCGACCTGCGAATGTCCAAACTCAAGCAGAAAGTCTCCGATTGTTTCCGCTTCGATACCGGCGGAGATGCCTTTGCCATCACCCGCTCCTGCCTTTCGAAATTGGAGTAGCTGAATAGTTACTAAACGCCAATGTATTCAAGATAAAGTCGACGAGGATGAACCGACCCTTTCGGCTCATTGGCGTCCATTCGTGTTCATTGGCGGCAAAAAAGAAAATATCGAGTAAGCGCAAGGGTAGGCACAGCCCACTCACCCTCTGGTCGGCTGAGCCTTTGTTTCCGGGCTTCTCCGCGTCGTTTCAGAAGAGCCGCACCCAAAATATTTCGGCTCATGGGGCCAGATTAGGAGAAGGTACCTCCCACACACTTGGCCCCATGAGCCGACATTTCCCCTCACTCCTGGCTCTCGAGCATCTATGGGCTCGGAAATCGGCCGGGCATCCCTGCCCTTCCCGAACCACTCTTAATGGGGACCTCGAACCTTCCAAAGCACCTTACGCTGCACTCGTCCCGATAGCGGCGACACCTCCGCCGGGCCTTGGTGGATACGCACATCCAATGGCTGGGCCGCACTGAGATGGACATCTCGTTGGGGGAATGCAATGGTGATACCTACCGCACGGAACTTCTCGATGATACTTTGATGCAAAGCCCTGGTAACCAAAAGCCGATTATCTAAGAGTCCAGATAGCAGCGCAGGACCAAGGTGAGGGCATTGTCCCCGAAGCCTTCGAACGTGATGAGGGGTCCCGGAGGACATTCTTGTTCTCCGGGACAGCCTCGTGCAAGCGGCTCAAAGCCTCGGGTACATCGATCTCGTAGCCCACCCCGACCATGATGACGATGCGGTTCATCCGGTCGGACAGAGTTCAGTTGATCAGGTACCCGGTGACCAGCTCCTTGTTCGGAACCAACAGCTCTTGTTTGTCCCAATTACGCACGGTGGTCGCGCGGATCCGGATTTGGGAGACAGCGCCGGTGGTGTCCCCGACCGTGACGATATCTCCCACCCGGATCGGCTACTCGAACAAGAGTATGAGCCCGCTGATGAAGTTGGCCACGATCTCCTGGAGTCCGAAACCGATACCCACACCAAGGGCGGCCACCAGCCACTGCACCTGGGACTAGGCAAGCCCCAGGATGTTGAAAATCGTGAGGCTGGCGGTGATGATGATGCCGTAACCGACGAGGGTCCTGACCGTGTAGCAATTGCTCGAGGACATGGAGACACAATGCAACAACAGGATCTCTCAGGAGGGCGGGCAGATTCCTAACCGCCACCACGGCGATATCGGCGATAATCAGGGCCAATCCAAGGTCGGCCAGGGTAACGACAATCAGGGACTCCTAACCATCTAAGGTCCCGGTATAGGTCCACAAGGGGACCTCTTCGAAGATTGCGAGCGCCGGCAAGACCTCGAAGTAGATCTCCCACAGACCGACCGCGGCGTCCACGAACACCAAGCTATTGAACAGCCTCCGGTTCTGGGTATCCAGGACCGCCGGGGCCGGCCGCGGCATCTCAACCGGCAACACCGCGCCCACGCCGGACGAGCCGGCCTGCTGTGCGACTTGCTGCTGCTCCGCGCACTGATGCAGGATCGCGCATAGGTCGCCCGCCGCCGAATCGACACCAGCCAACACCCGCCGAGCTGGTGGATCACCACCAGCCCGAGGATGAGCCACAGCTCGCTCATCAAGGACCGCATGAGTGTTCCGGCCGTATGGACATAGCCGAATAGGGCGAGTACCGTGAGCACCATAAGGGCATGGCCACGAGCAGTGGGTACCACAGCATGCGCAAGCGGTTGATCCGCCCCCCGGGGTGCGCGGCGAGATAGGGACCGAAGGCACCTCGTTGCGGGTAGGCCAAGCGACCGACGAAGAAGGCGGCGAACCCCACTGTGACGATGAGCAGGGCGATCCGACCCAAGCTTTCGGCGTAGAGCGGGTTCCGATAGCTATGCACCGTGCCGACTACGAAGCCGACCGGTATCAGAAGTCAGATCACCCAATCGAAGTTGCGCCGGATGATCTGCAAGGCCCGGCTCGGCCAGCCGAAATGCCGGTCCGCTACGCCGCCCGGAATGCACAGCAGACGGAAAGCCCGCAACGAGAACAGGCCGAATGCCACGAACAGGGCACCATGACCGACGGCCTTGGTAAAGGGTGTCGCCTCCAACGAAGTATGCAGCGACCACCCCAGGACGGCCGGCAGGATCGTACCAAGAAGTAGCGAGCAGAAGAGTCAGGCCGAGCGCCCGCAGGAGGAGTCCGATATGACCCCGGTGTCGGCCTCCGGCGGTCGCCAGGATACCTTGGCGCATAGCCAGCGACCGCCACAGGAGCAACAGCCCCCAGGATCGACAACCACACCAAGGGCAAGCCGGCTGCCGCATGGATCAACACTTGAAGAACCTGTAACCAGTTGGTCGGCGAAAAGAACCAAGCGATGGCCGTAGGCAGGACCTCCCAAGTGGCCGGACCGATCGGCGGCGCACTGCACACCCAACAATAGGCGCTCGGCAAGATAATCGTCGTAGCCGGCGACCGTCTTCAGGAGCTGCCCGGAGGCATGGTCCAGATTGCCCAAGGCCCGGACATAAGCGCCGGTGGTCGTGATGGCTTTGTCGAGCAGTGCCGCACGCTGTTCCGCCAGCTCCCTCAGATTCTCGCGTAAGGCCGGTGTTAGCGGCTCCTTGGCCTCCGCGGCCAGGGTGGCGACGAAAGTCTCCAGGTTTCGCAGGCGCGCCAGCTCCTCTTCATGACGGATCCGCTCTAACATGGCATCGGCGATCTTGTGCTCCCGTTCCTTCGTCTCCTTCCGATAGAGGCGCTGATCGGGCAGCTTCTGGCGCCGTTCGATGAAGATCTGACCAAGTGCTTTCGTGAGACCTGTCAGCTCCACTTGTTGGCTCTCTTGCGTTTGGTGTGGGTAACGCCATTTTTCCCATCGCTAGGGTACGCTCCAAGCCTATTCTGTGCCCTTCTTTTGCCAACGAAGTCAAAAGGGCTCCGGAGCGGCGGCGTACACGCTATATCTGGCTCCAGGACAAGCACGCTTGGAGTAACCGACAGAAAAGCCGGTTTGCGGAACTCAAGCGCCGAAACCTCAAGACACACCGTGGCTTCCGGATCCAGGAGACGTTACGCGAGCTCTTCCACAGCGCTCAGAGCGCGGCGCAGGCCGAGCCGCTCCCCGACAGATGGTACAGCTGGGCGCGCCGTTGCCCCCGGAGCCGATCAAAGCGGTGGCCAAGACGCTTAAGAAGCACTGGCCAAGCCTCCCGATGCGTTCGATTTCAGGCTCACCAACGGCCGTGTCGAGGCGGTTAATTCGCTCATCCAGGCCACCAACAAAGCCAGGGCCCGCGGCTACGGGACCACCAGGCACCTGATTACCATCCTTTACCTTGTGGCGGGTAAGTTGACCCGGCTGCCGACTTCTCCGTTCGTCGTCAAGTCGGGGCTTCCCATCACGACCTGAGTCAGGTCGCTATGACCCGCTATCCACACCAAGCCCACTTGTTGGCGGGTGCTGCGAAACTCGTCGCCGATCCGTTTGGTCGCCGCGACGGCCTGCGCTTGCTGCTCGCCGATCCCGTCCAGAACCGCGGTGAGCGCGGACAGGTCCTGGGTAAGCTGCGCGTTCCGTGCCGCCAGCCGACCCAGGAGCGGGTGCTTCCCGGCCGCCTCCCGCTGGCGACCTCCGTCTCGTGTCGGGTCTGCTCGGCCTCTGCCTGGCGACGCCGATCCAGCTGCTCGTTGATATGACGTTGCCGGGCGTCGAGCAACGCCAGCTCGCGCTCGGATGTATCCCTCTGCGCCTTCAGCAAGACCTCACGCACCGCCTGACTCAATAGGTCCTGGTTCAGCCGATGGATCTCGGCGCGCAGCTCCCGCTGGCGCGCTTGCAAGGCCCAGCGATAGACCTCGGCAAGGGGCGGCGAAGCCCCCTCCGGGAGCCCCAAATCACTTCCGGTGCCGAGCTGTTCGAACTCCCCTGTAACCGCGGTGATGCGCTCGCGTGCTCGGGTGGGACGCTGGAGCCAAGCATCGAGCTCCTTCTCGATCTCGCCGAGCCGTGCCCTGACCGTGGCGGCGGCTTGCTCCTTAGCGAGCCGCTGCTCCAGCTCCGGGACGGAAAGCCCCGCCGACAGTGGCTCGGACTCGGGCTCGGAGGTACTAGCCTCGAGCTGGCGCCGGAGCTCCTGTGTCTGCCCCGGCGCTGTCTCCAGAGCCTGTATGTAAGCCCTGGCCTCGGTCTCGTGGGTCCGGGCGGCCTCCAGGTTACTCAAAGCCTTGCGGTAGAGCTCGGTGAGCTTGGCTTGTGCGGCAGCATCCGGGTCTTTGGCGGCAGCGACTTCCGCGATCTTCTTCTCGAGTAGCTCCGGCGTGACCTCGGTATTCGACGAGAACTCGGCCCCGCCCGACTCATACCGGGCCGGTGCGGCTCGTAGGTCCGATTGCGTTGGGACCGATGCCGGCTGGGTCCGGGCTTGCAACCCTGGGAGGAACACCAGTAACCCCAAGGCCAGGGCCGATAAGATGCCCCGTTTAAGACGATTGACGGAATAGGCTGAAGCGGGCTACTCGGGTACAACCGAATCGAGGATACTCAGCCGCGGCAGCGGACTTTTGTGGTGGGAACGAAATAGTAGCCGCAGCTCACCGGTATCGAGCTCTCGGCCTCGGCGCGGGGATATTTGCGACAACTGGGGGGACGAAACCGGTAGACGGCACACGAGCTCAATCCCCCCTCGTCGTAACGCAAAAACGGACACTTATAGGGCAGCTTGCAACATTCCCCACAGCGATTGCACTCCCCTCGGCGGTTAGACGCAACAGGCAACAGAGATGTCATTACCCGTTTAATCTTTTTTTTCATGCTTTGGACCAAAATGACGAGAGTCCATTCCCAGGCAACCGGGAAAAATCCCTGCCGCTTCCTGTAGAACGGAGATACCCCGCCCGACTCGGGTGCGGAGGCGATCGAAGCCGCAGCGAGGCTGAAAGGATAAGAAACTCGAGCTCCGATCACCACAGCAGTCAGGATAGAATGTAGGCTCGGCGGGTCTGTGGGAGCGGCCGGCGATGCCGGCACCGTCAGGTCGAAGGAAGAGCACAGGAAGGGAGGGAGCGTTAGCGACGAGCGGAGTGTGACGACCCCCGCGTAGCCGTAGGGCCGGACGTTTCGTCGGACCCACGCGCTAACGCAGCCGGACGATGCTTGCGTCAAACATCCACAGTCCGTAGCCACCCGCATCCGGATTCTTTAGCCAGGAAGGTGGGCCAATCGGCGACAATTACCAGCTTCAGGTTCGCCTTCCCCACGGAGGCACCACATCGTTTCTCCATCCTCTACGGCAACCTACGCCTTACGGCCGAGATTACCGTGACACCCTGTCCGCGCAACGGATCGGCAACCTGTTCGGGTAGTATGCCGGTACCTTCGATACACGGAAGATCGCGATTTTTTCATGTGGTCAGGTCCCGATAGCGAGCGTCGACAAGGAGATACCCACGTACCCGAGTATTCCGTAGGCCGGCGGCACAGGCTGTATTCTACAATAAGTGCCGCATCGGCTCACCGGTAAACCATCGAAACCGACCCGAGATCGATATACGTCCCTACAATCCCAAAAGCCATTGGTCAGGGCTTGCGGCCACTCATCCCAGCCTACATCGACGTCTCGATTTCGAAGATGTTCGAAGGGATCTCGGGGATGGTCTCCGGGGTTAATCCTATCTCACCAGCCGGGATGCCGGGAGCGACTGCAATGCCCACCCGACAGCGCGAGAAGAGCAAGCGGGGAGTCGGTAACACTCGAGGACGAGGTGCATATGACCGGCGGTGCGGCAGAAAATTCACGGCTGGCGGGTCCGGAGGCAAACAGGGGGATGGCACAATGCAAATCGGAATGATCGGTCTCGGGCGCATGGGCGCCAACATGACACTTCGACTCATGCGCGACGGGCACCAATGCGTCGTCTACGACCCCGATGCCCAAGCGGTGCGGGCATCGACCACCGCCGGTGCCGTCGGCGCCGACGACCCGGCCGACCTGTGCGCCCGGTTGGCCAAGCCACGAGCCGTGTGGATCATGGTCCCAGCAGCGGCCGTGGACAGGGTCATCGACCAGCTCTTGCCCGGTCTGGAGGCAGGCGATATCGTCGTCGACGGTGGCAACTCCCACTACAAAGCGGCTATCCGACGCGCCGAGCGGCTCGCCACCTCCGACCTACACTTTCTGGACTGCGGCACCAGTGGCGGGGTCCGGGGCCTGGAGCGTGGATACTGCCTGATGATCGGTGGCGCGGCAAATGCCTTCCGGCATCTCGACCCCATCTTCAAGACCTTGGCCCCTGGACCCGGCGACAGCGCGCGTACCGCCGGTCGCCACGGCGACTACGACACGGCGGAGCAAGGCTATCTGCACTGCGGCCCGAGCGGTGCCGGTCATTTCGTCAAGATGGTCCACAACGGCATCGAATACGCCTTGATGGCCGCCTATGCGGAAGGCATGAATCTCCTCAAACATGCCGGTGTCGGGCGCAAGGCCCGAACGACCGACGCGGAGACCGCCCTCCTGGATAATCCGGAACACTATCAATACGATATCGATATCTCCCAAGTCGCGGAGGTGTGGCGTCGGGGTAGTGTGGCGTCCTCTTGGCTTCTGGATCTCACCGCCGACGCACTACACCAAGACCCGCAGCTCGACCGGTTCCAGGGGCGCGTATCCGATTCGGGCGAAGGTCGTTGGACCTGTATGGCGGCGATCGAGACCGGTACCCCGGCCCCCTTGCTGACCACCGCTCTCTATGAGCGTTTCAGCTCCCGCGGGGAAGCGGATTTTGCCAATCGGATGCTGGCGGCCATGCGCTACCGGTTCGGCGGCCACCAAGAACAGCCGGACTGAGACGATTTCTGTCAAATGAAATACCGTCTTGCTGGTCTTTTCATCCGTCTTCCGTGTTGCGTCAACCGTTACATAGTCCACTAGGCGCCGGTTGCCGCGCCTCGAACACGAACGAAAATCCAGACCAATCCGGTACATCATTTTCCGGCAATCGCCTGAGGCGGACATCCCTGCCCCGCACGAGCACCTCGAATTTCTCAAGGTGCCCTTCCGGGAATCCAAGGAGATCTCCCGTGTCCCTGACGCAACCCAGCTACACCCACACCTCACCGGTGTCGCCCAACACTATGGTCATCTTCGGCGCCGGAGGCGATCTGACCCGACGCAAACCGGAGCGTCGCCATTGTTCGCGAAACCCGAAATGGGGTCCGTCCGATGTCGGGTGCGAAAAATTAGGCGACGGCCATGGCCTTCGGCGGCCCGCGTTCGTCCTGCGTCCGTCCCGGCGCGCACTCCGCGCGGCACCAGGACTCCCGCAATGACTAGACGCCGTGTCGCATGGCTTGGCCTTTCGTCTCCGCCGGCGCTCACGCGCCGCACTCCGACGAAACGCTCGGCCCTACGCCTTCGCGGGGGTCGTCGCTCTCCGCTCGTCGCTTACGCTCCCTCGCTTTCCTGTGCTCCTCCGTCGCTCCGCGAGCACCGTAGTAGCAATCTCAGTGCGGCCGCGCCCGCAGGCGCAGGTCCCCGTCAACGGGATGATCCCACACTGGTCGGGGTCATCAACCAGGGAGCGAGTGATACCGCGTCGGCCCGGTTGTCCGCTGGGCTGGCGTTGCGAGCGCGGTGGCGGCTTCTTGAACGGAGAGTCCGAGGATAGCGGCCGGCTGGAGTTGTGGCTATTCTTGGCCAGACGCGCTTCCAACTCCCGGATGCGCTCGCGCAGATGCGCAATGAGCACCGTCTGCTCCGCGACCCGTTCACGTAACCGCTTAAGCTCGTCGTCAGGGTTTTTCCAGAGAATGGGTTGGGGTTGGTTATTCCAGCATAGGAATAGATTGCGTGTGTAGCCTACCGCTTAGCAAGAGGTCCTGAATAGTTACCGCCGGAGGATCGATCAGTGATCAAGGATCGCCGGAAAATTTTGAAATACCTGCTCGGATTCGTCGTCGCCGTAGTAGGCGGTGGCGGGACCATATATCTGGGTCTGTTCCACCAGGATAACTCGACCACAGCCACCGATGGCGGTGTGGTGCTCAAGGGCTGCCAGGGCATTTCGATCATTAGTACGGACTCCAGGGATATCCATATCGGCATCAGTCTCCAAGAATACGAGGCCGGTCTCAGGCGACGGGAGCAGGAGGTGACTCAGGAGCTTGAGCAGGCCCATGAGGAGGAACGCCGGTTACTGGAAACCGGGAAGGCGGAAATCGAGCGCCGGTTGGCGGATGTCCAGGCCAGCCATGGGCCTATGTCCAAGAGCTGGAGCAACGCATCGCCGAGCTGGAAGCCTTCCGCGGCCAAGTCCCAGAGGCCCTCCTGGATGAGGCTCGCGCCGCCTTGACCCAGGGCGACCGGAGCCGGGCGGATAACCTCTCCGCCCAGATTGAAGCCAAACACGAGGCCGCTATTTTGACTGTTCAGGACACTGCTTTGTCTACTGCTGAGGCGGCCTATCAGAGCAGCCAAATCGCTAAGGACGAGGTCCGCTATCGAACGGCCTATGAGCACGCCTGGCGGGCCGTGCAGCTGGCAGCGGACAACAGCCGCTATCGCTCGGGTTCGGGTGAGCAGGTAACCGATGGCGGCTATTTCAGTCCCTTTGCGTGCCTAAGCATCTGAAGTCGACAAGCCATTGCTTTCTATCAAATTATCATTCGGTACCCTGGATTTACGGGTCTCGATAGGCCATGAGCGATTTGACCCATTTCGACGAGTCCGGAGCGGCCCACATGGTGGATGTAGGTGCCAAGGAGGCGACCCATCGCACCGCCGTGGCCGAGGGGTGGATCCGCATGGAGCCGCAGACCCTAGCGTTGATCCGCGGTGGTGGCCACGAGAAAGGCGATGTGCTCGCGATTGCACGTATCGCCGGCATCATGGGGGCCAAGAGGACGTCCGATCTGGTGCCTCTGTGCCACCCCCTGGCGTTGACCAGGATTGCCATCGATCTCGAGCCCCGGACCGAGGAGCCAGCGATCTATTGCCGAGCGGTGGTGGAGACCCGGGGTCCGACCGGGGTCGAGATGGAGGCTCTGTGTGCGGTGCAGATCAGCCTGCTGACGATCTATGACATGTGTAAGGCGGTGGATCGTGGGATGTGTATCGAGTCCGTCCGTTTGCTCGAAAAGGCGGGGGGCAGGAGCGGTCACTGGCGGCGTGGGATTCTGATAGTCTAGGGGCATTTCCTCCCATGGGGATCTTGGGATATTCCATCCATAGGGTTTTTCAAAGTCCTCTGTAACCATCGAGCCTTGTCGTCAAATGTCGACCATCCCTGATCCCGCCTCCCCCGGTAATCCTTTTTACCAGCGTGCCTATTTCGTTACGGCGGCCGCCGAATTGGACCGGATGCCGCCGGATCTGGGTCGGGAGGTCGCCTTCGCCGGGCGTTCCAATACCGGCAAGTCCAGCGCCATTAATGCCCTCTGTCACCGGAGGCAGCTGGCCAAGGCGGGTAAGACGCCGGGGCGGACCCGGCAGGTGGTCTTTCTCGGGTTGGACGAGACCCGCCGTTTGGTGGATCTGCCCGGCTATGGCTACGCCAAGGTCTCCGTAGCGGTGAAGCTCCGGTGGCAGAAGCTGCTGACGGATTATCTCGAGCAGCGGCGGTCTCTGGCCGGCTTGGTGGTGGTCATGGACATCCGCCATCCATTGACCCCATTCGATCGGCAGCTGCTTGCCTGGGGGCGACGGACGGAGCTGGAGCTGCTCCTGCTGCTGACGAAAAGCGATAAGCTCAAGCGCGGTGCGGCATGTGCCGAGCGGGACCGGATTGTAAAGATCCTGGCCGGTGACGGGCGGCTCCAGGTCGAGCTCTTTTCGGCCCGGACGCGCTTGGGGATCGAGCCGGTCCACCGGTTGTTGGATCGGTGGCTCGGTGTTTAGGTGATTTCTGTCCAATGAAATGGGTGCAGCTCTCATCAAACATATCGTAAGATATTGTTTTTCAATTGAATTTATTCGTGCACATCAAGCGGCCTCACGGACTGTAAAGCCGAGATGCCCAGCCTTCGCACCAGTGTCTGAACGGTCTCGGTTCCCCGTGCCCCTATCTTGCCACTTGTTTGCTGCGCGACAGCGCGCCACCTAACGGTGAGGTGGGTTCTCTTTTGAAGCCCGTGACCATATCGAGCTGTGCCGTGGTGCCGGGCGCCACCTAACGGTGAGGTGGGTTCTCTTTTGAAGGGTATGGTTGTGCCCACCATTGGGCTTACTCGATATCTTCTTTTTTGCCGCAAATGAACGCGAATGAGCCAAAAAATGCGAAAAATGCTCGGCTGAGGTCCGCGCTCGGCCAGCTCGACGCACAAAGCCTTAAAAAAGAAATATTTGGAATTATGCCGGTTACCGACTTGGGCGGCGGTACGCTAAGGTGCCAGCCTCTCCCGCGAAATTGCGGGCTGAGAACAACGACGCATGTCCACAGGTATGTTCGTCTTCTCGAGCTCGCCATTTCCGTCTATGTGCTCGTGGCCATTATCAAGAAGCGGCTGAAAATCGATGTCAGTTTCTACACAACTCTACAAATTCTGAGCCTCATCATCTTCGATCAAATTCAATTAAATCAGAATATTATCGATAAGGCATACACTCCCGACGAGCACAATCACGATAACCAACTGAATTTATTCAACTAAACGTTGGGGCACTAGTAATCCTGCTGGTCTTTTCGTCCCTCTTCTGTGTTGCGGCAACCGTTACATATAGTCCACTAGGTGCCGGTTGCCGCGCCTTGAATACGAACCAAAATCCAGCCTAATCCGGTACATCATTTTCCGTCAATCACCTTAGGGAGCCTTGGGGAATTCGGTAGTGCTCGAAGGCTCCCCAAATGGATAGGCTCCACCCTGAGTTTCAAGGGTTCCGATGAGGGTGCCGCCCGAGTAACATGGGAAATCTTAGGAAATTCGAGGTGTCCGCGCAAGGCAGGGGTATCCTGCTAGCTTTCAAGCACGTAAGTGATTGAGGAATCGGGTCGAAGTGAAAACTTGGGTTTTTGCTTCGCGGCTTGACGAATTCCAAGGATGGACCTTTCCAAGGTCCCCTCGAGGGGATACCTTCGGGGTCCTGTTCACCGACTGGTTTTAGCCGATGCAGCCATTTTTCCTCGTCTCGGTACTGCTTGCCCTCTTCTCTACCGGGGTGTGGGCCGACGACTGGCCCATACCGGATTTTCCTACTCCGAGCCGGGCGTCGGAGTGGATGCCGATCCCCGCCCCACCGCAGTTGGCCGCCAAGGGCTATTTGCTGGTAGATCATCATAGCGGTCGGGTGTTGGCGGAATCCAATGCGGACGAGCGCCTGGAGCCGGCCAGTCTGACCAAGATCATGACTGCTTACGTGGTGTTTCGCGAGCTGGCCGGGGGTAATCTGTCGCTCCGGGACCCGGTGCTCATCAGCGAGAAGGCGTGGCGTACCGGTGGCTCCAAGACGTTCGTCGAGATCGGTAAGCAGGTATCGGTGAAGGACCTTCTCAAGGGTATGATCATTCAGTCCGGCAACGATGCCAGTGTGGCCTTGGCCGAGCACGTCGCGGGCAGCGAGGGGACCTTCGCAGACCTGATGAATACTCATGCCGAGCGTCTGGGTATGCGGGATAGTCACTTCATGAACGCTACCGGATTGCCGCAAGAGAATCACTATACTAGCGCGCGGGATATGGCTCGGGTGACCGCGGCGAGCATCCGTGAATTCCCGGAATACTATGCTTGGTATGCCGCAAAGGAGTTCATGTACAACGGCATCGAGCAAAGAAACCGCAACCGTCTGCTGTGGCAGGATGAGTCCGTCGACGGGGTCAAGACGGGACACACGGAGGCCGCAGGCTATTGTCTGGTGGCCTCTGCCAAACGCGGCAATAGGCGGCTTACCTCGGTGGTTATGGGGGCTAAGGGGGTCGAGGCGCGGATGCGGGCCAGTCTGGCATTGCTCAATTATGGTTTCCGCTTCTACGAGACCCACACACTCTACCCCGCAGGTCGACCGGTGACGACGCTACGGGTCTGGATGGGCGAGGTCGACGACCTCCCCGTGGCCGCGGCCACGGATGTCTCCGTAACCATTCCACGGCGTACCTATGATCGGTTATCCGCCAAGCTGGTCACGGACTCGGACATCTCTGCCCCCCTCGCCAAGGGTGCGGTGGCGGGCTATATCAGCATTACGCTGGATGACGAGGAGGTGCGCCGCGTACCGGTCGTGGCGTTGCGTGATGTGGCCGAGGGTAGCCTGTTGCAGAAGGCCGCGGATATGGTACTGAGGATATGGTACTGAGGTGGCTTTGATATGAGCGAAGTCTATCTCGACGGTCGGTTCATGCCCCTTGAAGAGGCTCGCGTTCCGGTCATGGATCGCGGTTTCCTGTTCGGTGACGGGGTTTATGAGGTGATACCCGTCTACGGCGGGCGCCCGTTTCGATTGTCGCAGCACATGGAGCGGCTCGACAACAGCCTGCGGTCGATTCGGATGGAGAATCCTCTGCCGCTCGAGGCCTGGGGGCGGATCTTCATGCGCCTGATCGGCCCGGCAACGGATGGCGACCGATTGCTCTATCTACAGCTGACGCGAGGCGTGGACCGAACTCGCAACCACCTGTTTCCGCAAGATGTTGAGCCCACGGTGCTGGTCATGACCTGGGGCCTGGGGCCACGCGACCCGGATATCGCCGCTACTGGGGTCTTTGCCGTGGTCCTGGAAGACAATCGTTGGCACCGCTGCGATATCAAGGCCACCGCGCTCCTGGGTAACGTCCTGCTCCGTCAGGAGGCCGAGGATGCCGCCGCCACCGAGGCGATTCTGGTCCGCGACGGACTAGTCACCGAAGGTTCTTCCACCAATCCCTTCATGGTACGGAGCGGGGAGATCCTGACTCCCCCCGCGAGTAACCGGCTGTTACGGGGGGTTACCCGTGACTTGGTGCTGGAGCTTGCCTGCGGTGCCGCGTTACCTTGCGCGGAACGTCCTATCACCCGGGATGAGCTGGAAGCCGCGGACGAGATCTGGATTTCTAGCTCCAGCCGGGAGGTCCAGCCGGTCACCCGGCTCGACGGCAAGCCGGTCGGTACGGGCGTGCCCGGTCCTAGGTGGCGACGCATAGACCGGTTGTTTCAGGACTATAAAGCCCGCCTCGGAGCCGGAGCCACCTGAGCTGCAGGGGTCCCGTCCCAACCTACGTTTGTGCCCGCCTGCGGTAGGCGCGGGCTTGTCCGCGCTTCATCCGGCATTACGCAGTGGTCGTTCCGGACTTACGGGGCCCCACCTCAGCGCCGGCAAGCCGGCGTCTACATCATGTATACCCGGAAGCAGTAGAATTATAACACTACCAGGATGAGCTTGATGATGTCCGGTCAAACCGTATACCTTACCTTTGATGATGGCCCATTAATGGGACCGATGATGTCATCGCGACTCTCAACGAAATGAAATCAAGGGTACGTTGTTCATGTTAGTGGCTATGCTACCACCACATGGCGTAGGAACTAGGTAGAGGCGGCTCGCACAAGTGCTTATGTCGAAGTGGGAAATCATAGTCATACCGTAACTATTTAGGACCTCTTGCCAAGTGGCCGGCTACACACGTAACCTAAGGCCCGTGCTGGAACAACCCACCCCAACCCATTCTCCGGAAAACCCTGACGGCGAGCTTAAGCGGTTGCGTGAACGGGTTGCGGAGCAGACGGCGCTCATTGCGCTCTGCGCGAGCGTATCCGGGAGTTGGAAGCGTGCCTAGGCAAGGATAGCCACAACTCCAGCCGGCCGCCATCCTCGGACTCTCCGTTCAAGAAGCCGCCACCACGCTCGCAACGCCAGCTCAGCGGGTGCAAGCCGGGTGGACAACCGGGCCGATGCGGTGTTACT
>Ga0209788_1000231_pt1 | contig 13999 bp, 6 predicted proteins | sample WorMetLIZISLAND1_2_FD_187415 | JGI IMG/M metagenome (GOLD analysis project Ga0209788, IMG submission 187415) | Marine gutless worms symbiont microbial communities from Max Planck institute for Marine Microbiology, Germany - Olavius clavatus LIZARD... ...
TCTCATTTGAGGCCCCCGCCAAGTGGAACCCCTGCGAGTATCCGTATATACCTTATATTTCCAGAAACTAGAGTCATTGGCCTACATTTTTGTCGCTGCATGTATGGGTCTATCTTCATTCAAATTTGTGCAGTTGGCTCCAAAATACGCATCTTTTCCGCGCCGGATTGTGTTTTGGCCGTTCAAGGTCGTTCAGGGTCATCCAAGGTCGATGATTTTGGTACCAATCGAAAGCGCTTATATGACTTCCTATTAGTCGGTCATTGTGACTATGGTCCTATATTGCACCGTTTTCGAGATATGGTGACTTATTGGCTAAAAATTGCCTCTTTTTGCTACATTTGTGCTACCCCTCTCTCATTCGGTGCCCTCGCTCCCCATGTTCCCTTTGGAATTTTGCGGTGAAGTCAAGCGTGCTGGAAACTAGAATCATGGGCCTATCCTCCAGTGAAGACCCCATGATCGTAGCTTGAGTCGTTTTGACTCAGTGCCAGCGTGTGACGGACAGACAGACGGACGGATTTACTATAGCTAATACAGCGCTCTGCATAGCAAGCTATGCTGACGCGCTGTGAAAATCGAAATGTCTACTATAGCCTACTACAATTATAACAATTAGGCTACTGCCGTAGTGCCGTTGCTTCTGCTACTGACTGAAGGATATGGATATCTTTAAATATGCATGGAAAACCGCATATGGTTATTGGTTTCGACCATTATGGCTATACACTGTATGTTTCTCTTATAAAACTGCACACACGAGCGCGGTATTGCACAATTTTTTCTGTTTTTGATTTTTATGCACGTCTACAGCCGTTACAAGTCTGAGCCTACTGCATCCACACAAATGCATCATATTCGGCTGCTGTTTTTTTGTGTCTCCGCATAGTCCGCAGTGCAGCACCAGAACCAGTAAATGATGTGTGGCCGCAGATGCAGAGATCGTTGCTGAGATTGGCCAGTCTTAGCCCGATGCCAAGCATGTACGTCTACTGGGATCAAACAAGTGTGCCACGAAGTGCCGACGAAACGAAATCTGAGATAAGGTGCGTTTCATTTGACCAAAAGAAAATAGAATCTTGTGCCCACAGGCCCCACATGTTTCGGAAATGCCATCGAGAGAGAACGCTGACATTAGAAACAGAACAGACATAATCAACAAACTATCACATAGGCTGCCGTGCTACAATATTTGCTGTTACCTTTGATGATTACTAGCTGGAGTCGTTTTGGCATGATACCGGACTGTGACAGACGGTCAGACGGCCAGACGGACGGCCAGACAGAATCTATCGTAGCTAATACAGTGCTTTGCATAGCTATGCTGACGCGCTGTAAATAATAAGCTAGTATTATGGATTGCGCAACTTACAAGTAGCAGGCAGCTGAGGCAACAGAGATCACAGACCATTACAGTATACCGTACCTCAAAGGCGGATAGAGCACCCGAGGTACGGTATACTGTAATGTTAATTAGTTAAGAAGCAGAAGGATTACTGTATCCGCTCAGCAATGGACAATGCTATTGGCAGATTATAACTGTACAGTGTACATCCATCTACAACCGTGTGCCTGCTGTTATACGGGGTGGCCCAAAAAACTAATCCACCAAATATCTTAACTTCGTAAGTTCACAAAATATTTACCGAGTTTCAGCTAGCACATCAGCAGAAAATTGCAATAAAGCGGGTTAATTAATTCAAGGAATGGTCCGAAAAATAGCCTTAGATGTTGCGGGTGCTTATAACAGGGCCGGATCCATGTTACATTGGGTGACCCCACCCCCTCTGACCTCTCACCTAAAAACATTTTGGGGTCTGAAATTTGAACTTCCGGCCCTCAAAATTTTGACCAACTAGAATGTCCATATGGTGCATAGGCCTATAGTAGAATTCTATTTCGCAATTTCGCAACTTTATATTGGCCTATGACGGATATCTATTATCTTCCCACTGCAACAAGATGTTAGTCGAAAAGCGGCGTTGCACATGTACTTTGGTCCACAAGTGGCGAAATGTAGGAACGGCATGTCGATAATTTGGAGGGCCGGGCGGCCATCAGGCTGGGCTTTGCCACGCATTCTAGTTATTTCTGAATTCTTAAGCAATTTTTCATCTGTAAACTCAACAAGAGTGAAGTGAAAATCATATTTTGTTTGTGATCAGAATCTATTTTTGCTATCACCTGTTGTCGGCAACGTAAATGCGTGGCGCCCAGTGAATGCTGCTCGCTCCTCGGCGCTGGGTCTAGCTGCGACTTCTGTATTCTGCAGTCTGCAGTTCGGAGACGCCACCGCTATTAGCAGTAGTGCTGCAGCATCTTCAGTAAGAAGTCATGAACCTATAAACAGGTAAGGTGCCACACTGTATTCTAAAACAAAGCGGTAAATTAATAATTATAGAAACACGTTGCCTGCCGTATATGAATGCAAAATGCAAATATAAAGAAAATTATGTAATTTACTTTTGTCGATAATAATCAGTCATAGCGCGATCTTGCGATTGCATGTCGTCTGTCTGTCTGTCTGTCTGTCTGTGACGTTGGTGTATCAGGATCACATAGGCTGGAAATCTTGGAAACTAATTGCACGGACAATTCGCCCAACACCTTCGCTCTTCGTAGCCCAAAGGCCATCCACGTACTCCCAAGGGACGTGGGGAAATTTTAAGGAGACGAGGTGGGGTGGCGAAAAGTGGTGTGCTGGAACACAAAAGCGGCAATATTTCTGAAACGCGCAGAGACAGGGGAAAAGTTACTATGGAGGGACTCCGAGGGAGGGCCATCCTCTACTCCTATACGGCCTCCTTTTTCCAACGATTGGGCTCCCAACCCCCACCCAAAACTCCAATGTAAAATTTCGGGCAAACGAGTGCTGATAGAGGAATAATTTGCATGGAGGGCCTATAGGAACTCACCAACGCTCTTTCGGATGGTAAGCTACCATTCCCGACCCCCTACGTCCCCTTCCCCAGATTGAAGGTTCGCAATTCCCCACCGAAAACTTCAATCGCTATTATCTCAGGAACGGGTAAAGTACGAACTTCAAATTTTGTACGCACATTCATAGGACCGATAGGAACAAAAGCCCATTAAAAATTTCGGGAGAAGTAGCGGTGGGCGAAGTCAGGGACTCCCGAAAATTATCTGGGCACCCATATATATAGGGCGCATCGATCGGTCATCTTTGCGATACCTTAGCTTTCTTGTTAAATAGAAAATCGCGATGTTGGTGCATCATCATCATCATCATCATCATCATCATCAGTAGCATGCACCACGAATTAACCCATCCGCAGTAAACAATCGGCAGCAAGTTCAGGAACGTTGTCCAGGTCAGTGTCAAGTTGCAGCAGATCTCGGTGTATGGTAGCCAGTCAGGACTGTCGAGGTCTACCAGGTCGTCTCCGCCAGTACGAAGGAATGTCTTGGTAGATGGCTTTTAAGCGTCTGCTGAAGGTGGCATTCTTGACACGTGGCCTAGCATTGTCAGTCTTCGCTGAAATATGGTCTCGCTGACAGCAGGTATACCAGTGCGTTCACGGACCTCTATGTTGGTGTGGTGATGTGGTCCTGCCAGGTGATTCCGAGTAGACGTGGGAGACACCATGTTGGTGCAGCCCTATAAAATAAATCCATTTCTTGTTTTTTGCAGGATACAGTTACAGATACAGAACTTTGCTTCACATCGATGCATTTTGATTAACCGATTGTCTGATAAGTTAACAATGACAATATGTGACTCAATTTTCAGACCTGCGAGTTAAGCCACTTCAACGAGATAACTAATTTTAAAATTGGTCACGTAACTGACAATATCGGGAGACCATTGGTGGAGAAAAATTTCAGTTTATTCTTAATTCTTTTCGATGTCATATATACTCTGTACTCACAGAAGGCGAAATTCAGCTGCAGACTTGGCAACTGGACAGGCGGTGAGCCCATATTCAGTCGACATCGATGCAGTCCGTAACCGCGGAGGACCTGAGACATTTTCCAGTCCAGTGGGACTCGTACTTCATGTAAATATGCATGAACAACGCCAAGAATTCATATCCACACGTCGACGACGGGCTGGAAAATGGCTCCCCGTCGTACCGGAAGCTGAGTAGAATTGACAAAATGCGAAACGTGGACAGAATCATTTATGAACTCAGATCCACATGTAAGATCGGATCATCCGCCAACTATGCAAGAAGAAATTTGCGGACTCACACTGACTGCGGGACTTCTTCGCTTTTTACCGCGCGATGCTGTGCAGAGCGCGGTTATGAGAAAACATGAGAAATTTTAAATAATGCGGAATGTCGCATCAACTCGCGTGGTTTTGCAATAGCCTAGCTGAATTCTTGTTCGATAAGAGAACAAGGGTGAAAGAGTGAGAGGTAGGTTGAAGCCTCAACGAAACAAAAAGACTCGCATTATGCATAATACATATCGTTCCGTCGTTAGACGTTCACGGGTGTAAATTTTGTAAAATGGCTGCTGTATGAGCATGATTGGTCTAACTAATTTCTTGATGCTGCTGTGGAGCTATCTATATTCAGAATGTTCCGACAACGCAAGTATATATATAATTGTACTGCTGCGGAGCCTGGCTGTTTGTCCACTGTGTTATGGAGACTATATGTCTATATCAACAGTATGTCTATATTTAGTTCAAAATATTCTTCAATGCTCTGTTGCGCTGCGTATGGATCGATCATGTTGCTGCGCCATGTCTCTAAGAACTAAAGTTACTATTCTCACCATACCGAGTATTTTCGACGTCCCAAAATACTACTTGGCATCTAGGCCTACTTGACAACCGGCGGTGACAGACGAATTTATAGGCTAGCGTTATGAGTTTTGTCCGGCGTCAAAATCTGACCCCTGCTATAGGAATCTTCTCCCCGCAAATATATCCAGTAGAGGTGAACTCGTATTACGTAGGAGAGTTAATGCGTGTAGATTACATGCATGTATGCCTACGCTAAATCTGTTACAAACGGAGAGCTTCTGTAAATTTGACTGTAGTTTATGCGACGGTAACGTCTATAAGCGCTTTTTCTTTAGATCAGAAAAATTGAATTTATTGGCAAAATTGGACACATTTTGCGTCGAAAAAAGTTAACGTTGCAACTTGCAGCTTATTCAAAGTGAATGCGCCTTTGCCTTATTGTATGCTCTTAATAAAGCTTATCTTGTAGCCTACGTAAATCTGGTAATCACGGCGGATGCAGCAATTAGTGCTGGCTGTTTCTGCTGGTCCGCTGACTTCGAAATTCATACACCTGTCTTCGGGCAAATAAAGGGACGTAGTTCTATTTTTGTCTCAAAGCACTAGCCGTATCCATCAGTTATGTCTGCGCTCCGTCACTGTCGACTTAGTGTGACAGACTAATACCGGACCATTTCTGTTATGAAGACTAAGCGACGCGGATTTCTCCGCGACAGCTGTAATCAGTCGTCGTCAGCGTTCTTCTTTCAATAAATCTCTTACTTTAGTCTCTCTCTCTCTCTGTCTGCATTCTTGTGTGCTCTATATTCTTTCTTTGAGTCCTGGCTTAGGTACGTGAAGTAAACGAGACGGTGGTGAGTTGTTTCATCGTTGTTTTTACAGCGCGTCAGCATGAGCACTGTACTAGCTATGATAGATTCCGTCAGTCTGGCCGTCTGTCTGTCTGTCCGTCACAGCCTGGTATCATGTCAAGATGACTCACGCTATGATTATGCCGCTTTCACTGGAGGATTGCTCTGTGACTCCAGATTCCTGACGGTTAACTTCACCGCGAAATTCCAAACGGAACACACGGAGCGAGGGCGCCGAATGAGAGAGGGGTAGAAAAATAGGCAATTTTTAGCCAATAAGTCGCCGTATCTCAGAAACGGTGTAACTCAAAATCAATATTACTAATGTGTAACGCCGCCCTTAACGCATGTTGAAATACCGCGGCAGCGCGACGCCACTGAACTGAACAATGACAGCATGAACAAGCTGGGCGACATCCACTACCAAACAGAACCGAATTTATCAATTTTTTGGGAAAAAAATTATCAACGACGACTCCAGTTTCTGTTTGCGTATTCTTTTAGCAATTGACTTGCAGTGTCATGTTTTTCCTTTTGAAAAGCCTTTGTTAAATGTCCGTCTTTGTCTGTAAACGGCATTTTTGATGGATGACGTCATATATGACGTCATCTCCACGAGACGATGTCGAAGTGTTGGGCTAAATTTTGTAAAGGTTTAGTACACCGAAGTATCAGGATGATTCCTGCCAAAAATTACGAAACTGTTTAAATTTGTCAAAGTTATCCCTAGAAAACTAGTGGCTTCTTTTTTTCCGGACACTGTGTATAGGAATGTTACAGGATGCTTTGATAAGTTACAGTACATTCGCTGAAAATCGCACCCAACTGAAAACGTCATTTTGCCCTGGTAGCAAAGCAGACTGTGCAATATCAGTCACTACTACGATTCATTTGCTAGTCCAATGATCAATTTAACGGTCGGTTATGAACTTGCTCGGAGAGGCGAACAAAGCATGCGACCAACAAGATAAGGTACCGGTACATGGCCAGATTTAACAATGGTCGGATAGCTGACGTAATCCTATGGCAGATCCGCCGACCGACAAGTACAGTACAGTGGTTTTGTGGATTTATGCTGGCATATATGAAGGCAGACTGTAGCTGCGACGACCGTCATTGTGTACTCAGTGCCATAAACCACACAATTCGACGCTTCGTTTGCCTGCCGCCGAGAACAGATTCGACCACCCAGGAAATGAGTCGATAAGTGAAGCTTGCGTTCTTTTCAACTACGCGTGATATAGCTGAAGATGAATACGTAATTTCCATTCCATGACGCAAGAAACTCTATAGGCGATAGTCTCGTTTTTCGTTTTTACCGCGCGATGCTACGCATAGCGCGGTGATAGGCATAGGCTCCTACTACAGTATGTCGTCTCTCCGTCTGTAACGTTTAAGTACCATGATCACATAGGTTGGAATAATTCGAAAATAATTTCACGACTGATTAGCTTAAGGTTTATGCTCGGGCTGACCCCAACACGTGCGATCTGGTCCAATGGGAACACCCCAACATTAGGGTGGAATAGTCTGTGTACTATGTGTGAAATAGTTAACACAGTTGGTGTGCATTGAGGCGTAGCGCGTGACTGTCCCAGTTTACAACGGACGTTCGCTGCGCCTGACTGTACACCGTGACTGTCTATCAGTGACACACGTGCGTTGTTACAGCTATCTTGTGATAAATGCTCAGTTGCTCACAGTCTCACAGTGCAGTAATAGCAAGTTTTAACACTATCTAACAGCAATAAAATGATTATAAAAATACTCACGTACGTTTCAAAAATAGAACACGCTGTTTACGTACGGATGGAATTATGATACTAACTGATAGAGGAGGCGTTTAATGGGAGAGGGAGAAGGTCGAGAAAATTTTCGCTCTTGGTGTCGCCGTAGCTGCGTAACGGTGCAAGTTAGAGCCAACAGTTACTTACTGTTAATCACTAAAAAAGATCGCATACGCACTTTCAATTGATACCGAAATTGATACCTTTGATGACCTTTGATGACCTTTGAACGACTGTTACACATTCTGTTGCATTATAGTGTGGCGCTACAAAAAAAAAGCGGTTTTCAGTATTTTCAGTCACTGTCACTGTTTAGAACAAACAAGGGTTTGTTCCGAACATGGTATGGTCTTTCACTAACCCTGAAATGGACGACCTGCAATGACCATTTGGAACGGGCTACAGCGAAATGCATGAACAGCTGTATCATGGCAGTATAGCGGCAAGTCGTCTAAGCCCAGATCTCGGTGAATACAGTTTTGTCCATTAGACATCTGCGAAAGAATTATGCGGTACTTCGGCTGTGGAGTAGCTGTGTCCATCGAGAGTCGTCACAGTGCACGTATAGGATCGCGCCCGCATCCACTGAGCTCGACATGTTGTCAACACTGCCCTGCGTGGCGAGAATGGAGAAGAATTTATGGTCATCGAGCGAATAATGTGGAGCTGTAGCTGTACAGTGGACGCTATATGTTGACGGCATCAGTGCAGCTACGTAACGTGCAGCTTGAATAATGTAATTTTATTGTCATTGTCAATGTCATAGGTACTACACACTGATATGAATGTACGATAGGTATATGGAACGTGAATTCAGAGAAGCCCGTTGGGACAAGTAATGAGATCTTCGTTATAAGGAAAAAGCAAACGAAGTATCTGTAGAAACTGAACACCGCGGTATTCACTATATATGTAACTGCAGAAAAGCTTTTGATTCGGTCTGTGGTCTGCGGAAAGTATTCAATTAAATGGACTTTTGTACTTTCTCGGTGGATGCTTTAAAGAAATTCTACGCAGATGTACGAGCCTCTTTGCCACATAGCGCAGACTGGCTCTTTGCAATGCCAACTACTTTTTGAGGCTACTGGCTTGAGGTTAGACGACGGGGCGGTGAGTGGGGGTTGGCTTACGCTGGGTCTCAGTCTTTGTCCCTTACCAGTGACAGTGTCGATCGGTCCTTGGTAAATGCAAATGGCATACACAGTTTCGTCTGTAAAAGATCTCCGGTCAGAACGGCCAGGCACCATGCACAAAGCGATCTAGTTGCCGGTACTTGTGCATCTGCAGGCCTTTCAGTGACCAAGGAGCCCCACGGATTAACCCGATCAGACAGCAAATGCCACATTTATATAGCGCTATGTCTGGCGAGCGAATCAGGGCCAAATAATGGCAGAAACTAGGTTGAGTGTTCAGGTTTACTGTAGGCAACGTTAAACAGTTCAATTTTTAGCCGATCGTGAATTCCGAGAAGAGGGAGTTGGCCTACGGCTGGGTCTCGGTCTTTATGTCCCTTACCAGTTACAGTGATGATGACAGTATGATCGGCTATCGGCATCATACTGTCGTCTGTCTGTCTGACCGTCTGTAACGCTGTGCATTGTGGCGCTCAGGGTCGGTGTATAGGATTAGAAGTTTTATAGTTGTGTTCCTAGCAGGCAACTTCCTATTAACTTTTTCAGACACTTTTGCTGTGCGGTGTATGTATCAGGCTGCAGTGAATTATATCTGTCAACAAGTGACAAGTACTAGAAAGAACCAGTCAGATCGCATAGTTAACGCAGACAAGACTAGTAATCACGTATCACTCTCAATTACTGCCGTCATCATTATTCACGTAGCCCAATGGTAACAATAAACAAAACGCGTAGAAAGATAGCTGTGAGAACGCACACGTGTGTTACTGCCCTTGATAGGCATTCACGGTGCACAGTCCGGTGCAGCCAACGCTCGTTGTACACTGAAACAAACACGCGCTACCCCTCAGTGCACATCAACTCTGCAAGTAAGCAACATGCATGCTGTTATTTCACACATACACAGACTATTCCACTCTAATTTTGGGAGTGTTCCCATTGCACCAGGTCGCCCATGTTGGGTCAGTGTGAGCAGGTGCCTTAAGCTATTCGGCCGTGAAATTATTTTCGAAGTATTCCAACCTATGTGATCACGGTACCTAAACGTTACGGACGGACAGACGACGTACGATCTCATAACCGCGCTCTGCAACATGTATGTCGACCGCCCGGCATGTCGTCGTGTGAGGTCCAGCGTCCACTCCAGGTGATTGGTACTAGACCTATAGCGTCAAGTGTACAATTCTGCGTTATCGACCCGACGTGACTAGTGTTGTTGACGATAGGAGGTACTCACTCACCCAGGCCCTCTGCTCACCGTAAAGCCCTGTCCACACTGTCGCAGAAAAGTGAGACTTCGGCGACAGTCGCCGTTTTCTGCGACTTCTTCTTCTTCTTCTGGGTGGCAGAACGTTGCCGTACTTACGTCGCAATATCTCAGCCTCACTTCCTCCATCATGCGAGATCAGAGACCCGAGGTAAATAAACTCGTCCACCAAGTCGACGTTCTCTGCTGCCACCTGGACCGTCGACTGGGACAGGCGAGGTTCCCCGACCTGCTGAATCTTTGTTTTGGACAGTCTCACTTTTCTGCGACAGTGTGGACAGGGCTTAAGAGAATGTTGCCGACGCATCTTCCACCTTCTGTGACCACAGCAACTGAGATATGGCGTAACGACGAATAGGCCTACCGATCAGCGTGCGCGATGGATAGATACTCAGATAGAGATAGTCTCTGTGGACGCTGTCACTCTGTGCTGATGCCTCTGTGGTTTTGGTCAATTTCATCCCGCATCCTGCATCACTCGACAGCCAGTCTCTCATCTCCTTCACGACTCCATTGGGCAAACTGCGTATTCTGAACGCTACTTTCGATAGCAGCCAGACAAAAAGATAGTGAAGACACCAGACCATAGGCTATATTTACACAGCGATATGGACTAATACAATACCGGCATGTAACGCACTGAGAAAATCGATAAAGACATAAAAACTATATATAGGCCTATGTATACTGTGGGCCATAGAAGGGAGATACTTTTATTTTTGGATCAAGAACTGATCCCATATCGCTGTTGTTGTTGTTATTTTTGGTTTTATTGGGGCGACATTCTTCGAAAAGCCTAATCAAATCAGATCGGGATGAAATTTGGCGCGATCGTTTTCAAAGTAGACGCATCCATAATTGACGGAGTCGGATTTTTTTTCATATCATCATCATCATCATCATATCACCTGAATTTGCTCTGGCATCCCCATCCGTAGCTCAGAGGTGCCGTACAATACTTAAGTAGTACAACTAACATGCAGTGTAAAAAACGTAGATTTTGAGTCTGGATAAAAATGGGTATTGCCATGATGCCATCCCGCCTTATATTTCAATAATTATGACGCGACTGCTGCTCAGCTGGTCAGCCACATGACACGATCATCTAGAAATATAAAAGTAGCGCGAACGCCAGTTCAGCGATTATTATTCATCGAATAACTGCGTGCCGTTGCATACTCTACCGTAGCCAAGTTTGAGTAGAAATTGGCATCAACGAAACTGTAATTGCAGCACGTTCTGTGCATGCGTAAGTGCCAGAAGCGACTTGCCACCTTATCCCTGTGGCACCTAGTGCCGCATTGGTCCGCTCCAATGCGCAAGCTAGAGCCGTGGAAATGAGTATCTATCAATCTAAATGAAACCGCGTAGAATCCACGACGATTAACAGATAAACTGCTGCTGCTGCTGCTTTCACAGCTGTTATTCAACGGTCAAAGCTCGTACAGCCTATGTGAATAATGTGTACTATAGTGCCTGGACTGATATAAGTTCGTTAACCTGTCACGTGTAGCATTATATACAGCGGTATAACATACACTTTAGGCCTGTCTACAGACCACACAATGAAGTTGCCTCCGTGAGCAACAGTATCATTCTGTCGCGCACGATGAATAGCATCCGGTGCCTCTGTGGCGTTTCTCACTTTGCCGTCATGTATATTTCGCTGTTTACAGGTGCCTCGACTTACCTATACTTTAAGGATCTGACATAAAATTCATCAAGCTGTAATGACAGCGACACCACAACAAATTAATAGTAGCAGATGAGGTCTTGTCAGTGGCATATAGGTTTCTTCACATTAACCCACCAGATTCAATAATTGAATCTGGTGGGTTATGAAGTACATTGCAATTGCATCAATAGGCCTACGTTAGAGACCGCACACGAAATGCTGTAGGTCGTCAGGGCTGTAGTCGCTAATATTATTGTATATTAGCTAATATCAGTCTGCAGTAACTACAGCCAGACAATTCAGCAACAGTATAAATTGAAATCATGCACTAGAGAAAGGATCGGTTCTACTGCACGACGTTCTTTCAGAGACAGGTTGTTGGAGCTAGAATCACTACTATCAGTTCACGTGTAGCATCGCACGGTATTGTAAATAAATCGCGTGAAAAAATGTTCCAACGGTGTATAATGCGCTTCAAGGCTTGGAAATAGGCTACCGGTAATATTAATTAAGACATAGATTAAGTTCACTTAACAAAGTTTCTTACCTCTGATATGTTGCTGCACGTGTAAGCATCTGTGTTCATTGCTTGCTAGCAAATATCGAGAAAATTTGAATGAACCACGAATTATATCAGATTCAGAACCAATAATTGAAGTTGATCAATCAAAAGATTGATAAGTTTGAAACAAAGTGGTCGATTGTTGGTTGTTGATGTCGCCGCATGTCGGTCGCGCTTCATCATACTGTTTATTAATCAGGTGTTATACGAAGAAGCATACAGACTATTTGCAAGTGTAGGGTAAACCAATCCGTTTACTTATGGGGAGTTCATTTGCAGGGCCGGAATATATCCACCCAGGTTTTCTTAAGTGGAAGGTAGGCCTAAGTTCGCTTCCTTCCGACGTTTATTTCTAAGACAATTTCCCACGGGCTAAAATTTAGGCGGGACAGTTGCCCTCACCCTGCCTCGTAGCCCGACGCTACTGGCAAGCAGCTTCAACGATGTCACGTGACAAATCTCTGAGTCTGAGAGAAGTTCGGGAAATTGGTCTGACTTTCACTCCGGCTATCTGTCGACAGATCCCGAGAAACATAGCAAGCAAGTCCTACAGGCTGCATCATTCATCTGATAGCGAGTGATGGATTGCATGCGTGCGTGCTGGCATCGTTCTGCGCTGCTATACTTTATCGCTGCTTGTGCTTTTCCAAGCAAAGACAATAATACACCAAGGAACACAAAGTTTCTGGTACCGGTATTGTATCGTTTGCGCGTTCATTGACTATGTTTCGCTTATTTTTTTGCTTTCTGGCAGACAAAAGTGCCTAAAGCCTAGAAATATTTGCTGCACAGCATTTAACAAAATACCGGCTTCAAGTCGAGATATATCCATATATGGTTTTGCTTATTTCTGTCAGCAATTATCCATAGACTAAACTAGCTGCGGGTGTGCGGAAATGCTCTTTTCTCGGATTTTATTTGTATATTTGTATTGCTCAAAGAATCTGTGCGGGTGTGATTTATACAGCAAGTTATATACTTTTTTTATTGTGTTCTGTGTTCGTTGTTCTATGAAATAAAGATGGATTGATTGATTGATTGATTGATAAAGCTGTTTTACAGTCAAAGGAAGCAAGTAAGTAAGTTAGTGATTTACATAGCGCCAAAGTCTCAGAAGAGAATCGGGGCGCATTGGGGATGGGCGCTATGTGCCAGGATAGGCTGACTCACCCGGGCCCATGCTTTCCATGCTCTAAATGACATTTAAATAAAGAGAGTGATTGAGACTGCAGAATGTAAGGAGGCAAGGAATTCCATATTTTTGGTGTAGAGATACGAACCAGAAGCTCAGCTACCGCAGAGAAACAGCGCGTCAGCTGCCCACATGGAGGGGGCTAAGCCCTCCAGTCCACTCCCCCTTCCCCTCTGGCTACACCTATGCGTAAGATATGGCAACAGGAACACAGCAAATTCGTCGATTTCAACGACCCCACTCAAGTTTGAAGGCGTCCCAGCAAGAAACGCCTTCGAATATCTACAAATGATTTATATTGTCAGAAACTAGAGTCATTGGCCTACATTTTTGCCGCTGATAGTATGGGTCTACATTCATTAGTTTTCACGTAATTATGCTTTAAAGTCGAACCCTCTGAATCTAAAACTTCTAGTGCGAAACCCGAGTTTTACATGAAATAGTCGCTCAAGGTCATCCTAGGTCATTCATTTTGCAATCAGTCACAGGCCAACAAAGGGTAGCATATCGTCATATAATATTGCTGGCCTTATCTTTGACGTTTCCGAAGAAGTAACCACTCAAATCGCCAAAAATTGCAGTCGTCAGCCACCCCACTCTTATTTGAGGTCCCCGCCAAGAGGAACCCCTGCGAGTGTCTGCATATACCTTATATTTCCAGAAACTAGAGTCATTGGCCTACATTTTGTCGCTGCATGTATGGGTCTATCTTCATTCAAATTTGTGCAGTGGGCTCCAAAAGACGCATCTTTTCTGCACCAGAGTGCGTTTTGGTCGTTCAAGGTCGTTGAGGGTCATCCAAGGTCGGTGATTTT
>Ga0209788_1000232_pt1 | contig 13955 bp, 8 predicted proteins | sample WorMetLIZISLAND1_2_FD_187415 | JGI IMG/M metagenome (GOLD analysis project Ga0209788, IMG submission 187415) | Marine gutless worms symbiont microbial communities from Max Planck institute for Marine Microbiology, Germany - Olavius clavatus LIZARD... ...
TCGTTTAGCCATAAAACGCACCACAAAAAACGAAGCGCACCTAAGTCCCAAAACACATGTAACGGCGTTTGTACGGCCGCCAGTCGGCACAGTGCCGTTCGGTGTGTCCGCCGATACGTGTGCCGAGACTGCCGAGTGCCGACTGCAGTGCATGTGCAGAGGTGTGCGGACTGCGAATTTTCACGCGGTACGATCGGCTATCACAGCAACAGCTGAGCTTCTTGTTACAGTTTGATTTAATAATGTTATTGTCAGTATGCTGTGATCATTGTGTGTTGATGTAGTGCCAAGGACTGCCTAAGATCAGTTGTAAAGAGAATGAATCATAAAGATCCACATGTTGCATTGCAAGCATTAACGGTATATATATTCACACTGTTTATAATTATTGTTGTGTTAATGTTGTTAAAATTCGTATCAAGTATTACAGTGTAGGAAAACTTGGTACCATTACAGGGAGAGAATTTTCTTCACAAGACCTGAGGAAACAGTTGTTGTCAAACAGTATTAGATCACTGAAATAGTCTAAGTGCTGATGTAATTGTGAGTAATTCAGTTGGGCAATTTAGAAATAAAAAATAAATTATGAATCTTTTCATGAGAGGGTTTTTTTGTAAATGTTGTATGCTTTCTTTCCTCTGTTGCTGTCTGGCATCATCACCAGGTGGTCTCACATTAAATCATTAAATATTATGCATGTTTTCTGTTCGTTGAATATTTGAACGTAAAAATCGTAAATGAGTCTGAATGAGAAGGATATGGAGAGTTTGTTGAAATGTGCCTGCAGCTATTAGATCTATGTGCTGTGTACGGTGGACACGTTTTCCGACTGGAGATGGCAACCCGTGACTTTGCAGCTGAGTGCCGCACTCTTATCAGCAACGGCAAAGTAAGATGTTACTGATTTCTGACTTGCGTTCTTCAGAGCACATTTTAGAAACGATGTAGCTTGTTTGTGTGATTGGTCTGATGCTCAGTAGTCTGTTGATGTTAGTGCTGTGCGAATATTCGAAATTTCATATTGAATCGAATAGTTAGTTACTATTCAAATTGATTCAAAACTAACCAACTATTTAAAATTTTTGAATACTTATTTAAACGTAATATACACTGTGTCTCAAAAAAGGGACCCTGACATTTAAGTATTATTTTTAGCTGATGAAAATTTCCACTGCAGTACAATCGGCCCATCTCAGCAACAGCTGGACTTTTTGTTTAGGGTTGATGAACTTATATGTAGGCTGTCAGAATCCTTAGAGATTGATAGAGCAATATATTTCCAATGCTGGATGCATTTTATTGCCATCTGTCACTATTAAAGAACTGAGAAAGTAACAACTGTTAATTAGCTGTTATTAAGCAATGTCTTGTGCAGACACACACAAAAGTAATCAGACGACTGAAGCATTTAATTCGGAAATGGTCTGAGAATGAATTCAAGACAGATCTGGCACTCAGGTATGTGGACATTTCTCTGCCTTTGTTGCATCATTCTTGTTTTAGAGCTCTCATCTAATGTCTGTAGCCATTTGCCGGGCTAATATCTTCCTAGTATTGTGAAAGTGAAAATATGACAAGTGGTTCTTTAGTTGGGTTGATAGATTCGTATGCACCCATAACTGTGGAACACGTTATCTGCTTTTCCTCCATACAGTTGATGCAGTGTGATGTAGCATTGGAGGACTGGTGTGTAGGCTTTTAATTCATATTCAGTAAGTATCCACTTACGTAATGGTTATGCTTGTCCCTTCCACTCTTTGATGCTGCTAGTTGGGCATTCAGTCTCTGTGGTAAAGCAAAAAGCAAAGTTGTACAAGCAAAGTACAACTTTGCTTTTTGGGACCAGTCTTTTTAGAAGTAACTGCAGAAATGGAGGCCATTTAAACAACAGCAGAAAAGAAATCCCTTCACGTAATGGATACAACATCGTACAGTATGATACAAAAAGCATTACATGCACTCAGTAGCTTTGTTTATTGCATAGAAGCTAACAGAAAATTTAAAAATAAAGAAAAAAGAACCAAACAGAAAACTCATTAGCATGAGAAATATGGGTAAGTCAGAGTGATTGAAGACAGTGGAGTGCTTAGCAGTAGACTGTGGTAAGATGATTTCTGGAAGACCTGAGTTTTAAATTTGAAGTGAATGAATGATGGAGTAACGGATTTGTGGGAATTTTGGTAATAAAGGAGTCTGGTTGCATGATCAAAAAGCTAGTCTGTATGAGGGACATGACCTGATGACATGTTTCGTGTATACTACTTTATATGTTTGTGACAGTATGCTCAATGTGCTCATGCGTATGTAGTAGTTATGCCTGCTTGAGACAGAAGATTTGCTGCTGCTGCGCCACGTGTTTGGAGCAGCCTTCCAATACACTTGTGTGACGAAGACATTAGCAATATCAGTTTTCGGCGTGAACTTAAAATGCTTTGTTTTAATGTTGCTTATGGGGCGCAATGCGACATCCTGATTAACTGTGCTGTACAAATACCCTTACTAAACTAAACTAAACTGAACTACTTGTCTGTTTGTCTGGTTTGTGTGCAGTATCATGCCTGCGTTGTACACAAGTCTTCACAACGAAGGTCACACATTTCCCATCGATGATAGTGTATGACATTCACCTTTATAATATTTTGTGCATAATATCAGCATTAAAAGCGATAAATTATCACTTTTTTGCCCCGACTTTGATTCCCATTAAGAGCTGTGTTAGTCACTGATGGCCGTAATAAATGCACGATTGCTCTAGATAAGTATGTTGCTTTCCATCATTCCAGTTGAGACTGTAAGTTGTAGGGTTGTCTAAATATTTTTTATGAAAGCTGTTTGAACTGTACAGAGCTGTTGATAGTAGTAAATGTTTGATGGTTGCCGGAAAGTATCTGAAACATAGATAGTGGATGTTCAGATGCTTAATGCTTTGGGAATATCCAGAGGTATTCCCGGAGCTTTTCCCAATGCATCTGAATGCATCTGATTGTGACTAGGTTTACTCAGCCTCCTACCTCAGTCGGGTGGTAAACTGATGAGTGATAATAGCGTGTAAGTGGTGAATATAAGATGCGGAAAAAATACAAGATGCATAGTGTGCATTATCGTGTTTTTGTAGATGATAGATGTTGCAAGCGTTGCGGAAGATGATGATTTGGCAAAAGGTTTGTTTCTTTTTGTATGTGCAGATATATTTTAGCGCTGTTAATAACTTTAAGGGTGGCTTGGTGGTGTAGTGGTTAGCATGTCGGACTCGTGATCGAGAGGTAACAGGTTCGACTCCCAGCCGGTGCACTGCCAGGCAACAACTTTGGGCAAGTTGCCAACACCCATGTGCCTCTGTCACCAAGCAGTACAATTTGGTACCGGTCAAAGAGTGGTGATGCTCTGTGGCTGGGAAGGTAACCATATTGTCTGGCGTCGCACTGGCCATGCATCACAGACTAGTGATTTATCCACCTACGGGCTCACGGCCACTGAGAGGGAGATGAGCACCCCCCTACGCTCCAACCTTGGGGGCATGGTACACTTTACCTTACTTTTTACTAACTTTTATAAGTTAACTTACAGAAATTAACTATTAGTTAAAAACATTTAACCAAGTTTGTTTGGATTGTTGTACTTTGTAAAAATTTCTAGTAACAACTGATGATTATGCCTGGATGCTGCAGCTGTCTCTCTGTCTTTATCTTTGGTGGTCTCTTCATTTAGCAGGTTTATTACTCCAGATGCTCCTGCTCTCGCTGTGGTTGTCGAAGGATGTTTGAAATTTGATGTATTGATGTTGCAGCAATTGCTTTATCATTAGAAGAATCAGGAAAACAGACAAAGTCTCTCTATCCATCTGTGTCATCATCATCATCGTCGTCATCACAGCAACGTGAACTAAGAAAGGTGAGAGTTGTTTAATGACGTAAACAGCGCCACTGTGGGTGAGACGAGTACTCAACTCACCACCCAACAGTCTGTGACTCACCTTCAGTGGCTGATAACAGATGCAGTCACTGCGTGTGTTTTTTGTTTTATTCTATGATTTGCCTGCAGTAATATACACACACATTCCATTTTGTTTCACCATCCTATTTATCCAAAGTTACTCGGGTTAACTTAGATCCCTAGCTGAGAGCCTCTGGGATTGCTGCAGCAGGTTTTGAGCCAGGTGCTTTTTCTGTTGCCTGACCAACAGCCTCAAAGCACTGAAAGCACTGTCGTATAATAATGGAATTAAATTTCTAGACATTAATTTATGTACATTGTAGCACAGGCTTTAGGCTTCTATACACTTATCCCGTAGTTAACATTATAACAGTAGGACTGGACATACATGAAATCAAAACCCCAGTCTGGCTGTACATAACACTGTAGTGCATTATCCTGTATAGAGTTCAATTGCTCTACAGAACAGTGAGCAGTGAAACAGTTAATAACTAAAGATTTTGACTTTAAAAAACTTATCAAGTAGTTAATTCATTCTTTTGCTACAGTTATATTTCACTATGAAGTAATGCTATCTCATGTGATAGGTTCGTGCTCTGTATGATTTCGAAGCAGCAGAAGACAACGAATTGACTTTTAAGGCTGGAGAAATTCTTCACATACTCGATGACAGGTTAGGTATTTTGTTTGCCAAAAAAATATGTTATAGCTATTCAGTGTAGGAAATCTCGTCAATAGGCACGATTCTTTTATATTCTTTATCATCCACAGTTGTCCACACCATCACTTGTCTGAGTATGTGAGCCATTAGTTGTGTATACTGACTTGTCCAGTGCAAAACTGATTAATAAGGACCATGTACCGCATGGGAAATTGAAGCCAGTTGTCAGATAGTTGCATCTACTAGAAGAGTGTGGTGACCAGTGGAATATTCAAATGTGTTTGATCATCCTCTCTTATACCTTCTCTCCAGAAAACCCATACGGTTTAAATTGAGCCCCAGTCCACTGAACCAACAGTGTAGTCAGCTTCCACGATGTCAACACACAGGGTTTGTGGTGCCATCATTATGACAAGCTGACATTACAAGAGTCCATCCAGTTTATTTAGAATACACCAAGTAGCTGCCATGCCATACTTTGAGCCAAGCCAACCATTTGCATATTGAAGCTGCATGCTGGCTGATTAGTCTACACCCACCGTCACCATTTATTACTGTTACTCAGTCCATATGCTGATGCTCATTTTGCTGTCCCACAGAGCAGAGTGTGGAAGGCTTCAGTTGACCTAGGCACCGCATTCAAATATACAGCCTGTTGGCAAGGCTGTGTAAGATTTAATGCTCGGAGTTCATAAGATTTAACCTTATGACTGTCGTCATTGTTAACGCGTAGTCGTTGAGGACCGTAGCTTCACCCCCGAGGGTCCACATGTGATGGCTTGTCTCCACAGGTTAGCAGGAGGTGTAGTGTTGTCCCCGCGGACTGCAGAGTTGGTCAAGCCACCTGTTCCGAAGGTGGCCTGGACATCGCCTCCAACTCGGATCTGGAATTTGGAAAGTGACCGAGTAACAGATCTATGTGGCACCACAAGCCTGATGTGTCCTAGGCACACTTAGCACCATGTAGGATTTAATGCCAGGAGCTAGTTGTAGAATTTAATCCTCAAATCTCATAGGATGTATTCTTAGTACCTCCCTGTGCAGTCCAGCCTGTTACCACTAGTTGTCTCTGACCTGCTTGATATTGTTTAATGTGCCTGGTTTTTGCAGTGACCGAAACTGGTGGAAAGGTTCTTCATGGAGAGGTGAAGGATTATTTCCTGCCAACTTTGTTACGGCTGATCTCACGGCTGAAATAGAACCGGAAATTCGTAAGTACCTATATTGTCGGCTGATTTGTTTCATTTTGTCACATTCTTCTTGAACTTGAATTTTGTCATATAGTTAATAGTATTATCATACCATTAACCGTATTCATGTTGGTGATCCTGCTTTATACTCAGAAATGAAGGAAATTAGGAGATTCTGAAATGCAGTTGAAGTTGTAAATTGTAAAATCATTTGCACAGATCACATTCTTGTCTGCAATTATTCTATATTGAAAGCATTCCTTACACTCTGTGTGGATTTTAATATTAACGTCAATCATGTTACTTCTGCTGCTGAATCCAGTGAATCCCGGCTCTACCTTTGGCTTTGACCCTGACACACATGCCATGTCTTGAGGTTTTTTTGTCAAGCCTCAACTGTTTGCAAACAATGAAGTAGATCACAGGAATATGTGCTCTGTTGTTTCGCAGATATGCACACACACACAGCAGCAGCAAAGCGAATAGAAAATGTTCTGTTGTCAATGATGACATATTATAACTTTTGTTTGTATACATCTGACACAGTTGCACCATGTAGAATAGAGAATGTTCTGTCGTTATTATGACATATTATAGCAGTGGTGTATTCAACATGGGGCCAACCTGCCATGGCCATCCTTGGTACCATCAAACTTTGATAGGCTATCCTAATGTAATATGCAATGATAGCCGATAGCATCATGTCTCAGGCTCACAGTATTAGTATTGATACACAAGTTACTAGATTGATTAAAATGTTGCGTATCTTGCACATTTTTTGGTTTCTAGAACATCCAAATTTACGTATCAATTTGCAGCTTCTGGGAACTTCATTCCTCTGACCTCTACCTCTGATTTGCCCTTGGATCTCCACTGGGGAGGGGACTTCATCCCCCAGCCTCCATGCCCCGTGGTGAAGTGTTAAACATGCCGCTGTGTTTGTGTGTGAGCAGCAAAGTCTCGCAAGTCTGTGCATTTCAGTGAGGAAGTGGAGGTACAAATAGTTGAGTTACCTGCAGTTGAAGTCCTTGAAGTCAGTGAGGTTTGTATCTTGATGTGACACCGAGTTCTGCTTTCATCTGGGTTTTATGTCGTACCTTAGTTAGTAGACATTTGGTTGAACATGCCTAGAACAAGCAGAAGCAACAGCAAAAGTAATAGCTTAGATACATTTCCCAAACTAACTAAAATCAGAGTGAAAATGTTTCGTCTTTTGTGCCGGAGAAGTAGAACTAAAACTGAAATGATTTTGAGAACAAGAACTGAATAGGAACTTAAAAGAATGCTTCCGAACTGAATAACAACTAGAATGAAAATTAAAAGCTGAATGAAAATATTCTCGTGTGTCATTGGGTATTGAACAGTAGAAATGACCCATTTTGCCGTGCTTGATTGCCATATCCCCCGCTTGACTTGAGGACCATTGTGATTGATGGGAGTGTCACTGAGGCAGTGACTTTGTTGTGTGAGCTGCTTGATTCAGCTGCGAATGTCAGTTGTTACGTATCTGAGTGTGTGTGACTTTGCACCAGGAGAAGATTGACGAAGCGTTGAAGCTGATACAGAATGCTGATCCCACTAGTGATGACGATGCACCTGAACTACAAACTCTAGAAGGTCTGCTTATTTATTTATTCATTTGTATTGTGTTCTTCGTTAAAAATAGTATTAATGCAGTAGCAGCTGTAAAGATGTTGTGACGTTCACATTATTGATAACTTGTCTGTATGAGCCACAGTGTTGTATAATTGCTGCAGTTTGCTTGTTGTGTATCAGTAAAGCAGTTTAATATTTAATGTTGTTCTTCCTTCATAAATCGAGCATGTGATATTTATAGTGTTGTGCTTATGAGTATTATTCTGTCTGTTTGACAGATCAATGTCAGTCGATGGGTCCTCTGATTGATCAAGAACTGGAGTCTATTGACAGGTAGCGTTTCTGTCTAGATCTGTTTCCATATCTCTTAGCATGTGTTTGGCTTGTAATGATGACATTTTGGTGCAGATAACTAAGTAAAAATCCTTAGAAAGGCTTGCATATGTTAGATACTCTGTCGTGCGTTGTACGCAAACCACATGCTCTAAACTACATCAGCTGAGCCTCTTCACACTCTTGCACGGATTGGACTGTCTATATCCTGTCTTGTAACAAGTCACGTCAAGTTGCCCTTCATAAAACAACTGACAATCGCACTAGTGTTATATATTGATATAAATGAAAATACAAAGCATTTAAAACATCACACATATACAGTACAGTCACTGTCAGTATGTATACTGTTTATATACTGTAAAAATGTATTTTTAAAATCAGAGGCCGATAGCAAGCTTTCAAAAGATACAGAACTAGTAAGACAAACGATACACTCACTGTAACACGTAGATAGAAACGTTTAGTACTAGAAGATATTTTTAAAATCTTCTTGCACTCTGAAAGTAGGCTGCTGTCAGTTTACCACGTGATCTTGGGACATATCATCTCAGCTGTCTTTAAGTCTGATTTAGTTGTTTTATTTGTGGAGCACTTTTGAGCAGTGTCATATTTAGTGTATATATTTTTATATTTGTATTTTTATATGGTCATAAATTTACAGATTTTGTAATTTATCATTTTTATCGTGATGAAACGATACAGTGCAGTTGTTCTGCTTTTGAAATAATAATGTGTAAAAAGGAAGTTACTGTCAGGTACAAGGAGTGTGCATGTATTGTTCAGACAACACAACAGTCTGGTTGAGGTGAATGCAAAGCTGTCAGAAGCGTTTCAGATGTACCATAGTTTAATGCAAGGCTACGTGTCGGCAGCTAGACAACCTGACAAGGTTTCTTCACATAGCATCATTATGTCTTTTTGATATACATGTATGTGTATTACGGCTATGATACATCCTATGGCCAGCAGTCATCAAGTCTCCATCCCACGCTACTGGCTCAGCACATACAGCTTTCAGCGCCTCGCACATGTGAGACAAAACTGAAACAATTTTACAGTAGACGTGGCCTATTTCCCTGTCAATCACGCGCAGAAGCAAATTTGCTCTGCATAGCGTAATGAAATAGCTACATATTTGTTCACGAGAATAAGTTTTAGCACTACTACTGGCCACATAAGCCAAAGCCAAATGCTGCAGAGCCTCCAGTTGTAGCGGCATATAGCTTATCGTAATAGGCCTAGGCCTACCAAAGATACTTAATAGGAAGTATCTTTGGCCTAACGTTCGCCCAAAAAACTGACGCATAGCCAGCTCAGTCTGTTACACCGTACACGGATCAGAAAACTGGGAAATAATGAATAATACGAAAATGTGAATTATTTGCATGTCTAGCACTACCATTGTATAACTACAAATTTACTATAGGCGACAGAGTACAGACGAGATAGTCAAGTTTATTGCATGCAGAAACAGTTTCAGGATTTGCATATTTATTCACCATGTCGATAAGCGTGAAACAGCTCTGAAACAAATCTAAAATTGTTTTATTTCAGTTTTGTTTTACATGTGCGAACGTCTGAAACAAAACTGTTTTATTTCAGTTTTATTTCACATGTGCGAGCCGCCTAAGATATCACAGACATGGTAGAAAGAAAGATGTGATCATTGTAAACATCTAAAGCAGGCTGTGAAATGCAACAGGTTTTTGCAGCTTTATTTCATGTTGCCAAACAGACAGCATCAAAGCACTGTGTGGAAATTGTTGATATATATTTCTCTGTGTTGTGTTGCTGCATTAGATGTATGCTGCATCACATGCAGTTCCACCACAACACGTGCCATACATGACGCCAGCTCAGGCTCAGGCTCCATATAACCCCAACTTTGCCTTTCAGCAAGCACCGACAGCAGGATTTGCTGCTGCTGATAACAGGTATGTGTGTTTAAAGGCACCAGGCTTGACGGCGGAAATTTGCTTCAGAGATTTAGAAATTAATAAGTAAGTAAGAAAGTAAGTAAATGAATTTATAAAGCTCCAATGTCAAAAATTGAATCGGAGGCGCTGGGGTAGTGGATTGCTAGGGGGCACTAGGAAATGCAGATTACAAATAAAATGTTTTAAGGTGTTTCCGGAAGGTTGTTAGAGATTCAAAGAAACGAATGCTGTGAGGCAATGAGTTCCAAAGAGTGAGAGTAGATGCACAGAAAGAGCGTGAGCCACACCGGAGGTTGGTATGTGGATCTTGAAGAAGTTTCTGATGTGGAAGAGTGTAAAGCTCTGGTAGGAGCGTATGTACATTACTGCTGGGCCAGGTAAGGCGGTTGTCCAGTTTCTAAGGCTTTAAACGTTAGTGTGGCGATTTTGAATTTAATGCGCCATTCCACAGGAAGCCAGTGGAGCTGTTTTAGGAGATGAAGAGAGGAGGATCCAGGTGCTGCAGCTTGTAAGGGGCACAAGTATTGTGCGTGGAATGTGCGATTGACTATCAGTCGTTTTGACACATCAGTGTTTACTCCATCAGTTGGAAACAGTAAACTGTGGATGCTGCATACTTTGTGGCGTGATAAAGATTCTGTTACAAAACTTCTGGTTTTTTTGATATTGCGATGGACTAGCTCAGCTTATCTGATTGTGAGTTAGTGTTGATATTAGTTCTTTTTCAAAGTTTCAGTTTAGTACTGTTAAGCATTTAGATTTCTTAAACTATCTTAGATATTGATTTGTTCAACTTGTCTTGAACTGTGTGAGTGCAACAACTCATCATGGCTGAAGAAGACACAGAACTCTATCGTCACATGGTCGCCAACGGTCGTCATTGATGGCACGGCACTTAACAACAACAAACTTGTTTTATGTGCTTATATTTTTTCTATCTTTTATTACTTTATATTACATTTAATGCTATATTGTCAATTGTCCGTAGTTTTGAGGGTCACTATTAAGTGAATGTCCAATGTCCGTGTGTTTTTTCGTACTGTTAACCTATTGTTTATGGAGGTGGAGATTACTGTGCTGTTGTTCATGTGTGTTGAGCATGTACAGCACAGTTCAACCTCCACAGTCCAGCATACTTAACACACTACCACCAGCTGAAGCTCAACCACAGTTTGCTGCCTACCGTCACGATGTCCAGCCGACTGGATCACCACATCACTTGTATCATCCTCATCCAGCGGCTGCAGCAGCAGGTGGACCTGGTGGTGCCATTCCCGCAGTGCAAACAGTTAACAGTGTATTGCCTGCACAGAATTTGCTCTGATACGTTTGTCGTAGCCACACTTAACAATGCATCGGGCTAATGGACTAACCCGATAGCCATTTTGTCTGATACATTGTTAAGTGTCATTAGGTATTGCTGGCAACTTGCTATTTGTCAGCAGACCATCAGTCCACACGATAAATACATCCGTTTATTTAGTACTTGCTACACTTGTCACAGCTGTCTTACGTGAATTCAATCAAGTTAGTATCTGATACTTTCTGTTGTCTGTTATTTTTTTGCGTTTTTTGTGCAATACATTTTTGTTTGTGCAGAAGTGTGTTGTATATATAAAATCATTCTCCAGCGTTATTTGTATGTATGTTGCATACATTGCCCCGGCACATATCAATATGCACATGTGACCGATTGCTGCATAATTGTGTTGCTTTGTCCTATTGCAGTATTTGGACTGCATGTGATGCACGGAATATAATGGCAGGATACTTTGAGTGTGCATGGAGTATAGGTGTTCGCATACTGAGGCTATTGTCTCTAGAAAATTAGTCAGATAATGGCTTTTGATTGACTACAAGGCGACCATTGGATTTACATAACCGTTCACATGTATAAAGGACAAGCTGCAATTTCATGGCAAGATCTCTGGCTCATTGCAGTCAGTACTCAATAACTGCAACAAACTCAGCTAGAGAAGTTTCAGGTTGATGCTTAGCAGCTGCAGGTGGGGAATCATAAACACTGATTAGTGAGAGAGATCATTATTGGACAGAGTATAGGATGCAGTTAAAACTTAGTTAAGTTTACCCTTCAGTTCTTTGGTGCTGTTGAATGGGTTACAGGAAGGCTATTCTGCCTGTAAAGTGGCCTACTGCAACAGTTCCCATAGTTTACTGTTGAGTACTGGTACCTGGCTAACCTGGAGTAACTCTGGATAAATTGGTCGGTGAAACAATAATGAAAAGTAGTTGTAGAGTTTTAGTGAGTTTCATGTTGTGTCTTACTGTACTGTGTGTCACTGCAGTCATAGGTTCTGACAAGTGTAAACTCATGCTAATACAGTACAGTCTGTATTATGTTAAGTCTTGAACTTATAGCAGTGCACTTGCGATTCCTGCTATGTCGGCTATATTCTGTGCTTCAAGCACTTTTTTTGTAATTTTGTGATTATTATTTATTTATACAGCTAGCTATATTAGTACTGTAGTTTATTACTGTGCTGTGCAGTGTTTGACATTGTCTCTCATTGTCATCAATAATACGTAGTCTGTTAAACTGCAGCTATAACTCTCTGCTTCTGTCCTGTCAGTATAACTAACTTACAGTCAATCGGTGTAGAGTGGCTTGTACTTCAGGGCTCCCAGTTGTCCTGAAATTCCTGAAATTTCACAGATGTCCTGAAATTGTCCTGAAATCAGCAATTGTCCTGAAATTTTACTCATTTGGTCAGAATGTCCTGATATTGACCTTAATCTTCAAATTTGTTGCCACCAGGTGGCATCTTTTAAGGCTAAAATGCACCAAATTCGATTTCGGCTGGGGCTCTGCCCCAGACCCCGTTGGGGGAGCTTACAGCGCTCCCCCAGGCCGCCCCTAGATGGATTTGAATTGTCGAGTGTAAACTGAACCTGCTTATATATGCTTATAAAAGTGCCGGTTTGCTTTAATTCTTATAATAATAACATTTATGAGGACATAAAAACGTGCATTTTCTGTGTCTTGAGCCTCGTGAAACCGACAAAAATGTGCTGAAATTGTCCTGAAATTTTCTAAAAATTGGGTCCTGAAATTTCACTTCTTGCTCCTGGGAACCCTGTGTGCAGTTTAAAGTCTAGTTTATTTTATATACTATTTTATATTTTTCTTAAATTGGCCGCATTAATTAATTAATTACTGGCTAAAGCATTCTGTGAATCGGCAATTTTTTGTTATTTGATAATATGTGTACCCTTAGTGTGCTTTGCAGAGATTGACTTGCTGAAAAATTAAAAGACGATGATGATGATGATGATGACGATGACATTAATAGTGAAGTTTTCTGTAGTTTCTAATATCTGCTGGCTGGTATGTACAGAGCCGTCATGCTCAGGATCCATCTCCGCAGTTTATACGAAACTATTTCTCAGCGTTTGCGAATGATCCAATATTGACAAGTGTTCGTGGGGTTGAGAAGCTGGAGGCGGGCACTCCAGATGGTGAAGGTGATGAGAAAGAAAAGGTGGAAGAAATGGAAAAGGATGCTTTTGTAACCAGGTACATGATGTTGATTTTGCTAAATAATTTAATTTTATGAAAACTTTTATCCATTCCAAACTGCAGTTTTCCTAGGTGGTCATCATCATGTGTGTGTATGACTCCATGCTTACTGCTTAGGTGACATAATTACTCTCCATCACAGCATAAATATGTTTAGTATATAAATTTGTTTATCACTCATTGTATATTCTCAATATTGTTCTCCCTTTCAATGACTGACTATTTTAGTAGCGAGTATTACCTGGTAGTAATTGCTACTCATTTATCTATCAGGAACGATGGAAGGCTGAATTGGCCTGAGCACTGCCGCTGTGTGTCTGACAGTACAGTCAGATTGTCTTAGTTTTTGTGAAACTGGCTTGTATTCCATGTTGCACATGTTTGCCTAGTTAGGACTGGTCCTACAGAAGTATTCCTACCGAAAAGTTTGAACATTTGTTGTTGTTGGGAAAATGGCATAATTATTTATTTGTTTTTGTTTGGCACAGTCCATACAAGCGCGCACTGCGTCAGATAAAAAGCAAGGACTATGCGGAGATTATAAAGCTGTGCACGGATGAGATAAACATGACGTCATCGACTCACATGGCTGAAGCGCTGCTGCTGCGTGCAACTTTCTACCTGCTACGTGGAGAGATGAACTGCGCCATGGAAGACTTTGAACAGTTGCTTGCAATGGATGGCGTCGACAAACATGTAAGAACCTTGAAGCCACTCTCTTTAGTCTTAAAGGCTTTTTACATCAGATAGCTAGATATAAAGTC
>Ga0209788_1000233_pt1 | contig 13909 bp, 12 predicted proteins | sample WorMetLIZISLAND1_2_FD_187415 | JGI IMG/M metagenome (GOLD analysis project Ga0209788, IMG submission 187415) | Marine gutless worms symbiont microbial communities from Max Planck institute for Marine Microbiology, Germany - Olavius clavatus LIZARD... ...
AAGATCTCTTTGGGCGGTCGGCGACTTTGATGCGCCCTTTTCAAGATAATGTGGATGCACTCCACCCGACCCGACCGCTGCTTATTTGCATGATTTGACCGTTTTTTGCGTTTTTCAGGAAGCCCTATTTAGTGTTTGTTTCAAACATAATAGCGAACACTAGTAATGTGAAAGATTATTGAATATGGAAATAGCAGTCAAAAAGCGTCAAGAGCAGGCTTGACCCCTTTCCTCCTTTCATGAAAATCAGAAACTCTTTTTTGAATAATAGATGCCCACCAAGGTTATTACTATACCTAACACTTCAAATATCGATAATTTTTCGGAAAAAATAAAAAACGAATAGATGGCAGCAACAACTGGTTGTGCCAATACTAAAACGGAGGACAACGATGCTTCAACTTTACCCAAACAAAGGCTCATTGTTCCTTGCCCCAAAATCTGTGAAACAAGCGCCAACCCTAACAAGGGTGATAATTCTGGAATCGTTTTAGGGATATAAATTCCTTCTACAACAACCATGGCTAAAAACAACACAACAACGCTACCGAATGCGACTATAAGCATCAACGTCATAGCACCTACTTCATCTCTTGCTCTATAAACAGTCAACAAGAAAAGTGCATAGAAAATCGATGTCAAAAAAGCCAACAAGTCTCCGTGAAAATTATCCATGTTTGGTTCTATTTTCCCCGACATTAAAATGTAAATGCCCGTAAGAGTTATTGCTAGGCCGAAGAAAAATTTTTTAGGAATTCTTTCTTTGAAAACAAAATATGATATTGGAATGATCGTGAAAGGGACTAGGTTTGCGAGTAAGTTGCCATTGGCAACAGTAGTTAGATGAAATGACATATTCCATAAGATCAAATCAATTGCTAAAAACACACCGGCGATAAGTATTAGGAATTTATTCTTGGTCGATACTGTTAGCGCGGTTTTGAACACAAAGGGAAACAGCATTGGAATCGAAAACAATATCCGATAAAACCCGGTAGCTATGGGAGGAAATTGACTTAGTTTTACAAAGATTCCACCGGTGGCTAAAAAACAAACACTTATAATTATTAACAAAATATATTTCAATTCGTTTTTACGTTCAATTATATCGACAACTGCTTTTTCTCGTACACTTGTTTTTTGAACCACGGTATTCCTCTATTATTTCCCTAATGTAATACGACAAACAACACTTCAAGTCATTCTTCGATTGTCATTCCAAATAGCTTCTTCCGCTATCGGGCGCAACTGTTATAATATTCATATTGTTGCCTATTTCTCTTGAGAGTTTAATTGCAGCCGATATATTAGCTCCCGACGAAATTCCTGCGAATATCCCCTGTGTTTTGGATAGGTACTCAAGCGTTTCTTGGGACTCTTCAAACGTTACATCCATCATAGAGTTAATAAGGTTTTTATCAAAAAACTTCGATATAACACCTACCGCCAACGCCTGAATTTTGTGGGGTTTAAATTTCCCATTTAAGATATCGCAGCCTTCCGGCTGTACACCAATAATCCCCACATTTGGAAAATATTCTTTCAACTTCCGGCCTACACCAATAATAGTACCACCACAACCAATTCCAGCAACGAAATAGTCGATTCGGGAGCTCAATTGGTTTAAAATTTCCGTGCCTGTGCCGTAATAGTGGGCACTTGGATTTGAATCGTTTGAAAACTGATCAAGACATACAAAATCAGGATTATCTTTTAAAATTTGTTTTGCGGTAACGATATGCGAATCGTTTCCGATTCTATGATCTGACAAAACAATATTCGCACCAATTTTTTTCAACGTATTGATCTTTTCTTTGCTGAATGTGTCCGGTATGACCAAAATCAACTTGTATCCCTTGATCGAAGCCGCAATAGCCAATCCTATTCCGGTATTTCCTCCCGTTGGCTCAATGAGGGTATCGCCCTTTTTTATTCTTCCCGTTTTTTCCGCATCGTTAATCATCTGTAGTGATATTCGCGATTTAATACTGCCCCCAGGGTTAAATTCCTCTAGTTTTACATAAATATTCGCGAATTTATTTCCATGTGGATTTTCAATCTTAACTAAAGGGGTGTTTCCTATGAAATCCAATATTTTCATCGGTCACTCCGTTTCTACTGTATTTGGATATAGAGCCTATCGGTGTGTTTTCCCTGGGATCTTCTTTTTAGCTTTACTTTTCCGATTTCACTGGTGTTTGTAACATGCGTGCCACCACAAGGAATCTTGATATCACCGCATATCCAGTACAAAGCTTCCGGTTCGTTTTTTAGGGGAACATTGTAAATAACATGGCGTTCCCCAATATATGTGTTTGACATAAATTGTAGTTCTTCCATTTTGTTCGGGTCAAACTTCGTTGAAAAATCGAGTCGCGATTTGTCGGGATGAATATAACAACCTTTGAGAGGGATTTTCTCTTCGAACAATTTGTAACAAAAATTCAACACGATATGAGCCGCCGAATGCATTCTCATGGTCTTATATCTGCGATCCCAATCGATTTTCATTGTAACTTTATCCCCGGTTTTTAAGATGCCCATATTACCTTCCGCAATATGTTGTACGGCAGTATCAACTTGAATTGCGGGGAAATCGGCATGGATCAACGTTCTGGTTTCCCTTACAAACTTTTTGAGGGTGTTGCAGATTTTGATCTCGTCGATAAAACCCGTATCTCCGACCTGCCCTCCTCCTTCGGCAAAAAATATCGTATTGTCCAAAGTAATCTTATTCCCCTCGATAGCTATGACGCGAGCGGTTCCTTCCTTTTGATACATGTTGGACAGGTAAATCTTATTTGTTATCATTTTTGTGGCTCCTCATTATTGATGCGCCCGTAAAAGTCAGAGCGCCATAATTATCTGAAAATATTGAACATAAGCCATAAGGGTCCTTGCCAAAAAGTTGGTGTTGTGTTAGGTATCATAAAAATAGATGTCCTGCAAAGGTCTCAATATGGATTGGGACGGAGAAGCGCTCATTGATTGGCATCATCAAAGATGCGGCCAGGGTGAACAGACCCATGCGGTGATGAAAGAGGACCTGGCAGAGAGAAATGCGCATCCACCGGACGTGAAGTGATTTGAAGACCGGCAATGTGGCTTCAAATGGAGACCATACACATGTAGGTGGTGGATTTGGGGCAACCAATTTTGCTTGACACACTAACCGGCTGATATTAAACTACTATATTTTATGAGACGCCTTAAACATTGAATTTTATGTAACGTTTTTCGTTCTCGAAGGCTCGGTGGCCGGGATGAGCGTGAGGTATTTGACTGCGAGAGTGGCGGAATTGGCAGACGCACTGGATTTAGGATCCAGCTCTGGTGACAGAATGGGAGTTCAAGTCTCCCCTCTCGCACCAAACATCCATTTACTATATTGGACAAACTGGTTGTAAGATGCCTGAAATCAGATTTCAGGCATTTATTTATTGAAGTTATCTTTATCCGGCCACGCGCAGGGCAGCGGTATTTTTTACGAGTAAGGTAACGCGGAGATCTTTTGCAAGGCTCTCCATAGTCGGAAAGGACATGCATGCAAGTATCCATTGAAGATGTCAGCCCGGTAAAAAAAATACTTCATATTGAAGTGCCCCAAGAAACAGTCGCCAAGGAGCTGGACAACGCCTATCGGCAGCTAAAACAAAACGCCAAAGTAAAGGGGTTTCGGCCGGGCAAAGCACCCCGCTCGGTGCTGGAACGTGTTTACGGAAAAGATGTCAACGCCGATGTAGTCTCCCGCCTGATTCAAACCTCCTTTGGTGACGCAATCCTGGAAAACGGGATCAAGATGATTGGGCAGCCGGAAATCGACCCCCCGGAAATCGACGGGCAAAAGGATTACGCCTATGACGCAACGGTGGAGGTGACACCCGAAATCGACGACCTTGATTACAAGGGGATTGCGCTGAAAAAGATCCTCTATAAAGTCAGCGATGAAGAGGTTGAGGCGCAACTGAAAATGCTGCAACGCAACCTGGCCCGTTATGAAGCTATTTCAGATGCGCGGACCGCAATCGAGAATGATTTTGTCATGATCGACTTCACCCGGCAGGTGGATGGCGAAAAAGAGGATGAAAAGACGGAAAACTTTACCTTAAAAATCGGTGATCATCGCATTCACGCCGATTTTGACGCAGCCCTGACGGGCATGTCACCCAAAGAGACCAAAACCATTGCCGTCACCTTTGATAATGAAAATCCCAATGAAGATCTGGCTGGTAAAACCGTCGCCTATGAGATAACCCTCAATGAAATTCGTGAAGAGATCCTACCGCCCATTGATGACGAATTGGCAAAAAAACTCGGCGACCATGAAAACCTGGAGGCCTTGAAAAACCGCATTTCCAAGAATCTGCAAAGCGGCTATGACAAACGTGGTGAGCAGGAAATCAACGAACAGGTTTTCACCGCGCTACTGGGGAAAACCACCTTTGATGTACCCGAAAGCCTGGTGAAATTTGAACTGGACGCCATGGTCAACGACATGGAACAGCGCCTGGCGCAGCAGAACATGAGCATGGACGAAGCGGGCCTAAGCCCGGAAACGATTCGGGAAAAATATCGGGAAACCGCTGAAAAACAGGTCCGCCGCCACCTTCTGCTCAACAAGCTGATCGCGCAGGAAAAACTGGAACTATCCGACGAAGAGCTAGAAGAAGGATTCGCCGATATGGCTGTGATTTACGGCCAGCCGGTGGAAGGCATCAAAGGGTACTACCGTGAATTTCCAGACCGGCTGGATATACTCAAAAATGCACTGCTTGAAAAAAAGGCCATCGCCCTTATTGTTGAGAACGGTCAGATGACCGAAGTAGAGCCGGAGTCCGACGCCGATACGATCGAAACGACTGATTCAAAATAGTTTGGTTTTGGCAAAGATGAATCCCAAATAAGGAAAAACACCCATGCCGTTAGTGCCCATGGTTATTGAACAGAGCAGCCGCGGTGAACGCGCCTACGATATCTACTCCCGTTTATTGAAGGATCGGATCATCTTTTTAGGCACCGCCATCAACGATGAGATCGCCAACCTGCTCATTGCACAGATGCTTTTCTTGGAATCGGAGGATCCCAACAAGGAGATCAATTTTTATATCAACTCCCCCGGTGGCATTGTTACCGCGGGATTGGCCGTTTATGATACCATGCAGTATGTGAAGCCTGATATTGCCACGGTCTGTATCGGGCAGGCGGCCAGTATGGGAGCGCTTTTGCTAACCGCAGGCACCGGCGGCAAGCGTTATTCGCTGCCCAACAGCCGTATTATGATCCATCAGCCCATGGGCGGCGCCCAGGGGCAGGCCTCGGATATTGCGCTTCAGGCCAAAGAGATTCTGCGCGTGCGCGAAACATTAAATCAAATCTTAGCACGCCACACCCAGCGGCCTTTGGAGGAGATTGAAAAAGACACGGATCGCGACTACTTTATGTCGGGAACCGATGCCAAGGCTTACGGTATTGTGGACCATGTCATCACCAATCGTGATGACTTGGAAAGTATCGCCGGCGAAAACAACGAAGTATCCTAACCCGCTGCCAGGATAACGGGCTTACCCTATCTTGAGGATATTTTAAAATGGCAAATAAAAAAGAGGATGGCGAAAAAAATCTGTTTTGCTCTTTTTGCGGTAAAAACCAAACTGAGGTGAACAAGCTGATCGCCGGGCCGGCCGTCTATATCTGTAATGAATGCATCTCCTTGTGCAATGAGATCATTGAAGAAGAGATCAAGGAGGAGGAAGACGGCACACCCGATGAGAGCATGCTCCCCAAAGAGATTAAAGCCTTTTTGGATGACTATGTTATCGAGCAGGAAGCAGCTAAAAAGACGCTTTCCGTAGCGGTTTACAACCACTATAAACGTCTTACTTCAGCAACGGAAACCGATGATGTGGAGATTCAAAAAAGCAATATCCTGCTCATCGGCCCCACCGGCTGCGGAAAAACCCTGTTAGCCCAGACGTTGGCCCGTTTTCTCAATGTGCCTTTCACCATTGCCGATGCCACCAGCCTGACCGAAGCCGGTTATGTGGGCGAGGATGTGGAGAATATTATCGTATCGCTGTTGCAAAACGCTGATTACGATATCGAAAAGGCGAAACGCGGTATCGTTTACATTGATGAAATCGATAAAATAGCCGGTAAGTCGGACAACCCGTCCATCACCCGGGATGTTTCCGGAGAAGGGGTCCAACAGGCGTTGTTAAAAATCATTGAAGGCACTACGGCCAGTGTGCCACCTAAAGGCGGCCGTAAACATCCGCAGCAGGATTTCCTAAAGGTGGACACCTCCAATATCTTGTTTATCTGCGGAGGAACGTTCAACGGTCTTGACAAAATTATCAAACGCAGGCTGGGCTCCAAGGTGATGGGCTTTGGTGCCAAAGTGGTGGATCAAAAAAAACGTCAATTAGGCGAAATTCTGGAAATGGTTCAACCCGAGGATCTGATTCAGTTTGGTCTGATTCCCGAATTTTTAGGCCGTCTGCCCATTACCGCTACGCTGGAAGAGCTGTTGGAAGCCTCTTTGATTCGGATTTTGAAGGAGCCGAAAAATGCGCTGATCAAACAGTTCAAAAAACTGTTTGAAATGGAAGAGGTCAATTTGCGCTTTACCGAAGCGGCCCTTTCAGCCATTGCCAAGGCGGCCATCAAGCGCAAGTCCGGGGCACGGGGTCTGCGTTCGATCATGGAAAAAGCGCTGCTGGATATTATGTATGAGATACCCTCTCTTGAAAATGTCAAAGAGTGTGTGGTGGGCGAAGAGGTGATCACCCAAAATGAAGTGCCCATCTTGCTTTACGAGCAGAGCAAAGCCCAAGCGTAGTAGGCGTTTAACGAAATACCGAACCGAACGTGGCGGCAGCCACACGAAATCTTTGCCGAACTAAAAAAGATAGCTATATGGAACCAAAATTTCAGACCATTGAACTTCCGCTCCTACCATTAAGGGATATTGTTGTCTTTCCTTATATGGTGGCGCCTCTTTTTGTGGGGCGTGACAAGTCAGTAGTGGCCTTGAAAGCCGCCATGGAAAAAGACAAGCGGATCTTTTTGGCCACTCAAAAAAATGCCGGCGTCGATAATCCTGCCGCCGAGGATATCGCCACCACCGGAACCATCGGCAAGGTTTTGCAATTACTAAAATTACCCGATGGAACGGTTAAAGCTTTGATCGAAGGTTTGGAGCGGGCCACTATTTCCCAATTTATCGAAGAGAAGGATTCATTTAGCGTCCGGTTGCAACCACTGGTCGATCTTCCCGGGGACACCGGTCAATTGTCGGTATTGGTCAGGATTCTACGCCAAAGCTTTGTTGATTACGCCAAACTCAACAAAAAAATCTCCCGGGAGCTCGTAAAAACCATCAGCACCATCAATGATCCTTCCCGGCTGGGAGACTCCATGGCTGCTCATTTCGGTTTCAAAGTAGCGGATAAACAGCGGCTGTTGGAAGCAGCCTCGTTGACCAAGCGCCTCGAACTTCTGCTGGAGCTGGTTAAGATCGAGATGGATGTCACGCACATGGACCGGCGCATTAAAAAGCGTGTTAAAGAGCAGATGGACAAGACCCAACGCAACTACTATCTCAATGAAAAAATGCGCGCCATCAAAGAAGAGATGGGTGGCGACCCGTTGGATCCAACCGATGATCTGCAAGAGCTTGAAAAAGAGATCGAAGCTAAAAAAATGTCCGGGGAAGCCACAGAAAAGGTGACCGCCGAGTTTAAAAAGCTGAGACAGATGCCGCCCATGTCAGCCGAAGCCACCGTAGTGCGGACTTACATCGATTGGTTGCTCAGCCTGCCATGGTTTGAAAAAAGCGAAGTGCTCAACGACTTGAAAAAAGCCGAAGAAATCCTGGACGAAGATCACTACGGGCTGGAAAAACCAAAAGAACGCATCGTTGAATATCTGGCCGTGCAATCGCTAACCCAAAAAGTACGCGGCCCGATCCTCTGCCTGGTGGGCCCACCGGGAGTGGGCAAAACTTCATTGGCCAAATCAGTGGCCCGGGCCACAGGGCGCAACTATATCCGTTTGTCTTTGGGCGGCGTGCGTGACGAAGCGGAGATCCGCGGTCATCGCCGCACTTACATCGGCGCCCTGCCCGGCAAGATCATCCAATCGCTTAAAAAAGCAGGCACTAACAATCCGGTCTTTTGTCTGGATGAAGTGGACAAGATGAGCATGGATTTTCGGGGTGACCCGTCCGCCGCACTTTTGGAGGTGCTGGATCCGGAACAGAATAACGCCTTTAACGATCACTATCTTGATGTGGATTACGATCTCTCCGATATCCTCTTTATCACTACGGCCAATACCCTGCCGTCGATCCCGGCGCCGTTGCAGGATCGCATGGAGATCATCCGCATCCCCGGGTACACCGAGATTGAAAAATACCACATCGCCAAAGGTTTTTTGGTTCCTAAACAGATTACGGCCAACGGGCTGGAAGAGAAGCCGATTGCTTTTACCAAAAAGGTGCTGATGTTGCTGATTCAGCGGTACACTCGTGAAGCCGGAGTGCGGGAATTGGAGCGTCAAATTTCCTCCATCTGCCGTAAAGTGGCCCGTAACGTGGTACTGGCTAATTTGAACCACCCCGAGAAAGATCCCAAAAAGATTCAAGTCACTGAAAAAACCGTCCAGCGCCATTTAGGACCGCCGCCCTATCGCTACGGCCAACTGGAAGAGACCGACCAGGTCGGTTTGTCCACCGGACTGGCCTGGACCCAGGTGGGTGGCGAACTACTTAGCATTGAAACCATCCTGATGCCCGGTAAGGGCAAATATGTGGTGACAGGCAAGCTGGGTGACGTGATGAAAGAGTCGGCCCAAGCGGCGATCAGCTATGTTCGCTCGCGGGCCAAAGAGCTGAAGATCGATAATAAGTTTCACGAAGAGCTCGATTTGCATATCCATATCCCCGAGGGCGCCATCCCCAAAGACGGACCCTCGGCCGGAATCGCCTTATGCACTTCCATTGTATCGGCCTTGACCCAGAAGCCGGTGAGCCGCTTGGTGGCCATGACCGGTGAGATCACCCTGCGTGGACGAGTGCTACCCATCGGCGGGCTAAAAGAAAAACTGCTGGCGGCTCACCGGGGAGGGATCCGGATGGTTTTGATCCCTGAAGAAAACCGTAAAGATCTGCACGATGTACCGGCCAATATACTAAAACAGGTCAAAGTGGTATCGGTGGGGCATATGGATGAAGTCCTTTCCCACGCACTTGTTGTTGGGGACGGTGAGTCGTTGTTCCAACCAAGCGATATGCCGTTTAATGTACAACCGCCGCCGGATAAACCACAGCCTCAACGGCCGCTGAATTGATCATTTTTTGCTTGACAGGATCGTTAATTTTGACCATAAACCAAGTCCTTGATCAAGCGTGGTGAAAGATCAGGGGGGGACTACGGGCGGATAGCTCAGTTGGGAGAGCATCGGCCTTACAAGCCGAGGGTCACAGGTTCAAGCCCTGTTCCGCCTACCACAACTTTTCTTCTATGGGGGCGTAGTTCAGTTTGGTTAGAACGCCGGCCTGTCACGCCGGAGGTCGCGAGTTCGAGTCTCGTCGCTCCCGCCACTTAAACCAAACTCCAAACTACCATCGTCTTACAGACGATGGGTTTGTGGTGCGTCAACGTTATTTTAATGATCGGTCGGAAGGCCACCCCATTTATGGGGTGGTTGTTTACGCCGACTGGACGAAACCGCCGGCTTTGGCCGGGGGTGATCCGTATCTACATACATACTGCTATCTGAAAGATGACCGTCTTACAGACGGTGGTTTCAACCTTATAACGGACGAATGAAAAAAAATAGACATCACCGTTTTGAGCAAGGTCCCATCCGGCCGCCCAACGAGGCCCGCAGTCTGCTCTTACGATTTACCCGCAATTGCCCATGGAATCATTGTCTGTTTTGTCCGGTCTATAAATCGCGGGACTTTTCGCTCCGCTCCGTGAATGAGATTAAGGCCGATATCACCACCGCCCGCCGGATGATGGACCGCATCGAGAAACTTTCGCACCAAATGGGTTCAGCAGGGCGGGTGGATGATCGCGTGATCAGCCATATTTTCAACGATTCGGCCGCCAGTGGCAGTTTCCGCAGTGTTGCCGGGTGGCTCTATTATGGGGCTGGCGCTTGTTTCCTTCAGGATGCCGATAACTTGATCATGCCGACGGATGATTTGGTTGAGGCGCTTGAATTTTTAAAAGAAACCATTCAACCGATTACCCGGATAACCACCTACGCCCGCTCCAAAACCGTTTTAAAGAAATCGGAAGCCTCTTTAAAACGGATCCACAAAGCGGGGTTGGACCGGATTCATATCGGACTTGAAAGCGGCTGCGATAAAGTTCTCAAGTTGATGAAAAAAGGGGTGACAGGCAAAGAGCATATCCATGCGGGCAAACGGGTAAAAGCGGCGGGGATGTCACTGTCGGAATATGTGATGCCCGGTTTGGGTGGCCAGGAGTTATGGCGGGAACATGCCGAAGATACCGCAACGGTACTAAACGCCATCAATCCCGATTTTATCCGGCTGCGAAGCTTACGGGTGCCCAATCGGGTGCCGTTGTCCGCCAAGGTGGCTGACGAGACCTATACGTTAATGACTGATGATATGGTTGCCGACGAGATCTATCTTTTTATCAGCCGGTTGGAAGGAATTGACAGCCAAATCGCCAGTGACCATATCCTGAACCTCTTACCCGATGTTGAAGGGAAACTACCCGATGATAAAAGTAGAATGCTCGATGCCATTGATGCATATCGGACGCTAGGCGATCAAGACCGTCTCATCTATCGAGTCGGCCGCAGGGGCGGATCTTATCAGTCCATATATGAATTAAAACAGAATTCCTCGCTCTATGGAAAAATAAAAAATCTGATTGACCAGGTGGAAGCTGAAAAGGGACCTCCAGGGGTCGAGCAGCTTGTCACTGAAATAGTGGATCAGTATATCTGATCGCCGGCCGACCTGCTGCCAAGCGACGTCAGTCATTTTTTTGACCTGTTTTCCCCACTGGTGCAATATAGATGGTAAACTCATCTTCACCGTCAACACCCAACAGCCGGTCCATCCGTTCCTGGTCATAGGCCCCGATGGCGCAAGTTCCCGCCGCGACGGCTTCACAGGCCAGGTAGAGGTTTTGGCACAGATGCCCGGCATCCATCAGAATAACCCGATGGGCGCATAAATCGTAACGCCACTCCATGCGGTAGGGTATTGTGGTCCAGACGAAGGTTACGGCGCTCTTTGCGGCAAACCTTTGTCCAAAGCAGGCTTGGGTCAACCGGCGTTTCAACGCTTCCATTTTCCCCAAAAAGAGCAATTGGTTGTTAAGCGGAAGGAAACGATAGAGACCTGGCGTAAGCCCGTTAACGCGCATGACAAACAGGTACGTCTCAAAGCTGTGGCGTGCACCCGCCGAAGGCGCCGTCCGCAAGGAAGGGTTCTCGGTCAATGAGGGCCGGATGCCCTGCGTGGCCCACAAGAGAAAAGAGATCTCCGCCCGGGTAAGGTTTCCGGGGCCGTATGCGCGTCGGCTTTTTCGGTTGGCGATGGCCTGCTTTAAACCGATATCCCCAATGGCGGATGTCCATTGATCGGGCTGCATAAGGTCGATCCGGGGAAGGTTTGGGTCAAACGGTTTTTGCAACGGCGGTTCCGGAATCCCGCGGTTTTGATCAGTCGTTCGGAAATCGATGGTTTGCCGTAAACTGTCTTTTAGAAAATAGCGGTGCTGGGAGAGGCGGTCCATATTTCCCCTCTTTCAACAAAAAGGTTCACTCGCGGTGGTATTCAGCCAATCTTGAAGCTGGTCCGGAGAAACGGCCAGGTGTTCAAAAATACGGGTTTCCGCTTGCAGGCTGAGTTTTAATAAGCGTTCAATCCGCCGGGCGTCGTTGGCCGTTTTGGCATAGCGCTTTAGAATATAGCGCATGCGGTGCCGCAGACTGACAATGGTGTCGTTTAACACCCGCTTGTCGGCGTAATTAACAATTTCGGCGGCGCCGGGTGTTTCCGACTCAAAGTAGCAGTCCAACTGAACATGCTGGGCCACAATTTTACCCACTTCCGGATAGCCCAACATCGTTAGAAATATTTCAGCGGTCCGGGGGTGGTTTTCACCGGTCACCAGGCTGCGGGTCTTAGTGATGTCGTGCAGCAGGGCCGCCGCCTGAACCAGTTCTTGGTTGATGAAGATGTGATCGGCGCAATTGAGGCCTTGGGTCAATAAAAGGGCGACCCGGCAGACCCGCTGGCTGTGCCGAATAATCTGGGGCTGCATGCCGGTCCGCCGGAAAAGGCGGTAACATTCATCGCGTGAGGGAATATTCACTTCGTCCATTCATCTTATTTGTCAAATTATAATGACCTGCCGCTCCTCCCTTAGAACACCCGCGCGCCCCAGATGACGCGGGCGTGAATGCGGATATCCTTTACGTCGGCCTCGCGCGGACGGTAAACGGCCCGGTTTTCGCTCTCGACCGACACCCGGCCATCCGGCAGCTTGTACAGGTATTTGACATAGGTTTCATCGCCGTAGGAGACCACATAGATTTTCCCGTCGGAGATTTTGTTCCGGCTCCGGTCGACCAGGATCGAATCCCCGTCGCGGATCAGCCGCTCCATACTGTCGCCCACCACGTCAACCAGGAGCAGGTTATTTGTTGGTCCGGCAATTTTCCTTAGCCAGTCTGTGCGGAACGCGTACAACCTGGACTCGACACCATCCTCAATGGCGGTGAAGCCGTCACCGGAGCTGACCGAGGCCCTAGCTTTCGGGATGAACGTGTATTCGTTAGCTGAGAAATCGGAACTCTTTCCAATGTCAGAGTGTAAAACATCATAAGACACACCAATCTCCCCACAAATTTTTTCCATTAAATCCGGCCGCGGATACCTTCTGCCGTTCAAAATTTGCGATAAGTACGCGGGGGCTTTCTCAATCCTGTCGGCAAACTGGCCCTCCTTGAGACCCTTTTCCTCAATCAAGCGTCTTAAATTATTCCTAAATTGTCGTTTTATATCCATATGATAAAAAACCCTTGACAAACTTCATCAAATAGATGATAAGGCGTCCTTAAATTATTCCCAAATTTGTCGTTTTATATCCATATGATAAAAACCCTTGACAACCCTGATCAAATAGATGATAATTGGTTATCATAAGGATAAGGGGCGCCTAAAGAGCAAGGAAGAAAGGGTAGCTACGTAATTTTAACATTGAATGTCACCATGCCCGCAAAACAATGATTCTAACATATCCGATACATTCAGCGTTTTGTCAAGTTTCCGCCGCCCCCCAAAATCCGCGATTGATTTTGTGCAAACCGGCTCATGGGCCCATGTCGGCCCAAAAAACAGCGCGAATCGCTATAAAATCATCCCGGCATGATGATTATGGAACAGCGACGACGCTATGATTCCAAAAAAACAACAAATACCCGCCCTTCGGACACAACTATCCACCCCAACTCAAAAGAGACATGGCCTGACGGCCCCTATCCCTCGGCAAACAACCAGCTCCGATACCGGATACGGGAAAACAACGCCTCCATGTCCCGTCGCACCTGTAACCAACAGGCGCCCGCATGATACACAACCTTGCCCGCCGTCCCATAAAGCCGCCAGCGAAGCGTTTGCACCTCGTGGCGATGCCAGGTCTGATCCAGCGTGTTCCGTAAAAACAGTCGGCCCACGTTGTACGCCAATACACCCACACGGAAAAAAACCGCGTTAGCGCCAAACTCACCGCACGGCATCCGTTCCAGGCCAAACCCCAGCTTCAACTCCTTGATCCGGTTCTCGCTGCAGTGACCGCGCTGATGGTACCAATGCAACACCTCCCCGGCATCTTCGGTTCGGTTGGTTGCAATG
>Ga0209788_1000234_pt1 | contig 13901 bp, 12 predicted proteins | sample WorMetLIZISLAND1_2_FD_187415 | JGI IMG/M metagenome (GOLD analysis project Ga0209788, IMG submission 187415) | Marine gutless worms symbiont microbial communities from Max Planck institute for Marine Microbiology, Germany - Olavius clavatus LIZARD... ...
GGTCAGCGAGAGCCGACATGCGATACCAGCCCCTCGGAGCCGCCCACCAACCCGTGTTCCCCTGATAACTGAACGACGAGCCGGACGACAACCAAACATGGACACGCGCCGCGGCGCTGCCGTAGTCATAGAAGGTAGCGATGTCGTCGTCGCCGTCCCCGTCGAAGTCGCCCGCCACCATCCGCCCCCCGACCTTGTTCAGCCAGTAGCCCCTCTTGACCGCCCACCAGCCCGAGCTCCACCTGTATGTGAACGAGGATCCGGTAGACAGCCAGACGTGGATACGGGCCGCCCCGGCGCCGTAGTCGTAGAAGGCGGCCAAGTCGTCTCTACCGTCGTTGTTGAAGTCCCCGGCCACCATACGGTCGCCGACCTTGCTCAGCCAGTAGCCGCCAGCCCTCCACCACCGGCTCATCGAGCCGAAGCCCTCACCGTGCGACAACTGGACGTGGATACGAGCATCGGCCCTGTTGTACGCGTAGAAGGAGGCGAGGTCGTCCTTCCCGTCGCCGTCGAAATCGCCGGTCACCATCCGGTCGGCGACCTTCCAGAGGTGATACGGGCGGCGGGTGAAGATGTCCGAGCTGGGGACTCCCCACCAACCCGAGTGCCACCGGTAGTCGAAGGAACGGCCGTCCGAGAGCCAGGAGTGAGTCCGGGCACCGCGCGGATACTGGTACAGGACAGCCACGTCGCTGTCTCCGTCGCCGTCGAAGTTGCCCGCCACCATCCGCCCTCCCACCTGCTCAAGCGAGTACCCGCTCGGGACGCCCCACCAGCCTCGAGGCCCCTGATAGGCGAAGGAAGACCCGTTGGAGAGCCAAGTGTGGAGCCGCGCTCCCGCCCCCAAGTCGTAGAACGCGGCAAGGCCGTCCGGCGACGGCGCAGATGTCAAGACCTCAAGACCAAGATCCGAGATGAACTCAATAGGCATGTAGAAGAAATTTGGAGGTTCGTCCTCGAAGAACCCCGTTATGATCCCGACGGCGCGGCTTCCCCGGTATACCGGCCCTCCCGAGTCGCCCTTCTTCGCCCCCTTATGGCCGCTGGTCGCGAAGGCTTGGACGAACGTGCCGCCGCACAACAACCACGACTTCTGGAAGGGGCCTTTCCCCCAGCGGCAGAGTCGATCCTTAGCGACCAGGCCGCAGGTTTTGCCCGTCTTCAGCCCCATCTTACACACTTCGCGGCCAATTGCCACCTCGGACCTCTTCAGAATCCCGGTGATCCTCTGATGCGCCCAGGTTCTGTCCGCCTTCCGATACGCGATCTCGTTGGTGATGCGACGACCGGGAACCGTGTGCCACTGAACATCCCACCTGCTCTCGTCTCTCTCCTCCTGGAACGGAGCGGGCACCCCATCGATCGTCACATTGTTGGAGCAATGACCCGCGGTGAGGACACCTGGCTTCCCGTCCCTCTTGCGTCTCACCGAGAAACCCGTCGTGCAACGCCCCGCAGCCAGTCCGCCGTGCACATGGGTGCCGCTTTCGTGCGACAGCGGCTGGAGCAGCGCCTCGACCGTCTCCACGACCAAGTCAGCATTCGGCGTCAGACCCGCCTCAGCGAGAGCCTCGTCGAGGAGACGACGGTCGTCGTCCCCGGCCACGCTGACGCTGACCTTGAAAGCCCCCTCAGAGACGAAGATCGCCGTCTCGACCTCGACGGGCGACGCCTGCCCCACCCGCGCCGCCAAGGCGTCCAGATCCCGAAGCGACCGGCGAGCCTCCACGACCTCGGCCACGCCGGCGAACCGCGTCGCCTTCAACAGCAGCGTGACCTGAGCCACATCCTCAGGGAGAGCCGCCACGACCACCCGGAACTCAGGCTCGTGCTCGATCCACACCCCGACGAAACTGTCGCCCAGCTCCTCGGCAAGCTCCCGCTGAAACACTCCGGCCGCGTCGGAGATCGCGAAACGCCGCCTTGCCTCTTCGACGGAGACCGACATCGCCTTCGAGTAGTAGTCGAGCTCGGGGAGCACCTCGGGGACGAACTTCGACCCGTCGGGCCTCTCCACCCACACCTCGACGTCGTCGCCCCACTCGACGAGCTCACCGCCGTCGAGGTCGCCGTCGTCGACGACCTCGTTGACCGACCCGTTGTCCACTGTCTCGTCGTCATCGGCCGCGACACCCGCCCCCGGAGTCGACACGACCGACACCGCCAAGGCGACCAAGGCGGGCAGAACCCACCGTCCGATCCGAGGGCGAGGCGGCCTGCGCGTAGTCATGTGATGGAGCCTAGACAGGTCGGAAGGGGAAGTCAATGATCTGCTCACCCGAGGTCGGCGCACCCGACCACGCCCACATGTTCAGGGGCAGCGCACCACCTCCGACTGCTTGACAGTCGCGGTCGTCTGCGGATGTGGGTGAGCCGGGGGTCTCAGGGCTGGTCGCACTCTGGGATCTCCCCTTCGGTCGGCTTGTAGAGGACGGTCTTGCCGTTGACCCGGGCTCTGATCAGCGACTCGGGCTCGACTTCCACCTCCAGCAACACCTCAAGGGCCCCGGGCGCCTCAACGGCGCTCTTCCACTCCTCCGGCATCGGCTCGTCGGTACGCCAAGCGACGTCGTTCACTTCGCCGAGCCACTCGATCCCGCAGCGAGTGTCGAGTCGATATGACCACGTTTCCCACGGGTCGACGTGGTGGTCCCCTGATCGGACCGACCGCGCCAGACTGCCGTCAACCTCGACAGCGCCGGGATCGGGGACCGCGCCCGACGCGGAGAGGTCGGCGTCCACGAGCAGCCGCTCCATCGGCCTGGCGTGCGACGGCGTCTCGGCCTCCAACTGGATCGCGAAAGGCCCCGACGGCAGACGGGACCTCTCCAGAGCGACAACATAGGCGTGGGGGTTGAGGTCGGACGTGCAGGCGACCTCTCTGCTGAGGTTGACTATCTCGGGGTAGACGACGGCACCGTCCACGACCACGTCGTCGAGCCTTATGTCGGGACAACTCCCCGAGTAGCTGACCCCGAACGAGATGACCACATGCTTACCGAAGTCGACCTCGGGGACAGGAGCGTCCAAGCCGATCTCCGCCCAAAGCTCAGCAAGAATTGCGGCGTCGGCGGCCAACCCGACTTGCCTTCGAGCGCCGCTGTGCTCGTCGGCCAGGAGCCGCCAACCGTCGCCCTCGGAAGGCTGCGGCGCCAACGGCTGACTGCATGCGACAACGACCAGCGCGGCGGCTGCCGCCAACACCCGCCAAAAGCGGGCGACACGCCCCCTGCGGCTAGTCGCTGAATTGGTGAACCGGATCAGGCACTCCTCCCTCCTCGGGGCCATTCTCAATGCACACATTGCGGCACAGGCGAATCCAGAGCATCACGAAATCGGGTTAGCGGTCTTGGCGACCGCGGCGCGGCGTTCGGCGGCTTTGTTGACGTCGCCTTGGATCTCGACCAACTGGCGCCTGTCCGCCGCGGCGGCCTCCGCGGCGCCGGTCTCGGCGCCTGCGAGACGAGCCTCGCTGCCCTCGGCGACCAGCTTCCGCGCCTCGTCGAGCAGGGCGTCGACCATCTCGTCTTCGGGGACCACTCGAACCACCCGGCCCTTGATGAACAGGTGGCCCCTCCCCCGGCCGGCGGCTATCCCGATGTCGGCCTCGCGGGCCTCGCCGGGCCCGTTGACGACACAACCCATGACGGCCGCCTGAATCGGGAGGTTGGCCTCCTCCAAAGCCTTCTGCGCCGCCGTCGCCACCTCGATCACGTCGACCTCGGCCCGGCCGCACGACGGGCAAGCTATCAGGTCGACGCCCTTCCGCTCCCGGAGACCGAGGAACTCAAGGAGCATGCGCCCCGCCTTCGCCTCCTCCACCGGGTCGGCCGTCAACGAGAACCGGATCGTGTCGCCGATGCCCTCGTTGAGAAGGGTGGCGATGCCCGCCACCGACTTGATCAGGCCCGCAGGCGGCGGGCCCGCCTCGGTGACCCCGAGGTGCAACGGGTAGTCGACGGCGTCGGCCAGCAGCCGGTAGGCCTCGACCATCAGCGGAACATTGGAGTGTTTCACCGAGATCTTGATGTCGGAGAAGCCGACCTCCTCAAGATAAGCGACCTCCTTCCGAGCCGACTCGACAAGAGCCTCCGGCGACGCCGCCCCGTGTTTCTCCAGCAGGTCCCTGTCGAGCGACCCGGCGTTCACGCCGATCCTGATCGGAAGGCCCCGGTCCTTCGCCTCGCGCGCCACCGCCTTGATGTGGCTCTCCTTGCGGATGTTCCCCGGGTTGAGCCGGAGACCGTGCGCCCCCGCCTCCATGGCCGCCAGCGCCAGCCTGTGCTGGTAGTGGATGTCGGCGATGACGGGGACCGGGCTGCGCGGCGCGATCTCGGCGAGCCCCTGGGCGGCTTCGACCTCGTTGCAGGTGACCCGCACGATGTCGGCGCCCGCTCCGGCGAGGGCGTACACCTGAGCCAACGTCCCGTCGACGTCGGCGGTCTTGGTCGTCGTCATCGACTGGACCGTCACCGGGGCGGCGCCGCCGACAACGACGTCGCCGACGCGGAGGGTGCGGGCCCGCCGTCTCTGAAATCTCACCGCGCCAACGCTAGAGGTTGATCGGGTTGGTGAGGTCGAGGATGATCGCCACGAACCCGAGGAAGGCGAACAGCCCGATCACCACGGCGGCGATCGGCAACAGCCTGCGGGCGTCTGCCTGCCTGCCGGTGACCTTCTCGTAGAGGGCCACCGCGAAGTGCCCGCCGTCGAGGGGGAACAGCGGAAGCAGGTTGATCGTCGCCAAGATCACGTTGACGAGGGCGAGGATGGTGAAGAAGAACGTGGCGCTCTCAGCCTGCGTGCCGATCGAGACGATGCCGATCGGGCTGACCGGCCTTATCTCCCCGGGGACGTCGGTGTCGCCCAGGAAGACCCCGAAGTACTGCGCCAACGACGACGGCCGCACCATGCGGAAGATGGCCTCGAGGGTGGAGACGGCGCCGCTCCAGACCAAGCGCCCGGCGTAGCCGACCCCTTCCACGGGGCCGATGTCGACCCGCCCCAACGTCGGCGTGACGCCCAGGAACCCGGCGCCCGCATTCGTCTCGCTGGCGGTCAAGGTCACGTCGACGGTGAGCAACTCGCCGTCTCGATCGACCCTCACCGCGTTGGGGCCGGGGCCGGCCGTCTCCAGGGCGGCCTCCACGTCGACCCACTCCGGCGTCTCCGAGCCCCCCACCGCCACGATCACGTCGCCGGGCCTGAGACCGGCTTCGGCGGCCGCCGACCCTCCCGACACCATCCCCACCTCGGTCGTCGGCCCGCCGGGCGCCCCGTTGGCGACGCCCACCCCGTAGAAGATTCCGAACGCGAGCAGGAAGTTGGTCCCCACCCCGGCGAGAAGGACAAAGCTCTTCTCCCAGAACTTCTTCTCCCGGTAGGTGCGGCCCGCGTCGGCCGGGGCGATCTCCTCCATGGGGCTCATCCCGACGATGCGCACATACCCGCCCAGCGGCAACCACTTGAACCCGTACTCGGTCTCACCCTTCTGCACAGACCAGATCTTCGGGCCGAAGCCGAAGAAGAACTGGGTCGCCTTCATCCCCACGGCCTTGGCCGCGAGGAAGTGACCGGCCTCATGGGCGGTGACGAAGAACACGATGGCGACGGCTGCCGCCAGACCCCCGAACATGTGGGTAACCGTACCCGCGTCGGCCGAGTTACCTATAGGTCGCGGCGACCAAAGAGGCGGCCGCGGCCCGCGCCTCCCGGTCCGCCTCCATCACATCGTCCACCGTCGTCAGGTCCCTTTGCTCGACCGCCTCGACGGCGCCCGCCGCCACGCCCGGTATGTCGAGGAACCCGATTCGGCCCTCGAGGAACGCCTCAACCGCGACCTCATCGGCGGCGTTGAGAGCAGCCGGGGCCGACCCTCCGGCCCGCCCCGCGGCGAGCGCAATGTCGAGGGCGCAGAAGACGTCCCGGTCGACCTCCTCGAAGTCGAGGCTTCTCCCCGCCAGCTCGAAGGGGGGGACCGGCGACGGCGACCGCTCGGGCGCCGTCAGGGCGTACTGGATCGGGACCCTCATGTCGGGATGGCCCATCTGGCCCTTCCACGACCCGTCGACGAACTCGACGGCCGAGTGGAGGATCGACTGCGGATGGATGACGACGTCGATCATGTCGTAGTCGATGTCGAACAGGTAGTGCGCTTCGATCACCTCGAAGCCCTTGTTGAAGAGGGTCGCCGAGTCGATGGTGACCCGCGGGCCCATGTCCCAGACGGGGTGGGCGAGCGCCTCCTCGGCGGTGACGCCGACCAGGCTCCGCCGTGATCTCCCCCGGAACGGCCCGCCGGAGGCGGTGAGCGTCAGCCGGGCCACACAACCGGCGGGCTCGCCGATCAGGCACTGGTGCAGGGCCGAGTGCTCGCTGTCCACAGGGATCAGCCCCCCTCCCCGCGCCAACGCGGCCTTCACCACCGGCCCGCCCGCGACAAGGCTCTCCTTGTTGGCCAGGGCGACCCGGTTGCCCGCCTCGAGAGCGGCCACCGTGGGCCGCAACCCGGCCGCCCCCACGATCCCGTTTACGACGGTCGCCCCGGGGGTGGACGCCGCCGCCAGGACGGCCTCGGCGCCGAGCTCGACGGCTCGGCCCGCCGCCGACGCGAACTCGGCGCGCTCGGAGGCGCCGCCTTCCGCCGCGACCACAACCGCCGTCGGGTGACGAGCGGCGACGGCGGCGAGCGCCGGGGAGAGGCGCCGCGCCGCGACGGCCGCCACCTCGAGGCCGAGTGCCCCCGCCACTTCGAGCGTCTGCGTCCCTATTGAGCCGGTCGCCCCGAGGACGACGACGGGCGCGCTCACAGCAGGCCGAACGCCCTGAACAAGAAGTAGATGGCGGGCACGACGAAGAGGAAGCCGTCGATCCGGTCGAGCATGCCGCCGTGACCGGGGAGGACCGAGCCCATGTCCTTCACCCCGATGCTGCGCTTGACCATCGACTCGGCCAGGTCGCCGACGGGTGAGACGATCCCCACCACGGCCGCCGCCGCCAGGCCCCTGAAGAGGCTGATCGTCTCCCAGGGGGGGAACGTGGTCAGGATCGCCGCAGCGACGGCCGCGACGACCAGCCCTCCGACGAGGCCTTCGACCGTCTTCTTCGGCGACACGACCGGCGCCAGCTTCCGCTTCCCGAACGTGTGGCCGACGAAGTAGGCGCCGATGTCGCACAGGGCGACCAGGAGGACCACGAACAGGACGTAGGCCACCGGGTGAGGCCCCCGGGCGACGGAGATCGCGAAGGCGAGCATGGAGACCCAGGCCAAGCCGAGGATCGTCAACGAGGCGTTCTCCAGCGGGCGCCGTCTCTGCGTGAGCGAGAAGAACAGGATCGTCACCAAACTCACGGTCGCGACCCAACCCGCGATCGCGGAGATGCCCCAGTTGTGGGCGCCGACGCCGACCAGGATCAACCCGACAAGACCGAACAGGGCGAGGGGTTGATACCCCCGCGAGCGCACATTGGCGTAGAACTCGCCGCCCGACACGACCATCACCAGGATCACCAACGCAGTGAACCACCAGCCGCCGAGCAGGAGGCTGCCGAGGAACATCCCGAAGATGACCAGCGCCGAGGCGACTCTGACCGTCAAGTCGGAGGCGGCGGCCTGCTCAACCGACTCGTAATCCTCCTCCGAGAGCGACTCGCCGCCCGACACGTCCTCAAGCCCCACAAGCCCGCTCTCGACGCCCGCCACGTCGGCCGCCACCGCCTGCCACTCCCAGTCCTTCTCGGCCGCCTTGCTCACGTCTTCCGCAAGCCCCAGATACTCCTGGGTGGTGGCCGCCGCATAACCCTCGGGGGTGAGCCCGCCGGCGGCGCCGCCCTCGGCCATCGCCTCCCAGTCGACGGCGGGGGCCTCATCGCCCGCCGACGAGTCGGCGCCCGGGACCGCCCCTCCGGCGGCGTCCCCGTCGTCGTCGTCGGCAGCGTCGGCCTCCCACGGGCGGGAGAACCCCGCGCCTCTCGGGTCGCCCTGCTCAGCCAACTCAGACCTCGAGGAGCTCATGCTCCTTGTTCCCCAGAAGGGTGTCGATCCGGTCGCAGAGCTTGTCGGTCAGGTCCTGGAGATCCTCTTCGCCGCGCCGTATGTCGTCGTCGGAGATCTCCCCGCGGAGAGCTTCCATGTCGCTCTTGGCGTGTCGGCGCACGTTCCTGACCGAGACCTTCCCGTCCTCGGCCATCCGGTGAACCACCTTGATCAGCTCCTTCCTGCGCTCCTCGGTGAGCGGCGGGAAGGCGATGCGGATGACCATCCCGTCGTTGGAGGGGTTGAGACCGAGATCGGACTGCAGGATCGCCCTCTCGATGTCGCCGATCGTGGTCTTGTCGAAGGGCTGGACGACCAGGAGCCGCGGCTCGGGCACCGCAATCGAGGCGAGCTGCTGGAGCGGGGTCGACGACCCGTAGTAGTCGATCGAGATGCGGAGGAGGAGCTGGGGGTTGGCCCGCCCGGTCCTCACGGCGCCGAACTCGCCGGCGACGTGCTCCACCGCCGCCTCCATCTTCTGCTCGGCTCCTTTCAAGAGATCGCTGATCATCTCACTCTCCCATCAGTGAACGACGGTGCCGACGGCCTCGCCGCGGACGGCTTTGAGGATGGCGCCGGGGACCGTCATGTCGAACACGTGAATCGGCAGCTCATGCTCTTTGCACATGGTAACGGCGGTGGTGTCCATCACTTGCAGCTCGCGCGAGATGAAGTCCATGTACGACAGGTCGGGCAGCAATTGCGCGTCTGAGTTCGACCTGGGGTCGGAGTCGTAGATCCCGTCGACCTTGGACGCCTTCAGCACCCGGTCGGCGTTGACCTCGATGGCGCGGAGCGCCGCCGTCGTGTCGGTGGTGAAGAACGGGTTCCCGGTCCCGGCGGCGAACACCACCACCCGGCCCTTCTCGAGGTGGCGGATCGCCCGAAGGCGGATGTAGGGCTCGGCAAGCTCTCTCATGGTTATCGCGCTCTGCACCCTGGTGGTGACTCCCGCGCTCTCCAGGGCGTCCCTCAAGGCCAGCGCGTTCATCACCGTGGCGAGCATCCCCATGTAGTCGGCGGTGGCCGGGTCCATTCCCTTCGCCGCCTGGGACACGCCCCTGAAGATGTTGCCCCCGCCGACGACCACCGCCACCTGGACATCGCCGTCGAGAGCCTCGGTGATCTCGCCGGCGACGCGGTGCACGGTGAGGGGGTCGATGCCGTAGCCGACGGCGGGGTCGGCGAACGCTTCGCCCGACAGCTTCAACAGCACTCGTCGGTTGGGGCTGTCGGTCAAGTCGGCTCCAGTCTCAGTCTCCCACGGCGACCCGGGCGACGCGTCGCACCGAGATGTTCTCGCCCATCTTGGCGGCGAGGGCGGCGACCATGTCGCCGACGGCGCCGTCGAACCTCTCGGCGTTGACGAACGCCTGGTCGTAGAGCACGTTGTCGGCGTACCAAGATTTGAGCTTGCCGTCGACGATCCGCTCAATCACGTTCTCCGGCTTGCCCTCGGCCGCGGCCTGACGGGCGATCAGCTCACGCTCCTTGTCGGCCTCGGCGGGGTCGACGTCGTCGCGGGTCACCCACTTGGGGTCGGCCCAGCTCACATGCATGGCGATGTCGTCGGCGGCCTGCCTGAACTCGTCGCTCTTGGCGACGAAATCGGTCTCGCAGGCAAGCTCGGCCAACACGCCGACGACGGGGCGGTCGTTCTGGTAGTGGAGGTAGCTGCCCACCACACCCTCGTTGGCCTCGCGGTCGGCCCGTTTCGCCATCTTGGCCTGGCCCCTCTCCCGGAGCAGCTCGTAGGCCCGCTCGAAGTCGCCGTCGGCGTCGGTGAGCGCCTTCTTGGCGTCCATCATCCCCACACCGCCGTCCTGACGCAGCTTCTGGATGTCTTTCACTGTGAAATCGGCCATGAGTCTCCCGTCCGGTCAGGACCTGCCCGCCTTGGCGCCGGCCCTGGCCTTGCCCTTGGCCTCGCCTTTGGCCTTGCCCTTGCCCTCCGCCTTGTCCTCGGCGGGCTGCCTCTTCTTCTTGGCGATCTCTGCGCCTTCGATCGCGGCGTCGGCCATGACGCCGGCGATCAATCCGGCGGCGCGGATCGCATCGTCGTTCCCGGGGATGACGTGCTCGATCGCATCGGGGTCGGCGTTGGAGTCGACCAGCGCGATGATCGGGATCTGGAGCCGCTCCGCCTCCTTGACCGCGGTGGCCTCGGCGTTCACGTCGATGATGAAGACGGCGTCGGGGAGTCTCTGCATGTCGGCCACGCCGCCGAGGCTCAGCTCGAGTTTGGCGAGCTCGCGGCGCAGCCGGAGGCGCTCCTTCTTCGGGAGCGACTCCATCTCGCTGGACGCCTCCATCCGGCGGAGCTCTCTCATGTAGAAGATCCGCTTCTGGATCGTCCTGAAGTTGGTGAGCATCCCGCCCAACCAGCGGAAGTTCACATACGGCTGACCGGAGCGCTCGGCGTGCTCGGCGATGGCGTCCTGAGCCTGCTTCTTGGCGCCGACGAAGAGGACCGACCCTCCGGCGGCCGTGGTGTCCCTCACGAAATCGACGGCGGCGGCGATCCTGACCACCGTCTCGCGCAGGTCGATGATGTGTATCCCGTTGCGCTCCGCGTAGATGAACGGGCGCATCTTGGGGTTCCAGCGCCTGGTCTGGTGACCGAAGTGGACACCGGCCTCCAAGAGCTGCTTCATTGTGACTTCGGGCAAACCGCTCCTTCCGGTTGCTCCCCCGGACGGCTTGCGACCGGCGCGGGCGGGTGTGGCCGAGCCGATTGTAGGGAGCCGCCGTACTCTTCGGCAATCGACACCGACGAGCTTCGCGAGATCGCCGCGGCCGCGGGCGCCGCCGGGTTCGGCGTCGCCGCCGCGGGCCCGTTCCTGGCGGCGCGGGCGACCCTGATCGCACACAAGGCCTCAGCCATGTCGGGGCCGCTCCGCTTCACATACGACGAACCGGCCGCCGCCTGCGACGTCACGTCGAGCTTCCCCTGGGCCCGTTCGATCATCGCGTTCAGCCACAACTACGTCGCCGACGCGCCGGGGCCGGCCGCCGAAGGCGCCGTCGTCGGCCGCTTCGCGACCCGAGACCACTATGAGCCGGTGCGCGCCGTCGCCCGCTCGTTGTGCGAGCGGCTGACCGCCGCAGGCAGGCGCTCAGCGACCCTCATCGACGACAACCGCCTCGTCGACCGGGCCGCCGCCGCCCGCTCAGGCGTCGGGTGGACGGGGAAGAGCACCATGGTCCTGTCCCCCGGCCACGGCCCCTGGCTCCTGCTCGGCTCGGTGGTGACCGACGCGGCGCTCGCGGCCACCGGGCCTTTGCGACGGGACTGCGGCGCATGCGACGCCTGCGCCCGGGCCTGCCCCACGGGAGCGATCGGGCCGGGCGGGTTGGACGCGAGACGGTGCGTCGCCGCCTGGCTCCAGGCGCCTGGGGCGATCCCCAGGTGGATCCGCCCACATGTCGGGCGACGCGTCTACGGCTGCGACGACTGCCTCGCCTCATGCCCGCCCGGCGCCCGGGCGCTGCAAGCCGCCCCGGCCGACCCGCTCAACCTGCCTTTCGCCGACCTGCTCGGGCTCACCGACGCCCAACTGCTCGACCGGTTCGCCTGGTGGTACGTGCCCCGACGCGACGGCCGGTTCATCCGCCGCAACCTCCTCGTGGCCGCCGCCAACTCAGGCGAGGACGGCGCCGCGGCCGCGATCGAAGAGCATCTCCGGCACCGCTCGTCGCTCATCAGGGGACACGCCGCGTGGGCGACGGCCCGCTCGCTGGGCGCCGGGGCGCGCGACATCCTCCTGGCCGCGCTCGAGGCTGAGACGGTGAAGGCGCCGATTGAGGAGCTGGAGCATGCGCTTCTGATGGTCGAGGCGCCGCGGCGACCGGGTGTGCGCCGATCGGACGGGCGCTGATCGGGCGGGCGGCCCGGCCGGTCAACTCCAAGCGGTGTCGGTGAGACGGTTGCGCAACGACACCATGATCTTGGCGTGGATCTGACAGACGCGGGACTCGGTCACGCCGAGCACCTCGCCTATCTGCGCCAGGGTCATGCCCTCGTAGTGATAGAGCTGCACCACGCGGCGCTCCCTGTCGGGCAGTCGGTTGATGGCCTCGATCAGGCCCCTCCGCGTCTCCTCCGCTTGGAACTCCGCCTCCGGGGAGACGGCGGTCGGGTCGGCGATCATCTCGCCGAACGACGTCTGGGAGTCGCCGATCAGCTCGTCGAGCGCCACCATCCCCGATCGCCCGATCTCGGCGAGAGCGTTGCGCAGCTCCGCGATCGGCATGTCGACGGCCTCCGCCACCTCCTCCTCGGTGGGGGTCCGCTGATGCTTGTGCGACAACTCGGACATGGCGGTCTCGATGCGCCGGGCCCGCGACCTGACCGAACGGGGCACCCAGTCGAGCGCCCTCAGCTCGTCGAGGATCGCCCCCCTGATGCGGTTGATGGCGTAGGTCTCGAACTTGAACCCTCGCTCCGGCTCGAACTTGTCGATGGCGTCGATGAGCCCGAAGATGCCGTAGCTGGTCAGGTCGTTGAGGTCGACCGACCTGGGGAGGCGGGCGCCGACGCGACTCGCCACGTACTTGACCATGGGCGAGTAGTGGAGGATCAACCGCTCGCGGATCCCGGCGTCGCCGGACGCCTTGAACTCCTCCCACAGGCCGGCGACGCTGGGTTCGTCAGGCTCTCGGGTGGCTTCGGTCATAGGTCCCTCGCAGATGCCGGCGAGTCACGGCGGTGTAGATCTGGGTGGTCGCCAGGTCGGCGTGGCCCAGCAGGTCTTGGACGGCCCGCAGGTCGGCCCCGCCCTCGAGCAGATGTGTGGCGAAGCTGTGGCGGAGGGCGTGGGGGAAGGTGGCGAGGCGCTTCCTGACCGCCCGCCTGATCCCCCGCGAGTCGAGCGGGCCGCCCCTGGCCCCCACCCAGAGGGCCTCCCCGGCCGCCGGGCCGGCCAGACGGGGGCGGCCGCCTGCGGAGTAGCGTTCCAGGGCGGCTTGAGCGGGGCGGCCGATGGGGACCCGCCGGGTCTTGCTCCCTTTGCCCACCACGGTGACGGTGTCCAACCCGACGTCGGAGACCGTCATCGAGGCAAGCTCTGAGATGCGCAGACCCGAGGCGTAGAGGACCTCGATCAGCGCCTTGTCCCTGATCGCCGGCGGGTCGTCGGCGTCGATGGCGTCGATGGCCGCCGCGAGCGCCCGCGCCCCGATGGCGTACGGCAGCGGCCGGGCCGGCTTGGGGGCCGCCAACCCGTCGAACGGGTTGGCGGCGGCGAGGCCCCTCTTGACGGCGTCGGCGTAGAAGGCCCGAACCGAGGAGGCCTTGCGGGACATCGACCGGCGGGAGTAGCCGCGGGCGCCGAGAAACGCCAGAAACCGCCGGCAGTGGCGGCGCCCCACTTCGCCGGTCTCTGTGACGCCCCGACGCTCGCAGTAGTCGAAGAACTGGCTCAGATCCCGCCGGTAGGCCTCAACCGTGTTCTCCGACAACCCGCGTTGGGTCGTCAGCCGGCTCAGGTACTCGGCGACCGCCTGATCGGCCCACGTCGGCAGCTCGGGGATCGGGAGTCTTGTTGGCGCCACACCATCAGGCTATTGCGGGTTCGGCGCATTCGTGGGGAAAATTCCCGTCAACGGGGCAAGATGCGATCGCCGTCGCGTCGGATCGAGCCTTCGATCTCCAGCTTGCCGACCCTGACAAGGGCCTCGCTCATGGTCACCGACCACACCTCGGGCAGCTCGTCGAGGCTCAACCCGTCCGGCGGCACCGGCGCCGCCGGCGGCGCCGGCGAGGCCTCGTCGCCCGGGGGCGGGGCGCCGGTGGGACCCGGGGGCGGGCCGACGCTGGTGATGGAGATCGCCTCGATCAGGTCGGCGGGGCCCAGGACCATCG
>Ga0209788_1000235_pt1 | contig 13876 bp, 7 predicted proteins | sample WorMetLIZISLAND1_2_FD_187415 | JGI IMG/M metagenome (GOLD analysis project Ga0209788, IMG submission 187415) | Marine gutless worms symbiont microbial communities from Max Planck institute for Marine Microbiology, Germany - Olavius clavatus LIZARD... ...
CACCCAACGAGGTCACTGCCAGTACAGTAAATGTCAGTGATCAAGTGATGAAAGGTCGAGTTTTCGTTTTAGGGCGTTTAGATACCGGTAATCTATTTTACAGCGTCACTGATGCAGCAGGAATGAATGTAACGTGAGCTACCGGTACCGGTATTGCTTATTCAACGCTTGAGGCTGTATGCAAGTTGCACTTCAATGGTTTAGCACTATAGACTGGCTGTCGGCACGCCACTTATGTGCACTGCGGCCCTGCCAGTCTGCCAACTTGCCAAGCATTGTTGTCGGCGTGTCGCCAAGATTTGGACGGCAATGCCAAAATCTATAGCGGTTTACCGCAACTGGATAGGCCTACAAGGGCGGAATCCTGGCGGGTGCAATTGTGCGAATGCGATGGGTCAAAGTTTTATCGTTCCATCCATGATCCATCCACCCATTTCATTAGCTGAACGATAAACGCCTTACTGTACTCATGGGTATGAACTGGTAATCGCGTAACCAAAGATAATAAAGCGACTAAGCGAGCGAAGCTTCGCTCGCTTTATTATCTTTGGTGCTACAGAGTACAGAACCTATAGAGATCATAGGACACACATTTTCGAAATCCTGGTTACGCGATTTTTGAAATTGATTTTACAAAAGATTGACTTATCTAAATTATTGTCATTAAAAATTTTGCGGGGTTTAGTGTTGAGAAGATAAATTTGTACGAGAAAGTGACAAAGGGTTCGAGATTATAATATAAAAATTCTCAAAGATGATATATATTCTACGCTGCCTCGTACGCGGAGTCGCGGACGCATTTCCGGTTGCCACGGGGTGAAAATTTTCGTTTTTATTTCGGATTCGGACACTATGACGAGTATGAATACGAATGTCAGCGATGATTTGGACGATGTTGTGAACGCGTGCATGCCGTCGACGTGTGATGTCAAGCCGTATGATTTTGAGCCTCTGGCTGCCGGCGCTGTTCCCAGCCAGAGTGTTCGCGGTTCATCATCTGAGGCCAGTGACAGTGGCAGGTCCGACGAAGATGATGAGATGACAGCAATACCAGGACAAGAAGTCAGTGATTGGTACGTCAATCATGACGATTTGTTGAACATGAGGTGTATAAAATCGTAGCCTAGTAGTAGTAGATGTAGAGTCGTTTCATAGTACCGTATACTAATAGGGGCCTAGTATGCTGAACGCAGCATAAGTGGTACTGTGGTAGTGGTCACCAACGGTGTGCTATGCAGTGGACAAGTGGCGCCATACGCCTATTTGTTGTAGCGATTCAACAAGTGGTTTACTGCAAATAGGCCGACTTGGAGCAGTGGTAAAACATTTATTGTTTATTTGCAGCTAGTGATTCTGATAAGTCGAACTTTTGTCTAAGCATTGGTAATGTATGTAGTTCTTGATCAGGTTTCTTGAAGTACACATTGATTCTCAACTTAACTGGGAACATACTGATTATATTTGTAGCAAAATAGTGAATTTTACCAGTTTTTTTATAGAATAATAATTAATTTAAATTTGAAAAAACAATGCTATATTTTGCATTCATGTAGATTACTGATGATAATAGATGAAATAACCACATATTTTGAATCCCTGATCTCGAATTGCCTAGTCACTTTACAACTTTAGGGGGCCGTGGTGATGATTAAGGGTAGTTGACTGATGAGCCTCCCCTGTGAATGACCTTGAGGGGATTGTCAGTGTATTTTATGTGCTATCAGACTGTCATGCATTTCAGTAGCAGTCAAAGTGGCACTGCTGTTGTGCATATTCTGTAGCATTGATCAGCTCTTGTTTTTGACAGGTGTACCTGTGGCAATTGCCGTGCAATGTCAACAGCAGAAGAAAATCGATGTTGCCGAATGTATCCTGTAATACGTCAGCTGATTCCTGCTGGTTGTGCATGCATCTGTCAAACGGCTGTATTTCACGACAACTGTCTGAATCGCAACGTGCTGGAGACCAGTCGGTGGGAATATGTTGATGTGCATGGGCCATTCGGAGACGATGAGACAGCAAATGAGTTAGTTTGTTGTCTGTCAGTTTGATGCATAGGGATGCTCAAAATGGATAATTTACTATCCGGATATCCGTTTACCGGATACTAAATTATCCGGATAAATATCCGGATACCAATATGGCTTCATTTTCATTTCCGGTTTAATGATTTTACTGAAGTGAGACTGAAGTCAAATCAAATCATAATGGGGGGGATAGCCTAAAGTCGCGGAATTAGTACCCTAATGGTATAGCAGGTTCAAGTCCAGAACACAGCCGATGTGTTTCAGTGCTTGAGTGTAAATATTTATCACCGTTTATTTTTATTCTGCCCAGTGGCGTAGCTACCAGGGGTTCAGGCGGTTCAATGAACCGGGACCCCCGAGCTCCTGGGGGGCCCCCGAGCCAGGCCACAAAAAATTAAACACGAAAATATTAGGCATTCTTCTGAAAAAAACTAACATTCAATTTGAATAAAGTGCGTAAACGTTGTGCTTTTTGACATTCACTGTAAAGGATTGTTCCACAAAAAAGCATCAAAACTCTTGGCGGCTGGGGACCCCACTGGGGAGCTTACACCGCTCCCCAACTGCAGGCCCTCCCAAAGCCCCACCCCGCTCTCAGCACTTCCAGCTGGGGTGAAGTAACTGAGGCAGGCCCGTAGCCAAGGAGGGGTCCGGGGGGCCCCCAGGCAATCCAAGGCATTGTTAACACACTGTTTTGGTTATACTGTGCGTTTAACTTTTCAGAGTCCATAATCATAGTCATACATAAAGCAGTATATACATATGCATAACGTGCAACTTGAAACTGTCATAGGGCCTATCTCATCGTTATGATTGTCTTTACAGAGCCTCATTATTTGCGTTGAAGCCCCGTCCACACTGGGGACTATAGTCCCCTTAACGGTGACTATATATGGCTATATTCACCGAACTTGGCGCGGAAAACGGCGAGTCGCCGTCACCACTGTAGACAATTCGTCGACTATAGTTTTCGGTGACTACGCCTATAGTCGCTAAAATATATAGTATATAGTCGCCAGTGTGGACAGGGCTTTAGGTTTATTCTAGTTGCCTGTGTGCCATAGTATACTATGGCACACAGTTTACATGTAAACGACATGTAACTACATGTACTTTACATTCATTTCTGTATGTTCTGTTCATCGTAAGTCGCCAACATTTTGGATATATACTCGTATTAATGTTCAGAATTTTTGAAACTAACATAAAATTTTGAAAAAATGCATGACCTTGTCGAGAATGAAACAACTGTATAAGGCATCAGCCATATTGACGTATAATAAAACGGATATTTTGATATCCGGATTTATCCAGATAATATATTATCCGGATCCGGATTTATCCGGATGTCCGTGAGCATCCCTATTGATGCATAATAGTGAACTGTGTGATCTCACAAGGTAGTGTAGGAACGTAAGGAAGGTATAATGGCCATTGGCCACTAGTATGCAAGGTTTATACAAAACGTTTTGTTCTTTTTCATGGTGAAAGAATTTCACAAATCAGCTAAGATTTGGCAAAGTTATTGCTTACTTACTGTTTCACAATTTTTTGAGACATAGTGTAGATAATTGTAATGTTCATCTTTGCTTGTTGCACCTTGCATGATGGGTATGAACTCAAAAATTACAAAATTAATATGCAGCAAAAATACAGTGTTCTACAGTAGTCTGTTGTCAGTCGCTAATATGTAGGTTCTTGGTGTCATGTTACTGACTATGCAGTAATAGATTGCTGTGCATGTTGTGTAGTGTGTACAGGTATCTGGCATACAGACGGTTCTGCTACACAGTGTGGCATCGGCTTGGTCGTCACATGCGCAAGGTTCTCCCGTCCTGTGTTGTTCTGCATATTAGGCAGACATTTCCAAATGTGGACAACATGTATACCGGTTTCAAGCATGTGTAAAAACTGTCAATACTGTGTTTGATTGATTTGATTAGTTCAGGGGTGTCCAACCTTTTTGACCAGAGGGCCAACCGGCCAAGTGTACAAATACCGGAACGGAGTGAGTGCACAGTTTCTTAATGGCACATCAGCACAACATAGGCTATGCTGTGCCACACTATTAAAATTGCAAAGAAATTAAGTATTTACATTAGGTTTAAAAACAATAGCAGTAGTGAATTCAATTAGGCGAATGCCTGGCGAGCCAGATTGTGGCCCGCGGGCCATATGTTGGACACTCCTGCATTAGATGTACTGTGTCAAGTTGCTGGGGTTAGGCCATGTATTTAGTGAACCTGATGGGCGGTATTGCGGTTGCTGTTCTAAATCTTATGTTGATGGTGACACATAAATAGCCTTTTGGTTAATCACGTGGCTGTAAAGAACATTAGCACCTTTGTTGTCATTGTCGTTGTTAGCGCCATTAACACTTAGTCAATGGGTGATCGGTTGCAGAGAATGTTTGCCATGTAATTAATGTTTTAGTTGCAATTTGTTCCATTTACTGATTATGTGAAATTGTTCCTGTCAGCCGCTGAATTTCTACTGTAAAACATACTGATTTTACTTATCTTACTAAAACTTAGGAGAACATTCTCTCATCTCGGGCCGCTAGGCTGTCTGGGTAGTTGTTAAACATGTTTTTAAAATTTCTTTAAAGTTTACCGTGTGTTCTGTTGATTGAGTTACTTATTTATTAAGCGTAGTTTGTTTACCTGCAGTTATTACTCTAATGAGCAGTTTTTTGTTCATTTACTTGATGTCCTGTCACGGTGTGGATGTGTTGAATGGAAACAGTAATGTGCCATGTAGGACATCCTGCTTCACGTGGCTGTTTTTGTGTTTGTGCATCTTCTGTAGTGCTCAGAACACGTGCCCCCACCTGAGTCACTGAACTGTTATTTACCTGAATACCTGTTTGCTGTGTCGTGGGTAACTTTTTAGTTAGCAACTAAATTTTTTCAGTTAAACTAGGAGTTTAACAAAACTATTTGTTAAAGTTAAAATACTGTAGTTTAAGTGTAACTTTAAAAAGTTGAGCTATTAGTTGCCAACTAAAGCTCAACTTTTTTAAGTTAAACTTTTGCCCATCACTGCTAACTCATAAGCGTATTCTTGGCCCTTTGGTAACCCACACGTGCATCTTAAGACAAATTTGCCTTAAACTGGGTTCACTTGGTCATAAATATTCAGAAATCTCAACACTTCTCATATGGCTGGCTTGCCTAAGCTGTGTGTACAGGTTATTGTCATTGTAGATATTTGCAAGCTTCGTTTGATGTAACAGACACATGGTTGCTTATGCTTGATGTTTTCAGCTTACAGATTACATGACATTGTGAATGATCACTGACAGTGCATTATTACTGACCTAAGTACACAGGCAGCTAAAATCAGGGATGGGGTCCTCGAGGACTGGCCTCGACCTCGAGGACAGCTCCAGGACAAAATTTTGCGGACTTGGCCTTGGCCTCGAAGACCCCTGGCCTTGGCCTCGACAATGCACGGCCTCGGTTTTGAGATCTGTTGGTAAGACGTTGAATTTATGAGCTAGGCTCGGAAAGAAGCCACTGTGCCAGATGAGCAGCTTGTTATTGACGGAGTAGCTACCGTACCACTCAGAGTGGGAAAACAGAGTACCATAACGGAAGTACTCATTACTCGTGACATCAATGGGCTTATATTGGGAGTAGATTTGAAGCTATTCAATAAAGAAATGTAGAAATGAATAACTCTTCTGAAAACCACCCATAGAGCTTCACTGGTCATGTAGGATTTTATAGGCATACATGGCCTTGATCTAATATGATGGTTGACCTGGCCTTGGCCTCGAAGACCTCTGGCCTTGGCCTTGAACATGTTGTCCTCGAACACATCCTTGGCTAAAACCGAATAGATATACATGGCAAGCAGTAACAACAAGTAGTGTAGGAAGCCTGTTTACTTATCCAATAACGTTGGCCTCTAGCAATACAAATACCCAATAACAATACCAATACTAGTGTGTAACACAGCAACGAACTCTGAAGTGAAATATATACAACACTATACCACGTAAACATCAAAACTGTATGAGATGATGACATATACATGTAGCTTGCACTACTGACAACAGCCACACTGCAGACGTCAAGATGGTAATCATGTGGGTGGCGTCTACTGTCTAATCAGTATTTTATGGGGTGTCACAACAAAAAATATCCCCAATAACAATAGTATACACTATATATACTGTATATATATATATCATTATAACCATAAGAAGAGGTATATACACTGTGTCTCAAAAAAACTGTGCCAACTTATTTTTTGCTCCTTGTCTGTCAAATATGAACTGATTTCAATAAAAATTGGAAGGAGTGTCCCGGAATAAACCCTTAACAAAACTGTGCCTAAAATGCCCACTTCACCTAAAGCATGTGCTTGCACTACCTATTATTAAAGTTGGCCAACGTTTCATGGAGTTATTCAAAAAATTACACTGGCACAGTTTTTTTGAGACATGGTGTAGTGGTTTATTAAACCTAGTTTTGTGTAACTGTGCTGCATTCTCTTTGTGTATCGCTCTAACCATAAATTACATAAATAAATAAAATACAGTGGCAAAATGCATACAGCTATTATACAGTGGCTTATTAAACCTAGATTTGTGTAACTGTACAGATTCTCTTTGTGTATCATTCTAACCATAAATTAAATACATAAAATACAGTGGCAAAATTCATACAGCTATTATACAGTGGCTTATTAAACCAAGATTTGTGTAACTGTACCACATTCTCTTTGTGTATCATTAAATACATAAAATACAGTGGCAAAATTCATACACCTTCGATCAGCAATGGTCTAATGAATAATGTTAAGAGTCAAAATCAGTGATATCAGCGATACCAGACAGCTGTCTACAACCATATATCTAGCATTCTGGAGCAGTATACACTATACAGTGGCTTATTAAACCTAGATTTGTGTAACTGTACCACATTCTAACCATAAATTAAATACATAAAATACAGTGGCAAAATTCATACACCTTCAAGCAGCAATGGTCTAATGAATAATGTTAAGAGTCAAAATCAGTGATATCAGCGATACCAGACAGCTATCTACAACCATAGATCTAGTACACTATACAGTGGCTTCTTAAACCTAGATTTGTGTAACTGTACTGCATTCTGCATTCTCTTTGTGTATCATTCTAACTGTGGTATATATAGGATGCAACATGCCAACTAGCGCTAAATTCAGAGAAAATTTGAACTTACAGCAGTTCAAGGTCATCCAAGGTCAATGATTTTGTTATCAATCGAAAGTGCATATGCAACTTCCTATTAGTCATTAATAGTAACTTTGGTCCTATCTTGCACCGATTCTGAGATACGGCGACTTATTTGCTGAAAATTGCATATTTTTCATACCCCTGTCTTAATTTGGCACCCCCGCTTCCTATGTTCTCTTTGGAATTTCGCGGTAAGTTAAGCGTCAGAAACCTAGAGTCATGGAGCTACTCTGTGGTGAAGACTGCATGATCATAACTTCAACGGTCTTTGACTGATCCACCCATGTGACAGACAGACGGACGGACGATAGCATATAGCGTGCTATAGCATATATGCTGTTGCGCGCTACTAAAATTCAGTGGCGGAATGCATACAGCTACGATGAGTAATAAGTAAGTAAATAAATAAATTCATAGAGCGCGCAATGTCGGAGGAAAACCACCGAAACTGAGGCGCCGGGGTGGGAAGTTACTGTGGAGAAATTATGCCGATATGCAGACTGGTATTGACTGAAGTTTGGAGAACTGGTATTGACTGAAGTTTGGAGAACTGAGGATATGTGTCTGTACATGTGTGAATAACGTTACAGTCGAAATCAGTGACATCAGCAATACCAGACAGCTAGCTGCCTACAACCATAGATCTAGGATTCTGGAGCAGTATCCAGTGGCTTATTAAACCTAGATTTCATTTTGTGTAACTGTACTGCATTCTCTTTGTCCAGTTGGTTGCACAGAGATGCAACTGATGGTGGGTGACTAGCAGACAAGATTTCGGCATTTGTTTTTGCCATATTGTATGTAGGATAGGCATCACGCAACTCAATTGTTGCATTTATTAATTTGTCGACATAATGAAATGTTGCAGGCACAGAGACTGGTTTCACAACTGCCTGACCTTTCCTTGCCTTTGGAAATGACACAGACCATTGCAACTGGTTGTTTTGTGTCACAGCCTGTGGCCTCTGGGAATTTTCATTAAAATGTAGCACCGCTATCAAAATGCGTGCCTCCATAGCAGAATAAAAGTAGTGTACAGTTTTGGGGGCAAAAAATGTAACAATTTTGTGAAATGATTCTAAAGATGAAGTTTGACCATTATGGGCAAGTTTTTTGATGTCTCGGCAAAGAATCTTATTTTTGACAATTATTTCTAACTCTTTGTATGGTTTGCTGCCAACTGTAATCCACAGTCGCGGTTCCAGCAGACCATGTGCACAGCTATCAAACAATGGCCCATGACCTGTGTGAATGTTGCAAATATGACGTAGAATTGATGACCATTTAGCCAAAATAAGATCACCGTCACCACCACTTGAAGCAGCACACCAGTACATGTGGTTAGAAACTGCTTGGGCCCAATCATGTAATATTGTACAGTCACGCCGCTTTGAAACTTCTTCAATTTTTTTCCGAATGTTTTTTGCAATGTGCCACACATCAAAATAATGAGTAATATGGGGAAATGTTTCACGTAAATATTTTTGCACAGAACTATGGCGATCGGTGGTAATGGTGGAAATATTCAAAAACTGTAACAGAAAAGCCAAACACCGCCTCAATCCTTCCAGCTCCATAGCATTAGAATTATTTACTTCTGTCACCTGAACAAGTTTTATATCCAAGATCTTTGAATCATTAATGTCCATTACAGTATAGCTCCCAAATTTGGCAGTGTGTCCAGGAGAACAACAACGACCGTCACCTGCAACATCACAAAATGTCCCTGATCTTGACTGCAGCAATTTAGTTTGTTCATTCGACCAGACTTTCTTCACTGCCATTACTAAATAGTTTGATTGGATTCGATTATATGTGCGGATGCTTATCATTGGAATATTGGTAAAACGCAGACAGTTTAACATGCGAACGGGACTAACACCAGAAAAGAAAATTGTGGCAGACAACAGAAGATTTCCATAGGGTAAAGAACCATGGCATGGCTGACTGTCCCAGTGATATACATGTCCACGACTGCACTGTTGCTCAACAGAAACAAAACTGCCACACAGACGACGAACAAAAATCCTACAAGGTGACAAACAAAGAAAACACAATAAAAACAACTGTCTGATACAACTTTCAAAGACAACATATTTTCTCTCAGTGGCGGAATTACAATTACGATTACAATCCGTTATTTCGAACTCGACACTGCTATGCCCAACGTCATCATCATCATCATCGCATGAATCTTCTGCAGAATGTCGCCAGTCACTGTCACTGTCTGACATGTTGTCAACATCGTCATACTCTGACGTAACATGTGAAGTCTGCGAGGACGTGCAATAGTCTTGCGACGGGTCAGTCTGTGAAGCACTGCAGCAGACGTTGCGTTCGGTGATGACAGACGGGTCAGTCTGTGATGCACTGCAGCAGACGTTGCGTTCGGTGATGACAGACGGGTCAGTCTGTGATGCACTGCAGCAGACGTTGCGTTCGGTGATGACAGACGGGTCAGTCAACGAAGCATGGCAGTAGATGTTCTGTTCTGTACACAACAGCCAGACTTACAATAATTAGGACTTTTCAAGGACATTCAAGGACCATACGAAGGATATATAAGGAATCGTTAATTGCTGTCATCGATGGGGCTTCGCTCTCAATAGGCTTATGGGATGTGCTGGACACTGTCAACATGGGGACTTTCTCCAAAGGTAAGCAGTTTCCCCGTAACACATCTTGGATGTCATTATGGAACAACAGTCGTTTGTATGCTGCACAAAACTGCCTTGCAGAGGGATTGTTATTGCAGCCACCGAGGCTTCTGATTTTGCCAAAAAATAACTCAATATGGTCTTGGCTCAGTTTAAATGTGCACAAAAAAGTCATGCCAAATCGCTTAGATGAAATCAAAAAGTGATACAATGACAACAGACTGTCGATACATACAGCAAACCCAAACCTGTTTTGCGATTACAATTTAACATATTCTGTCCTTCCTGGGACTCCTTCAGGGAAAAGATATAAGCTTTGGCTTGAAACAGAAAATCAAAGATTTCTGCCTCATTTGAAGCCTGCATTGGCTTTTTGAAGCCCCAAGAATGCAGGGTTCTGCTGTTTAGTATGTCAAACAGTTTGTTAAACGTGCAAATGAATCGCATAATGGGTTCACAACCTTCAAATCCGGGCAAATTTTCTTCCCTGCAAAACTGCAGTGATCTGGCTACTGACTCACTGAGTAGTTGGGCAGCTAATTTTACATTCATTTTTTCTTGAACCACTGCCTCAATGAATCCTGGGGTACCGTCGAAACTACTGTACCATTTCTCAATGGTTCTTGGATGAGGCAAGCAGGTGTCAAACATCTTGCGGACATATTTGTATGCATGGGGTGAATAAAAGTGGAGGGTAAGAGCAAAACTGCGTAATTGTGGAGAGTACAACACTGGCAGCGTCTTGCCTTGCTGCTTGTTGAGATGCAGTTTCTGCTTTTCCAGTTCCGCGATGACGCTGGTCAAATTGGCATTCCGTTTCACAAATCTCCGTTTCGACTGTAGTAGAAGCTTGACTTTCTTTCGCGTTGATGCGAGCTTGGTCTCAACTGAGCAGATTTTCCGCTTCAGTGACTGCTTGGACGGAGACGTGACGTTAGTAGCCGCCGAGTAGGAATGCTCACCACGGATGGGTCCAGCGTCACTTGAAGTGTTGGTGGATGGAGTCTGCAGTGGCGGCGTAGCAGTTGCTGTACTGTTGGCAGCAGCACTTGCACAGCTGGTCGAAGCAGTTTCCTATACATCCACATAATGACTTACAATATATTCCTTTATCACACAATAATGTCATTTGTCATTTGTAATGACAGTAGCCAACAGTGACACTGACACAAGGATTGAATTGTGAAAAATTAGTTGGGAGGGGGGTGATTGTTTGGGCTGCCCGAGAGTTTGGTAATACTGGCCAAAATTCTAGACCAAAGACCGAGAGCAGAGGACTGGTTCTTGAGAGGGGGCAACGAGCCCGTCCTGTATACTGTATAGATCCAATCACTAAGAATATATGTCTCTATTCGTGTGTTGACCACAAACCAGGAAGTCAGTTCTGTGTGATATTTTTGTGTTAGCCTACTGATGTTATTATTTGAGGCTCGACAGCGGACAGCAAGAATCTTTTTCTTTTAGGATGTCTCTAAATTCCACGTCGTGTAAAAGGTAAAAAAAAAGGTAAAGGCCGATAGTCTATAGCTCTTCATAGGAACCCCATCTCAGAGCTATGGGACGTCACTTACCATATGGGATCACACAGTGTTACCTGCCACCCGACACAAGTGAACGTGCCCCGCCTAACCCCAGCCATGCAGGCGGGTACTCAATTTACCTACCCCGGAGGGAATGGATGGAAGGCTGAGTTGACCTAGTTGACTTGATAGCGCCCCAGCTGGGAGTGGAACCAACGATCTTTCGATCACGAGTCCGACGCCGAACCGCTGCACCACCAAGACACAGTGACAAAATCATGACTGTTGTTTTCTGTCCACATGGTCATGATTTGGCGGTAGGAAACAGGAAATGTGTCTTTTGCCATGATGAAAAGTTGTACAAGTCTAAAGACTTCATATTTCTCACTTTTGTAGGGCACAGATTCTCTAAAGTTAAACTGATAAATCCGTGCTTGCTACTTTCTTCAAGCACGGGATACCAAGTCTCCCAGCACGGATTTCAAATTTCCAAGCACGTCCGTGCCTGTAGGCACGTTAAAATAGGCCCTGTTCAACCTCCCAACCCCCGGCAATTCAAACACTGCACTGTTGCCAAGGCCTACATTAAATACAACGACTTTAACTGAGTTTGACTCCATTTTGACACGTTAGCCAACAATGAGTAATGCACACAGCATTATGCAAAGCTGCTCTAGTCATACAATAAGGCTTTCCCATTCCATCAAACATTATGAACAATCATGCAAAGCAGGCCTGAAGTAAAAGCACATACATACCTCATTTACTGAATTAGATGAACATCTTGTAGGAGGCCGCCTGGTCCTGTTCGCCCTCTGCAGGTGTTCTGGAAAGGCCGGAAATATGCTGGGAACAGCATTATCTCGAACTCGAACGATCTTTGACGCACTGGTTCGATCCAAGTCCACTTCTCGGAAGTGAGCAGAGCACAACACTGCAGTTGACGATGGTGCAAAGTCTTTGCGTCTCACGGCATCGATCCACTTCTGTCGGAGTTCTGCATTTTTTGGAAACCTGCAATAAAAATTGATTCAATGTGAATGTGCATGTGTGCAATAAGTGTCAGCAATCAAAATATGTTAACCTTATTACCAGATTCTCAAATGACTAACTACGGGGATCATACGCCATTCCACAGTATTTGTAAACTATCACAAACTTTCTTTTTCTTCCAATTAACAATGCAGGTGCCAGCCATTGATGGATGCGTCAAGGACATGTCCTTGCCCTTGAGGATCCTTGGTGACAGTTCATACAGGTGTCACGTGAGTTGGTGACAACTGGAGGAAGACTGAAGACGGGTGCAGCTGCACCTGGTAAACCTGGTAAGCTACCTGGTAAGCTAGATACACTCACAGTCCTTGGCCCTGGTCTCGTCACCTGGTCCTTGGCCTCGTGCCCACAAGTCCCCAAAATTTTCATAATGCAGAGATCATTAACAGATGTAACAAAACTTGCAAGGACCGCTAGCAAATCTTTACGAATTGAAAGCACAAAGTCCGGTTACTGTCCTCCTTGCAGGCTACCAAACTTACACGTCAGCTAAGAATAACTGTCACAATAGGTATAGGCCTAGGTCATTCGCTTTATGATATTGGATGTGGCCTACGTCTTAATGTGCTTGGACTTGGCGTGATGGTTCAAGTACTGCCTTGGCCTTGAGACTTGTATCCTTCCCATGTAACTGTCAAAACTAACGATTAGATAAGGCAGTGTCTAGATGTCTTAATTGTGTAACGTAGCTCACGGCATTAGCCTCAAAAGCTCAACTATGGATCATGGACTGTGGTAAGTAGACCCATCGACTGACATAATCCATCCATCCATTTATTCGTCGAGTGAAAATAGTCAGTCAATTAACTGTCAGTGTCACAGTTAAACAAGTTATATATAGCCTACTTCTCCATACAACCAGTTACAGGCACAGATCGTTTCCAGCAGCAGGTACGCTTGGATTAGGCCTATGGTTTAGCGTTAGGTTGGGGTCCAGTTAGGATTAGTGCTATACAGTACTTAGGGTCGCTATTTGATTAGGCTACTGCAAACTGCAACGCCATGCTTACTGGTGTTCCGGTGTCCAAACTCGCATCGCTTCATCGAGTGAGTGAGGGAGTGAGCAGGGTTTAATGTCTCCTTTCAGCACTTGGGGTGGGCTAGGCCTATATGGTGACGGGACACCGGTTATACAATTTAAACCAGCTAGTACCGTGCCGGTACCACAACTGACCGGTCATACTAAAATACGCCGGGACGACGGGACACCCGGGCGCTAATTAGGCCTACTCGACGACGGGACGGACGAGTGGACGCCGCCCATGCAGCTGCTAATTATCCGCCCGTGGCACGTGGTCGTATTAAATGACGCCGGGACGACGGTCAACAACGGATAGTTTACCCAAAGGAGCTTTAAAAAGCTTTTTACAGCTGTGGTGTGGCCTTTGCCAC
>Ga0209788_1000236_pt1 | contig 13874 bp, 9 predicted proteins | sample WorMetLIZISLAND1_2_FD_187415 | JGI IMG/M metagenome (GOLD analysis project Ga0209788, IMG submission 187415) | Marine gutless worms symbiont microbial communities from Max Planck institute for Marine Microbiology, Germany - Olavius clavatus LIZARD... ...
GTTTCGGGTCGATCGCTCCCCAAATTTCGGAGCTACGGGGGTCAAAAATCGCCCCTTCCCATTGACTAGACACATCGCTTATACAACAGCTTGTAGCTACCGCTCAAGCTGTGATGGGCAGTGATGTGCACGAGACGTTTCAGGCCGAGACCGAGACGAGACCCGAGACGCAGAGGTCCGAGACCGAGACGAGACCGAGACGTTGGGCATTTTGGTCGAGACGAGACCGAGACCGAGACGTTGCAGCTGCCGAGACCTTGACCGAGACGTATGGTATATAAAAGTCATTCAGCACATCAACAAAATACGGATCAACTGAACTCGTAAGCTTTAAAAAGCACTTTGTATTTGTAACATTGTGGGCTTTTCTGCATTGCGAAATTGTAAGTGGTCTATGTTTTGCTGTTGTATATAGTTTTCTTACAGAATGGAACCTATTAGGCCTACCGGTACCGACCGCAGAAAAAAACTGTGAAGAGAAGATGTGTAGACTTCACTAACGTTAGCCAATACGGATTTATCTGTTAACCGTTAACGCTATATGCCAAATTCTTTTGCAATTGAACAGCGTTGAGTTGTGCGAAATCTGCGATTACCGCTATGATAGCTGAACTTGATACCCTTTAGTCTAGGTTTATTTAGCTTTCATCTGAACTTCTCAAGTCTCATTTTGTGTTGTTGTGTTGCTGTGCTTTTGCCTTTGTTGGCATTAAAGTTACACTTAAATGTCACATACGGTATTTTAGGCGACCTTGTTGGCGTTTTTTATTCATTTTTAGTCACATTGTGGAAACTTACAATAATAACAGCTTGCATCAAGGGCTTGCGTTTTTCAGTCTTGCAGATGTTGGCCTGTCGCAATTTGCAAGCAACTGAAGTCGTAAACTGTAAAATAAAAATAGTGTATGTAGATATACAAACCGTGTTAGACAGACTAGCTATATATCCTCTATTGCTTATTAATATCTACTGGTTTTCATTGGAGAATTGTAGTTAAGTTGGGCACGCCTGCATGAAACGTCTCGACGAGATGAAATGGTCCGAGACCCTCCACGAGACCCGAGACGTTTTAGGTCGAGACCGAGATGAGATCCGAGACGCACAGGTCCGAGACCGAGACTGAGACGTTGGGCATTTTGGTCGAGACGAGACCGAGACGTTGGTACGTCTCGAAACCGTCTCGAGACCGAGACGTCGAGACCGAGACCACATCCCTGAAACAATGTATAACTGCATATTGCATAGACCTCTTAATACGAGATGTCTATGGAATATTGCCTAGCCAAACCATTTAAAGTCCACCAATCTGAAAATAATCTGCAGTTCAGTAGTCAATACTAACCTCACAAACTGCTATGTTACAAATCGGACTAGTCGCTCAGAACTCAAAATGCACATTGGACATACCTGGTGCACAAGTGAGGAAACAAAAATTGTTCGGAAGTGAAACTACCTCAAAACAATGTGCAACTTAAAAGCACAAGTGCATCTGTACAGATGGCACTTGTTTAATTATCATCAGTTCACAAGAGCTTTGACACACAAGACATTCAACAATACGCAGTATCACATATATCACACAAACACAATATGTTATTTACCAGTTACCAGTAAATGCACTTGCAGCAAACTGCATAACATAACACCGTTCACAGTGGCCCGGCATTCTTACAACAATCAATACAATACTTCATGGACGACAACTGACCAAACAGCATGTACAACACAACACGATTGCAAGACAAGAATGAGCAAGCACATGCATATGCATACATTCTCTGCAATGTTAACAATTATCATAACAAAACAATAATGCAACACCTTGACATCTAGTCAATGTTTATAGGATTGCTTCGTGTAAGCAACTCACCAAACATTTCAACTGTTTCAAACTGCTGTCTTGGTGACAGCTGACTCCCGCATTATAACCACGAAAAAGACATATATTTCTTGGCTTAATGCTAGCACATACTGTCAATGCAGCATTTGGACTTTAATGCATAGTCTCCATTGTGACAAGGTCTTGAGTTAGTATCAGTCGAATAATTTAGTAGAAGACAAGGTTACACACAACGTCACAAACCCAATCAATGGCATTCAATCACAACTACAAAACTCATCTCAAACACAGTGAATTATAAAGATGTACTTATGAACTAATAATAAACACAATTCTGACTGCACTATAATAATGTAAGGATTTCACACAAAAACTTTGCCAGACTCATGTAGTGCCAGGATTTCAATACTTTATTCAACTAGCACCAACTTAAACCTGACTTGACTTGACAACTTCATAACTACTAGCTCAAATTAATAGCAAAATATGACAAAATCTGTTACGCAATTAATTACAGAATCTGCAGCAGCCAAACAAGAAGCCCACAGCCTTTGAAAACTACTCAGAAACGACACACTGCATACTGACAAAGAGCAAATCACAATGTTCATGGTAAACACAATAATGATCAGGCTGACCACTCTCAACACACTGCATAATTCCCTGACATTTCCCTGACACTTGCAGCACTCTGGAGTACGTTAAGTTCCGCTCATATAATGGCATGATGCGTGTACTACAGTGTTATTTGCAGTAGTTGTATAATAAATGCTGACAAGTTCCAAAATGAATGGATACGAAGCTTTAAAACAATGTCATCTGCAGCAACATAAAAATGAAATGTGGTAGAAGGCAAAATTCTGCTCTCTGCATTTTATAAAATTATAGACCATTCACATCCTATAACACATTGACCTGACAAGATTTTCCCCTGACAATTCGCTTACTTTTACCAAATTCCCGGACATTTCCATGACAGCCATCAAATTCCCCGATATTTCCAGGTTTTCCAGTCAAGTGGTCACCCTGAATAATGGGATATGGGTGATACAAGAATATGAGAATAATCTATCCACACCGTTATCACAAAGTCCAGCAGCACGGCAAACGCCAAGCACTGCTGACAGTAGATGTACATGAAAGAATTACTATACAATACATCACCGCAGACTCAGGGCACCTGATGACGTGCTATTGGGGGAAGGACTGGAAACCAGACTTAGAGAGCTATCACGTACACCGACGGCAGTATAATCCGCATCACCATCAGTGACAGCACCAAGACCAAGTGTAAGACTGTGTAGATCAAACTGTTCCAGATCACGCCGCTGTTGTAACTCCATGTCTTGAGTCTTTTGTTCTCGCTCACGAACAAACTCATCGGTCTCTTGTTTAATCTGCAGCATGTAGAAAAATAATGCACGCAAGCAGTTAAATATGCCGTATATAATAGCAAATGATGTAAAGGAATACATCTTTGTTCCAAATGTGCTTAACCTGGCAAATCTTCTGGAATTACTCCAGGTTACATACGATCACCAAAAGTGAACTGTTTGAGCAAGATTTTAGCAAGCTGTCGACCAACTAACAACACCAAAGAACTGCCGAAGAAGTATGCAACATGGCAAATCCATGTCATCATGGATACTGATTTCAATAAGAACTCTAGCAACAGTGCATGAAAAATCTGTAAAACATTATTCCTGCTCACTGCAGTTACATGTGATTCAGATTAGACATTAATGCACTACATTAATACCCACAGTGAGCATGATAATATGCACAATGTGCTCGCTGTTGTGTTATGATAACTGTTGCATTGCACTGGTGCAGCGTGCATATGCATGTGCTTGTGCATTCTAACAAGAACTTTTCTTGTAATCAGGTTGCATTGCACATGCTATTTGGTCACTAGTTATGTTTATCTGTCAAACAGTGACTGAAACTCTTGATTTTGAAAATGGTAACAGAAATCCAGCTAATGTAAAGCCACTGATGTGAACTAGGCCGGACCGGACATTCCAACCGGAAAATGTGTCCAGCCATAGAAATGAACAGGCCAAACCAGGCTGAGAAAACAAGTTGCTTAATTAAGCAAAAAAAGCGAATGGGCCAGACCAAAATAATTCAGGCTTGTACAGAGGGTCTGTACCAAATGATATTCCATGCTTTACATAACAGCACATTGCCGCTGATATTTCTTGTGATATTCGTACAACAAATTTACTGCACCTTCTGCAGAAGTTGCAGACGCCGAGCTGACACCTGCTCATCCAGCTCTTTCCTTTCTCGCTGTTTCAATGCATCAGTCTGTGCACAGATTTTACTCTGGAATGCCATGAGAATATCCATCTCATCCTGCAGTCGATGTCGCAGGTCACTTGCCTCCGCAACCTGTGTTGTATCCAGCCTCACCTACTCACAGCCATCACAAAATGCAAAAACTCATGCCTTAACAACTTACACTTACAGCTTCAGTGTGCAACTGGTTTAAAGAAAGAGTTAATGGATGATGCGTGGTTTTGATCTGGTTCAGACAGCTGTGTTCTGAATGCTTTTCAAACTCTAAATTTCAACACGAGCTGAAAGAAGGCTAAGACAATGGAATGCTTCAGCCGTTGTTTTGTGGCATGTCCGTCAAGTGGCCAACTAATAATTATTTGTAACACCAGCTTACTAGGCAGTGCATCAATAGGAAATCTTCTGACAGTGAATGCCAGCACTTCTGAAAGTTTTTTTTCTGCAACCCAATGTTAAGGACCATAGGAAACCTGCAAGAGTCTTCACACTCTTTAATAAAGACACCCTCCCCATTGTGCAGAAAATCAAAACTTGAGTCACTGGCATATGTTAATACAATGCAGAAAATGACTATAGCATGCAAGGTCTGCTTTCTGCTGCTGACGATCCAACACCGCAATTTTTTTCAGAAAAAAGCACTTAAAACTTTACTTAGTGAGCACTCATGTGAATCATGCATTCGATACTCACATGCTGGTGCTGCTTCACTTCAGAGATACTCTGTTCATACTGGTCACTCAGCATTGACAAACGCCGATCCTGTTCCTCCTTTAGCTTGGCAAGCATTGCCTTCTGTTCTGCCTTTGAAGTCCGTGTTAAGAGCTGCTCTTTAAGTAACTTGTACTGTTTGTTCTGGATGTTGACAGCTGCGCGAAACTGCCGTCGTATTTCCTGCTCCTTCATCTGCATCATAACAATGTCTCAACTATTTAACTCAAACCGACATGCAAGAACTGCAGTTCTGTGGGTTTTTTCACTAAAATTAAGAACTTCAGCCACAGCCATTTAATTACACTAGACAGCAGACTAGACATGACATATCATTACTGCACAGTGGCTCAGTTACAGTTCAAATGCAGCTACAACAAATCCAGGTAACAGAACATCTCAAAACTAGACCACATGTCAGTACTGTAACTACTGTTCTTGAAACACAATCTATTGATGATATGTGGCTGGCGGCGTTGGACTCGTGATCAAAAGGTCGCTGGTTCGACTCCCGGCCGGGGCGCTATCAAGTCAACTAGGTTAACTAAGCCTTCCATCCCTCCGGGATAAGTAAATCAAGTAGGCGGGGCACGTTCACTTGTGTCGGGTGGCAGGTAACACTGTGTTATCCCATATGGCAAATGACGTCCCGTAGCTCTGAGACGGTGTTCCCAGGAAGAGCTATATCGGGCTTTACCTTTACCTTGCCTTTACCTACAGACCAGCATCCTCGCGTAGTTGATCAGTTCTGTAGATTGTTTAAACAGCGAACTGATAAAATCTTTCTCATCAGTGGTTACCATGCAGCTTCTAGTGCTGTGCATTCTTACACAATGTTTATCAGTCTCATCAGCCTGCTTGCATTTGCTCACATCTCTACATAAGTCTGTTCAATGTATGGATACGAAGCTTTAAAACATTGTTGTTCAATGACTTTCTGATTTTAGCTTAGTTTTACTGCTTTTATTGTATACTTCTGCAGTTTGCAAATAAACCTTGTGTGTGTGTATATTATATTAACATAGCCATTAGCCAACTCTGACAAGACAGCACTAGTGTCAGTCATAATTCTCAGCTATGGCTCTTATGCATACTGAGTAATAGCTGATTTTGTGCTAAAATTCCTAAATTTTTGTTAACATAGCAACAAGGGCTGGTGTGTGGTAATATTCAGTGACATTTTAACATTAACTGACATCAAAAAATCCGGCTTAAGCACTAGTGCTGGTCACCTTGAGGTTCTTTGGGTGCTGTTTAGCCTCCGACAAATGACGCTGTTTCTGCTCCAGTTCTGCTCTCTGCATGTACTCACGCTGGTCAGACAGCTCCACCTGATGCTGCCGTTGCAACAGCTCTCCACGCAGATGATGCCGAGCAGCAAGGTGCTTGTACTCTAAATCACGGATCAATTCATCATGCCTCACAGTTGTCTCATGCATCAGATCCAGCTGCACTTGTCGCCGATCCATGTTCTAAACAATGCATAAAAATGCACAGCTAAACAGTAAACACACTTTGATAGCCATATTAATCATCACGTTACATCTTTTATGCACACAATAAATAATCTTCAAGTCCAGATTAAAGAATGATAAAATATGATTAAAGAACACATCTACCTGCAATATGACTTTACTACATGTACTATGTACATACTAGTCAGTGTTGCAGTATTTATAAGTATTTATAAGAGCTAGCAAGTGATTGTAGAATTAAGCCAAAGGAGTGAAAGATATCACTGACAATAAAAATATTACAAATACCTCAGAATACAACACAGAATCCATTATGAACACTCAGGTAGCCATATTAGTTTATCGAAAAAAAACAAATAAACAAGAAGTTTAGCTGTTGCTGTGATATGGTGCAGCTACAAACCGTTGTTTAGAATAGCTGTGGTTAGCGTAAGTATTTACTTATTTACAAATTCAAACTGAAGTCTGCTTTTGATGCCTGTGGCTAAACGCTACATCCTACAGCAAGTGTCTACAGAAGTGAATGGGAATTGCCCTTCTAAGAACACAGTGGTACAACTTTCAACCCCTATACTGAAACTGAGCACCACAAAGCACAATGTTAGACAGACGAACAGATGGAGACAGAATCGTGTCAACAGATAATCCTACTGCATGCAGTATGATCGGCTAGAAACTAATTTTAAAAAAATTAAAAATAGAAAACAATGCTGATCAGCTCATAAAACCAGAAAAAGCACAGTTGGTGAAAGTAGCCAGAGTATGAACTGTAAACTGATTGGTTTCTGTCAACACTTGTGAAACAAAACAACAGCAATGCAGTCAACTGAGTTCAGCCAATCTTTCTCACTATTAGACAGACAGCAACAGAGACAGACATACTTCAGAAAGAAGACTCTGGTCAAGTAGATGCATCTGAAGCAGCTTGCAGCGGCGTATTTTACGAAGCTCAAGATCAAGAAAGCGACGATGGTGCTCAAGAATGCTCTGCTCTGCTTCCACATGTTGCTGTTTCAACGAGTCTTTCTGAAGACGCTGTGCGTCACGCTTATTCGTTGGTGATTCACAGTTCTGAACGCTCTGAACAATTATTAACCAAACATTTCATAAACACATCATGCTCATAATGCTTAAAAACAATGCTTCAACAGTCAAAATAAATAATGTAAAACATTATTGGTAACTACAGTGAGGCTGTGACGAGGCCTGATCCCTGAGTACATACAGGTTGGGACTAACTGAAATGAGGTTAAAAGGGCAACTGGCTAATTCAACTTTTCCTGGAAAATGGTCATTACAACTGTGTGTGAATGTATTACTGGTAAATTAGCCATTTTTATCGCCAATGTTCTTACATAAAAATCCAACAAAGCAAAGAGCACATTAAAACAAGTTACTAATATTTTACAATGGCGTGGAGTAATTAATGATACAGTAGTAATTAACGGAGATGACAGTAATTTGTCACTAAACCTTTCTGACTTCCTCTTTGTGTTTCTGGTATTCCCTTTTCTGCTGCTGATGGAGTTGTTTCAGCTCCATCTCATGAAGCTGTTGTATGTGTTTGCGACGCTTGGCTTCCGAAGCGACAGCAGCTTTCTGCGCTCGTTCACGTTCCTTTGTCTGATGCTGAGCATCAGCATCCAGCTCACGAGCCAATGATACGTGCAATGCCTGCAGTTCTTTGTCCAGTCGCTGCTGCAGCTCTGCCAGTTCTTCCTGTTGACGATTCTCCAACTAACAGTGACAATTGACATTTTACATGTGACAATATTCAACAGTCACCCATGACAAGGCAACCACAGAAGATTCTACAATGTTGCTTACATATTATTCATTAAAAAGTGATAATAAATTTTAAAATGCAACGTAAGATCTTTCCTTGACATGGTGGCCTGTGGACTAATTTGGCTACTGTCCACAAAAAATAAACACAGTAGTACCTACAGCAACTATTTCAACTGAAGTAGAATGCACAAGGCACGCACATACACCCTGAAAAAAGAAGCCACTTTAATGTTCTTTTTTTCTGGGACACAGTGTATGTTAACCATGCACAACACCCAACCATTTTAATGGCAATTTTCCAGATTTATCTGCTTTAGACTGTGGCAATCAAAGGTCTCTAAAACACTTTTGGTAATTAGCAGATCATTACTTTTAACAGCCATATGCCCTAATTATAAGTGTCAAAGCACTAAAGGCATATACTGTACTGAGTAAGATTCTCATAACTTTCTCGACGGTCTTCTTAAACATTCTGCAAAGATTGGTAAGACAAGTAATGCATCACAAAATTATTTACACACACTTAGAACTTTCACAGCACTTAGAAAGTAGTTATGAAAAAACTCAGAATAATTCAGACAAACTTAAGAACATTAAAGTGGCATATTAAGATTTCATAAATAATTTTAAGGTCTTTTGTAACACCTACAGACATTGTAAGATTGACTCATCAGCCCACCTGTTGAAGCTGTCGGTGATGCTGGCGACGCATTTGTTTGTAATTGTTCATCTGCTCACGCATGAAGTTCTGTGCCAAACGTTGACGCTGCTGCTGACTAACTATTGACGTCGTCCGAATTGTGGTTACATGTCTACACGCAGCGTCTGCATCACTCGGAGTATTCTAACATAAACACAGCACTTCACATTATAGTCACAGTGGCAACATGTACACAAATGTGTAAAGTAACAATAATTACAATGCAAAATGTAAACAAGATGAGAAATGCATTTTGTACCAAAAAAAGCAGAAAGTCATATTTATTGAAATAATGAACAACACGCAGTAATAGTTAAGTATAGATACCGTATACTATACACTGATATATCTCAGATAAAACACTACGCCAAAACTACAGGCAGCATACACACATATCATACCAGCTGTGCAGCAGCCATGGCAGGCAGATTAGACTCACTGGAACCAATCGCTCGTGATGCACTTGAAAAACTCAGCTCACTCACTCGGCTGTTGATACTTCCTGACCTGCTGCCCTGACTGTCCTCCTGCACACATAGATGGATTACTGACTAGAATTGCTGAACAAAGTCAGAACTATATTCCAGCAAATCACAAACTACTGCAAGCACAACTTTTAGTCTAGTCCACATACAATTATATGCATCACGTTGAAGGACATCTGGCAACAAAACTTTACTCACAACACAAAATAACAACCAACTACATATGAAATGTTACTGTAATTTTTTGTTTCAAACTTCTATGATGACAAATGTGACAAATAAAATGCCTACTACAAATGCAAAGATCAAAATGAATGGAAATAAAGTGTGTTAAATAATACAGATTGAATTAGACAACACTCCTGTATCAGCAATGCTTACCGCAGACTCATCACCAGTGGAAACTTCTTCTGATGGAACACTGGCACTAGCGCTATCAGACGATTCACCGTTCGGCTCTTGATGAGCAAACCGAATTTTTCGCTGAAAACGTTCCGCCTGCAGACTATCGAGCTCTTTAACAGCCTTTATTGTCCGTGAGATCAGCTCATATAGAATGTTGTAGGGAGGCTGCTTGGTGACAAATGGCATCTGTTCACAGCAATTCAATGCCAATGCTAAATGACCTCAGTAAGCACGTAACAAAAGTAACAGCAGCATACAGTAACAATGTAAGGCTTAGTTGCTCTGGCTACTTCCCGCTGATACCCTCAGCATTGTCAGGTGAACAATGCAGATGGCCCGCAACAATGTTCCAATAATTCCCAAAGTCCACTTTTGGAGGCCACTTCCTAACCTGTAATAACTGAAGAAAAATTGGCTGATTAAACAAAAATGGAAAGCAACAGCAGCAGCAGTTGTAGCTGGCAACATGCAACTAAGAAGAGATGATAATAACTGAGCAGAGACATGCATTAAATCATGCTAGTTCTGGTCACTGCAGATTCTTGTTTACAGAATGCATACCAGTACCTGCAAACACTGTGAAGCAGTTGGTCGCCCACTTGGGTCCTTAGTAAGACACGAGGTAACGAACGTGATAAACTCTTCGCTGTGATCTGTGGGAGCATTCAGTGATGGCGCATCATTCTGAGCTATATGATACAGTGCGCTCATGGCATTCATGTTGAACAAAGGCGGCTTCTGTTCAGCTGCAATCAGCAAACGTAAGGCAATAGTGCAATTTAATGACAACAACACTGAGTTTATGAAATCACATCACTGCATCAACATTACCAGCACACACAGTTACGGTTACTGCAGTAAACCTGCTCAAGTAATGGCAGAGAAATCACCAAAAACTAAAGTATTCAATGCAGCATGAGTAGTTTGTACATTGTAACAGCCTGCTGCTGCAGTTACTATTACTAGGAATGAATACTACACTGTGTTTCAAAAAAAGTTAACCCTTTTTGTTTTCACCATAACCAAGTCAGATGTTGAACAATTTTAATAATATTTGGTAGGAATGTAGCCGAGGAAATTTGCAGTAAATGGTTGTATTCCCTTCATTACACAGTAAAAGATATGCTTGAATATTATGCACAACAAAACAGAAAAGTTTTTAACGCAGTTACGTCACGCGACGCACGGAGAACGACGTAACACAGCGAAGTATCCAAATATCAGCTAATCAGCCAGTCTAAATTAGACAAGTTCCAGTTGCAATGTTACAGCAAATGTTCAAAGTGATGGCCAGTCGTTTCCATGCAGCATTGCAGACGTTTGCGCCACTGATTGACAGCATCGTCGATCGTTGTCGCTGAAACCCGTGAAAGCGTCGTCACCTGCCAGGCAATGTGTGTTAGGTGCCCGTCGACTTAAATAAGTTACAGAAAGGGTAATAAAAAATAATAATACTGCAACACGACATTAGCAAAGACGTGTCATGCAAGTAATATGATGCAAGTCTTGGAAAAAGCAACTTATAGGCCTATTGCAACCACAAAAGCTTTCTGAATTGCGGTGTTTCAACGTTCCGTTGTTGCATTAAAAAAAATTTAATCTCATCTTGAAACATAAAATAGCGAAGCTCAACGAATAAATCTGACATTTGTTCCATATAGTTTTGTTGCAAATTTCATCAGCTACATTAGTGCCAAAAATTATTTAAATCGGTTTTCATTTCACGTTGTTATCATGAAAGTCATAGGGGTGAACTTTTTTTTGAAACACAGTGTATAACTACACTAGATTTTTGTTTAACCAGATATTTTATGGAGTTCCTCCAGATTAGGCTAGATTCCCTAATTTTGTCAACTGAAACAAAACTTTTTACAGATTGCACGCCAGTACATTAGACATTTTTGGAGCCTTGTATCTTTTGGCATAGTTATCATCATTACCATATGTCCTAGTATATCTATCACTTGGTCTCAAACATGTTGCTAATACCTTGCAAAAGTCAAAAATTGTGCCACGTTTAACAGGTGCTGACACAAAATATCGCAAAGACATCGTTTGCAGATATCAGAAAATACAAGTAAGTGAAAAATAAATTTATCAAACAATTTTTGTTTCGCTATTTTTGTTGTGTTATTATTCTGGTAATATGAACGAAAAGCTGAACATTCAAATTTCACACGGCAGTGTAGCAATTGATTTCAGGTGAGGTGGAAGAATTTAAATCACATTCGTCCACAGTTCAACATGGAATGCAACAGTGGAAAAATTCTTAAAATCGGCTGATATTTACCAAAGTTAAGGCAAAAATAAATGTGGCACCTTTCATGAATCAACATGTACTACTTTCAATTTCTGTCTAACCAGCAATTTTTCCGAGTTACTTCAGGTTAGGCCAAGAACTACTGGAGCAGCTTTCAGGCTGGATAACCTTCCTGTCACCCAACAATAAGTAACATAGACATGAAACGATAACAAATATACTTCAGGTGGCATACATACCAAGCTCTATGCACGTGATGCCAAGTGACCATATATCCACTCGGTCATCATATTGGCCTGTCTCCATGGCCAGAATCACCTCAGGTGCCATCCAGTACGGCGTTCCAACAAATGTGTTTGCTGGACACGCTACAGATGCCGAGCCAAAATCAGCTACAGAGACAAACACAAACAGATTATTTCAGCTGTTACTAATAAAACTCATCATTACTACATTACATTTCTGGTGAGGCTATGCTGTTGTTTTGTTACATGATGCTCATGCCGGTGTTATTGCTAAACTATGATAACTAACATGTCTAAAAATGCATATGCAACAAATGCACCACCAGGATTACATTATATCACTCTAAAAGCTCATTGCATACCTAGCTTGACTGCACCATCTTCAGTGAGAAGGATGTTTCCAGCTTTGATATCACGATGAATACACTGACGTGAATGCAGATACTGTAGACCCAGCAGTGCTGCATTACAGATAGCCGCAATTTCTTCCTCCTCTAGTGCTTTCTTGTGCACTGTGGGTTACAGACAAACAGTAATAAGAATGTCCACGTATATGATGCACTATAACGACGTACAAATGTAGACTAAGACAAAGAATTTAAATAAAAACATGCAACACTTGTACCAGACATCACTGACAGACATCATCAACACAAGAATTTAACGTGGTTAACTGTCTGGCAGGAGGCAAATGTCTACTTCCTGCAGAGTAAATTAATTCCACATCCTCCTGCCAGATGCACATAATGTAATTGAGGTGGTGCCTGCATGACTATAGATCAAATCAGTACACATAAGCTATGTACCACTGCATTTCTACTGTTCTCCATTTTGACAGTTAGCATACTTTTATTTTACACCTGTCTACTTGCCTATTGCTTGTGATCTAAACATATTGAGCTCCACAAATCTGCTTTGGCTAACTCCACTGCTTATCAAAACTGCAGCTGCCATTTTCCATAATCATGCGACATTTTCAATACAAACTATTTTTCTTACACGTAAAAACTGGCCATTCACAATTACACCAAACGTATATCAGTACACAACCGTGCTTGTGTATTATGCAGCCACATCACAATTTCCAAACATAAATCAGTCTTGCATTAATGAATTAACAAGAACAAACAAACCTTCAAGCAAATTGGAAGCTGACCCAATACAATACTCCATCACCAGCTGCAAAGTAAAGTAAAAATAAAGAAGTACACATACTGGCAATAACCTACAAATTTTTTTACTAAAAACACATGAAACACACTAAATGTAATATGTTGAACATCAAGTCCTGAAATCCTCAAAACAATCATGAACATTAATTTGGCTCCTCTAATGCATAACATCTCTCATCATCACTGCATACCTTTGGAATCTCGCTATGTTTACTGAGTCTGACTCCGCCAGGTCATCCAAAGTTGCCAGTGTTCCATCTAGCTTTTAACTAACTTCACTATAAACTGGTTTAATACATCATTGGTCTTATTGCATACACGTGAATGGCGTACTAAAGATGCTCATTTTGATTATTATTTATTATCAGCAAAACTTCTGCATCAAGATCAAGACCTCATCTTCTGTCTTCTAGGTGGTTTGACTATGTCGCCAAATATCAAGAAAGCAAAACATTTAAAAAACCGCAAAACATCTGCCATATACAACAGAAAGTC
>Ga0209788_1000237_pt1 | contig 13850 bp, 14 predicted proteins | sample WorMetLIZISLAND1_2_FD_187415 | JGI IMG/M metagenome (GOLD analysis project Ga0209788, IMG submission 187415) | Marine gutless worms symbiont microbial communities from Max Planck institute for Marine Microbiology, Germany - Olavius clavatus LIZARD... ...
ACTCGCACCCAAGTGAAATCAGCGTGTTAGGACATGAAGCCCGAGTGTCAACGCCTGAAGCCTTCGCCGATATCCGGAGCGGCATCCAAAACTTCGACCTTGCGGATACATTACAATCCCTTGTCCTGTAAGACAGAAACGACTTTTCGGTCAAGCACTAAATAGATTTGCGTTCATTAGCGTTTATTTGCGGCTGCATTTTCTCCCCGCAACCGCTTTTCCGTATCGAGGCCTGAAAAATTGCCGAGATGCAATTCTTCAGGGTCCTCTGAAACGGTAAATGCGGTCAGTTTTTGCGTTTGTCCACCAATTGCCGATCGCGGAGCCAGGGCATCATCTCGCGCAGACCTGCACCGACCGCCTCTATCGGATGCTCTTTGCCCAGGCGGCGCAGGGTCTTCATCTTGGGAGCACCGGCTTGGTTCTCGAGGATGAATTCCTTGGCAAACTCACCGGATTGGATGTCGGCCAGGATACGTTTCATCTCGGTCTTGGTCTCGGCGGTGATGATGCGTGGGCCGCGGGTAAGGTCACCATATTCGGCGGTGTTGGAGACCGAGTAGCGCATGTTGGCGATGCCGCCCTCATAAATCAGGTCGACGATGAGCTTGACCTCGTGGAGGCACTCGAAGTAGGCCATCTCGGGAGCGTAGCCGGCCTCGACCAGGGTCTCGAAGCCGTTTTGGATCAGGGCGGTGAGACCGCCACAGAGCACCACTTGCTCACCGAACAGGTCGGTCTCGCATTCCTCGCGGAAGCTGGTCTCGATGATGCCCACGCGACCGCCACCGTTGGCCGAGGCATAGGCCAGGGCGACGTCCTGGGCCTGGCCGGAGGCATCCTGAAAGACGGCGATCAGGCTGGGCACGCCGCCGCCCTGGGTGTAGGTCGAGCGCACCAGATGCCCCGGTCCCTTAGGCGCGATCATGATGACATCCAGGTCCTCGCGGGGCTCGATTTGACCGAAATGGATGTTGAAGCCGTGGGCGAAGGCCAGGGCAGCGCCCTGCTTGATGTTGGGGGCGATCCGCTCCCGGTAGAGCTTGGCCTGATGCTCGTCCGGGGCCAGGACCATGACTAGGTCGGCACCCTCGACCGCCGCCTCGATGGTCCGGACCTCGAGCCCGGCTGCGGTAGCCTTGGCGGCCGAGGCGGAGTCGGGGTGTAACCCCACGACGACCGGGACCCCGGATTCCTTGAGATTGTTGGCGTGGGCGTGGCCCTGGGAGCCGTAGCCGATGATGGAGACCTGCTTATCCCGGATGAGGGAGAGGTCGGCGTCTTTGTCGTAATAAATGCTTATGGACATTGGGTATTCCTGAAGCTATTCGATAGGATGGACCGCAAATTATACCCGTCACCCATGGGTTTTGGGCAAGCGAAAGGCATCTGTTAGGGCTGCCGAATGGTAATTCGATAGAAAGCAACGGCTTGGCGATTTCAGACGCTGTAAGCACGCAGAGGGACTGAAATAGCCGCCGTTAGCTACCCGTTGTCAGTACGGATTACCGGTAACATCGAGCGAGCAGGATTTTTATGGAAATTTCAGCCGCAAATGGAGTAACATTTAGCTACTCCAATTGGGGCATTGGGGGTTGCCCCTGGAAGGTCAGGACGAGTGAGTTGAAAATATCGTCGGACTGTTTGCGTCGGGTCGAAAGGCAGGAGCGGAGGATGGTAAAGGCATCTCCGCCGGTATCGGAGCAAAAACAACCGGAGACTTTCTGCTTGAGCTTGGGCATTCGCAGGTTGCGTTCGGTCGGGTTGTTGTCGCCGGGAACGCGCAGGTCGGTGAGGAAGCGCAGGACCTCGTTCCGGTGATTTTATGCCTCGATTTTGCGGAACTCCGGCTCTCCGTACCATAGGACAGGTAAAGGGCTTTGCCCCCTCATGTCGGTGACTACCATCTTCTGAAATCCAATTTCGATTCGGCGGTCTCTTTAGCTCGAATTTCTTCCTGATCATTGACATATCTTTGTTCATCGGGAGTATATTCGGCAGACACCATGTATTTTACGGGAGTAAGGATCCAAGTTATTGGTGGAAAGCCATACCAATAGTTCTCACTATCGCCTTCTATGATGCGGACGCGGTCACCACCCTCGGCCGCGATCGATTCGGTGAGGTCATCCACCATTCCATTAAGACTCGTGTCTCCTATCAAGGGAATTCCCACCAGCAGGTTCAAGCCAACCTTGGTTGTAGTTCGGTAGTATCGATGTGAACCGTCGACGCCTGACAGGGCATTCCAGTCTTTCGCCGTGGAATGGATCGCACAACCGGAAATGATTTGTGAGAGACCGATTCCGGCAATCAATAAAACGTGCTTATACATGCTGTTTGCTCCTCGGCTTTGGCATGTTCACGCGGTGAGCGGCTGATTTAACGGTTTTATTGCATCTGATGTGGTGGGCTCCGTGAAAAGCGGGCTTGCTCCTACGAGTTCCCGTATATTTTCCATTGGGTGTGGCTCTTTTGAGTCGCTTACGCTCCTTCGCTTTCCTGTGCTCCTCCAGCGAATGTTCTCTCGACCACCCAGCGGCGAGGTAAAATGTGGAAACCTCGCTGTCCTTTTTTCTTTCTAACAACTTCGCGCTGGCACTCGAATGGGGTCAAGACCCAGTTGGATAAATCCGCACCGGAATAGGCACGATCGCCCCGGATTTTTTTGACGGTATGGAGGCTCGAAAACAAGTTCGTAGTGATTTGACGAGCGGCTTTACCATCAAACACATTGGCGGCGTGTACCCGGACGACGAGCACGCAACCGATTATATCGGCAACGATAGGACGTTTTCTGCCCGTAACGAGTTGGCCCCGTCACATCCCGGTTCTACATAGGATTCCGGGGTTCCCTTGACACTTTGACTATCAATAATTGCTCCCGTTGGATCTGGCTTTCGGTCTTTTTTTGGCGTAACCGCTGACGAAGCACCGTATTGACTTTCTCTGGCCAACGATTATCTGTCCACTTAGTATAGTAGTAATTAACGAGCTTGTAGGGAGGGAAGTCTTTTGGCAGATACCGCCAGGGACAACCTGTTTTATCCAAATAAAAAAATGGCATTTAGGAGTTCGCGAAGATCATGTTTTCGTGGGCGTCCGATGGTATAGGATTCCAGTTCGTTGATGATGGGCTCTCAAGGATTTCCCCTTCTTCGTTGGTGAGGCCACTCGCGTACCTGACAGCCGACTGAATCTTTCCTTCAGTCATAGAAAACTCCGGAATTACATCGCATAAAACCACAAAATGTACATATTTTATGATTTAAAATAAATGTGTTACTTTATGGGCAGCTTCTTAAAGCATCAACCCCTGGGCACCACGGGAGATACCGGACGGTCCGCTACGGACGACTTCTATGATGAGTCCTGCGGGCACGGCATCGATAAAGGCGTCCAGTTTCGGTGAGGCCCCGGTGAGCTCGATCACGAAGCTGGTGTCGGTGACATCGATAATCTTGGCGCGGAAGATATCCGCTAGACGCTTGAGCTCTTCCCGGTCCGCCTGTTCGGCGCGGACCTTGATCATCATCAGCTCACGCTCGATATGGGGTCCCTCGGAGAGATCGAGCAGCCGGATGGTATCGATGAGCTTATCGAGTTGCTTCTTGATCTGCTCGACCACGTCGTCGTTACCGACCGTAACCAGGGTCATGCGTGACAGGGTCGGGTCGTCCGTGGGGGCGACCGTGAGGGATTCGATGTTGTAGCCGCGGGCGGAGAACAGCCCCGCGACTCGGGAGAGGGCACCGGCCTCGTTCTCCAGCAGGACGGAAATAATGTGTCTCATATCAGGCCAGCTCCCGTTCCGGCGAGAGGTGCATCTCGTGATGCCCCTTGCCTGCTGCGATCATCGGATAGACATTTTCGGTGGGGTCCACGACCACGTCGATGAACACTAGGCGATCTTTCAGGTCGAAGGCCTCGCGCAGGGCACCTTCCAGGTCGCCGGGCCGCTCCACCCGCATCCCCACATGCCCGAAGCTCTCGGTCAGCTTCACGAAATCCGGCAGGGCATCCACATAGGAATGGGAGTAACGACTCTCATAGAAGAACTCCTGCCACTGCCGCACCATACCCATGTAGCCATTGTTGAGCAGTATCACCTTGATCGGTAGCCCATACTGACGGCAGGTAGCCAGCTCCTGGATGCACATGAGGATGCTCGCCTCGCCGGAGACGCAGGCCACCCGGGCCTCCGGGAAGGCCAGTTGGACCCCCATGGCCGCCGGCAGACCGAAGCCCATGGTGCCCAGGCCCCCGGAATTGATCCATCGGCGCGGCTGATCGAAGGGGTGGAACTGGGCGGCGAACATCTGGTGCTGCCCCACGTCCGAGGTCAGATAGAGGTCGCCGCCAGTGACCCGATATAGGGTCTTGACCGTGAGCTGGGGCTTGATCTTGTCGCTGGTGCGATCGTAGCTCAGGCACTTCAGGGCGCGCCATTTTTCGATCTGCGCCCACCAGGTGGCCAATGCCTGCCGCCGAGGATCACACCCGTATTTATCGAGTAGGCGCAGCATATCGGCGAGCACGCTGGCGACGGACCCGATGATGGGGATATCCACTCGTACATTCTTGGAGATGGATGAAGGGTCCACGTCCACATGGATGATCTTGGCCTGAGGACAGAAGTGCTCGATCTTGCCGGTGACCCGGTCGTCGAAGCGGGCGCCGATAGCGACGAGACAGTCCGTCTCGTGCATCGCCATGTTGGCCTCGTAGGTACCATGCATGCCCAGCATGCCGATGAACCTGTGATCGGTCATCGGGTAGGCACCCAGCCCCATGAGGGTGCTGGTGATAGGAAACCCAGTGGCTGCGACCAACTGCCTGAGCTGTTGCGAGGCCTCGCCCAGGATGACGCCGCCGCCGGTGTAGAGTACAGGTCGTTGCGCCGCGAGCATGGCCTCGACGGCCTTCTCGATTTGATCGGGAGATCCCTGGTCCGGGGGGTGATAGGATCGCAGCGCGATCTCCGGCACATACCGATACGGGACCTTGACGCCGGGGTCGGTCGTATCCTTGGGGATGTCCACCAACACGGGCCCGGGCCGGCCCGAGGAGGCGATGAAGAAGGCCTTGTGAATAGTCTTCGCCAAGTCGCGCACCTCTTGGACCAGGAAGTTGTGCTTGACGCAGGGACGGGTGATGCCGACCGTATCCACCTCCTGGAAGGCATCGCTGCCAATCACGGGCGTAGGCACCTGACCACTCAGGATAACCAAGGGGATGGAGTCCATGTAAGCGGTGGCGATCCCCGTGACCGCATTGGTGGCCCCGGGTCCCGAGGTAACCAGACACACGCCGCATTTGCCGGTAGCCCGTGCATAGCCATCGGCCGCATGGGTGGCGGCTTGCTCGTGCCGTACCAGGATATGCTTGATCCGGTCCTGCTTGAAGACCGCGTCGTAAATGTGCAGGACCGCGCCTCCGGGATATCCGAAGACGTATTCGACACCTTCGTCGATCAGGGCCTGAACGACAATATCGGCACCACTGAGCTCCACCCGGTAATCCTCCATTGCCCCGGACCCGCGGTCGGTTGCGGGTCATCGAGGGTGATTCGCCAAATGAGGCAAACTACATGAGCCGCCGTGTCATGGTCAAGGGTATGGCTCGATCCGCCAGGATGTGTGCTTAACTCGGATCGCGGGGACCTCGAAAATTCCGTTCTCGGAATTTCTCGAGGTCCCTTGAAACTTAAGTATCAGGGGGCCGGTGGCCCGTTCGGTGGCATCGAGGCCATACCATAGCTTCGCCGCAGGAGTCCGTGTGCGCACAGCGCGTCGATGAGTGCCGAAACATCGGCCAGAACACGCTCGCGGGGTACGGCGTAGGCCGTCGCCAAGCGCTCTGCGATCTCCATGACCGCCAAGCCTTCCGCCAACAGCCGCCAGCATTCGGCACCGATCCCCTCGAAGCGGTAGGAGGGGTCGTCGCTGAAATCGATCAGCAATAGATCTTCCGCGTCCGCACCGACCACCACACAGTCCGGTGCCTGAAACCCGTGCCGGGGCCGGTTCGCCCAGTCCGCGCCGGCAAGACGCTAGGCCGACTGCCGAGGCTCGTCCGCATCCCCGTCGGGCGGTACCAGCGAGCGGATGAAATCCGGCGGGACCTGCGGCGGGTCCAGAGGCTTGGCGAACTAGGAGCGCACATCCCGGTCCAACCCGAGCCCCGGGTTGAAGTGATAACCGGCGCGCCGGAAGCCCACACATATCCGCTCGTGGTCATAGGGGGTAGGGTCTTCGTAGGGCACTACATGACGAGCAAAGCTCCCTTCCTTAATTAGGGACATGTAAACGGATGCCGTAGCGGTCGGGATTGCGGGCCACCGGGCTGTGGATGGTGGGGCTGAAGAGGTTCCAGGCGACCGGATATATAGCCCAGTTGGTAGAACTGGCGGACGCGCTCCAGGCTGTCGATGGTCTCCTGCTCGGTCTCGGTGGGGAAGCCGTACATCAGATAGGCATGTACCAGGATGCCGGAGCGGGTCAGGGCGCGGCAGGCGCGCGCGCCCCTTGTCCATCAGCTCCAGCAACCGGTCCGAGGCGGTCTCGAGGCCACCCGAGACGGAGATGCAGCCGGCACGCGCCATGAGATCGATCAAGGTAGGGTTGGCAAAGACGCGTTCGAACTGGATATTGGTGAGCCAGCTAAAGGTCAGGCCGCGCTCGATCAGTGTTTGAGACAGGGCTCGGAGGAGCTTGGGTGGTGCCGCCTCGTCGACGAAAGTAGAAGCCCGTGCGACCCGTCTCCGCGGTAATCTGCCGCATACGTTCGACGACCCGCTCGACCGGTGCCGGGTCGTAGCGGCCGACATATCGCAGAAGGCGCACTTCTTCCAGTAGCAACCGTGCGCCAGGATGAGGGTATTTCAGCGCATATCCATTTGCAGCCGGGTATTGACATTCGGCAGCCGCATCATCGGGAAGTATCGGTCGAGGGCAGGGACTCGTAGGTGGGGGGGCCGACGAGGGCCTGGGGGATATCCGCTAGGTCGTCCCGGGCTTGGTACCAGCCCCGGCCATCCTCGCAGACCCAGGTCCGGTGCAGGCCCGACAAGGGTAGCCGGACCTCCAGGTGATCGAGCAGACACTCCAGGGGCCGTTCGCCGGCGTCGAGCACCACATAGTCCATGAACTCGAACAGGGCCGGCTCGTTCAGGCCCCGCAGTTGGCTGCCGACGAACCCGCCGCCGAGGGCGATTTTGGCCTCGGGCAAGACCTCGCGCACCGCCTTGCCGAGGCGCAGTGCCACATAGCAGCTGCCCATGAAGGGTACGGTCAGGCACACTAGGTCCGGGCGGTGCGCCTCCAGGATCGGCATCCATAGATCCAGAAGCTCGTGGTCGATCAGAGATGGCTCCCGGGCCAGCTTCTCGGCCAAGGGGTCGAAATCGGGGCCGATCAAATCGCGGCCGTACCTCCAAGGCGTGAAGTCCGGGTCGATGACGGTGGTGATGACATTTCGTTCAGGAAGAGCGCGGCTAGGTATTTGGCCCGATCCTGCAAGCCCTGCTCCCCGAAGGCCTGGGTGAGCAGGTCATCCTGGACCTGCAGGGCGGCGAAGCCCGAGCCTTCGGGACAGAAGACCCGTGAGCCGATGCGGTGGATTAGGCTGAGGTCCTTGCGGCCATGACCGGATTGAAGGTCCGCTCGTAGTCGTCGTAGGCCGCGAGAAAGAAGGCGACGGTGGGATTGATGTCTTTCCGGATGGCGGCCTGCCGCAGCCGGGGCAGAAATGTCCGTGACAGCAGCCGGGTGATCAGCAGAATCGACAGATCGGCCTAGTGTGCGGTGGTCCCAGGCTCACGCAGGAACCCGGTCAGATACGCGGTCGCGGGGTAGGGATCGTTCGGATCCATTGCACACCTGATAACACGCCGAGAGGTGGAGTCATACTCGCCAACTTTTTTGAGTACATTTGCGTTCATTGGCGTTTATTTGCGGCTGAATTTTCTCCCTGCAGCTTTTACTCGATATTTTCCGATAGGCACAGCCCAGCCTATTCACAGGGCGGCGTGGATCGCTACATCTCAGAACGAGGCGGCGTGATAGGGATGGTGCGCAAAACTCCACAAGGTGTCCGAGCAATTGTAGGGGGGAATTTTTCAGGCTCTCTTACGGATTGTGTGGGTAGGATGGAAAAGAAAACCATCCTTGACAGGCTGGATAGGCGCAGAAGAGAGGTCTACATGAGGGGATCGGGGCATTTTGGCCGCGAGGCCACGCATCACGGCGAACTCAGCAACAGCAGGACATTAGGCTTGATCCACCGGATGCTCCGATCCCCTCTTGCCCACATTGTGTTGCGTCCATCCAGCCTGTTAGGGACGCAGCCGCTACGCGGTGGTTTCCTTTTCCTCCCACACCAAACGCAAGAGAGCCATTTTTCAAGGTTCCTTCGGGTACGGGGCTGCGAACAAGCGGTCGATCCGCCTCCAGAATGGACGTGGATAAGGGTTAGGCAATACCATGCGAATGGCCGACGAATCCTTCGGTATCGAATCGATCCATCTTGTGGATACCTTAGAGGTTGTCTAAACATCTATTAATAATGAAAATTCAACGAATAGCCATTTTATAGGGTGTCTGATGATTACAGATTTGCCGGAGAAGCAAACGACTGGATGCGAAATAAACCTGTGTTTCGCTCGAAGTTGGTTTCCGTTCATAATCGTTACTCAATCGACGCCATCGACTCAGCCAAGCGAATGTTCTCTCGACCACCCAGCGGCGAGGTAAAATGTGGAAACCTCGCTGTCCTTTTTTCTTTCTAGCAACTTCGCGCTGGCACTCGAATTGGGTCAAGACCCAGTTAGATAGGTCCGCATCGGAATAGGCACGATCGCCCCGGATTTTTTTGACGGTATGGAGGCTCGGAAACAAGTTCGTAATGACTTGACGAGCGGCTTTACTGTCAAACATATTGGCGGCGTGTACCCGGACGACGAGTACGCAACCGATTTTATTATTTAAAATAAATGTGTTATTTTCTGGGCGGCCTCTTAAAAGAATCCCATCCCTGGGATTTTCACCATATGGAGTCGAAACGCGATTTCGACCCCGCTTCCGGGCACCTTGCCCGTCTTCGTCGTCTATCCGAGCTTCACTATGAACAAGCCTCATCATCGTTTCTCCAAATCCGAGCGGCAGGGACTGTATCGGGCTATCTCCGAGTGGCGCGATGTGCGCTCCCGGTTCCTGCCCGACCCGATCCCGCCCATCCTGCTGGCGCGTCTGCTGCGGGCCGCACATCAGGCCCCGTCGGTAGGCCTCATGTAGCCCTGGGACTTCATCGTCATCGACAGCCTGGAGATCCGATGGGCGGTCAAGACCATGCACGAGCGGGAGAACCGCAAAGCCGCGGAGCACTATACGAGAGAGAAGGCAGACCTAATATTGGAGCCTCAAGCTCGAAGGTATTCTCGATAGCGCACTCAATCTGTGCATCACCTGTGATCGCAGCCGCGGTGGTCCCCACGTCTTGGGGCGCAACACCATCCCGGAGACGGATGTCTTCAGCGTGTGTCTTGCGATCCAAAATTTCTGGCTCGCGGCCTGGGCCGAGGGCATCGGTGTCGGGTGGGTCGGCATTATCGACCCGGACGAGCTGGCAAAAACGCTGAAGCTTCCGGACTGGATCCGGCCGGTGGCGGTGGCCTATCTCTGCATCGGCTATGTCAGCGAGTTTCTCACCCGGCCGGAGCTGGAGATCGCGGCTACCGCTACATGAGCTGGTACACGGCAATCTCTGGGGCCAGCCCGGTGGAAGACACCGAGCTCGAAGCCGCACTGCAAAGTGCACAGGAATTCGACACCGATACTCGGGGACCTTGAAGTGGGCGGCAAGCTGGATACACTGCGCGCACCATCGAATCTCCGTGGAGCAACCCGACATGAATACCCCGCCGGACAGCAACGATCTGCGTTGGCACCGCGCTGACGGCGATGCCCCGGAAGCGAATCGAGCCCTCGTCGACAAGGTCTCCCGACTCATCAAGGCCAAGGAGCGTGAGCGCCTGCAGGTGATCTTGAGCCGTTTATCTCCGGCGGATGTGGTCGCACTTTTCTTGGCGTTACCCCTGAAGCGCGCGCGCAAGCTGTTCGAGTGGCGCGATCGGGAGAACGAGACCGTGAAGGTCATGGCCCTGCTCAATCCGGAGCTCCGCGCGGCCCTGCTCAAAGATGCCTCCATTACCCGGATCGTCAAGGTGCTGGATCGCATGGAGCCGGAGCAGGCTCTGCAGGATCTCGAGGACCTCCCGGAAGACGTGGCCCAGCAGGTTTTACCCAGACTCAAGGCGCGCAAGGCGATCGAAGAGCTCCAGGCCCATGGTGAGGACTCCGCCGGCAGCATCATGAGCCGCAAGTTCGTCGCCGTGCCCGACGACTGGACCATCGGAATGGTAACCGCCGATATCCTCGCCAACGCCCAGCGCATCGGGAAGCTCTACGGTGTGAGCGTGGTCGACGCGCATCGGCGGCCGATCGGCTATCTCAAGCTCCGCGACCTGCTGCTGTTGCCGCCGGAAGCCAGCGTGCGCGCGGCCATGCACACGGATTTCATCGCCGTGACCCCGGACCTGGACCAAGAGGAGGTTGCCCGCTTGGCGGATCGTTATGAGCTCAACGTCATGCCCGTGGTGGACGTGAACGGCCGACTGGTGGGGCGTATCACACCGGACCGTCTGCGTCAGGTCATCCGGGACGAGGCGGAAGAAGACATCAAGATCATGGCTGGACTCGCTACCGACACCCAGCCGGACGAATCCGTGCGGCGCATCGTGCGCGGACGTGCGCCTTGGCTGCTGGTGGGGCTGATCGGGGCGAGCCTGTCGGGAATCGTGGTGGGTGCCTACGAGAGTCAGTTGGCACAGGCCGCGATCCTGGCCAGCTTTATCCCCATCGTCATGTCCACCGCGGGCAATGCCGGCATCCAGGCCTCGACGGTGGCGGTGCAAGGATTGGCGACCGGAACCCTGAGCTTCGCCGATCTCGGCTGGCGGTTGGCCAAAGAGCTGATGGGTGCCCTCGCCAACGGCACTATCGCGGCCATGGCCTTGGTCCTGTTGGTGCTCTCGCTGGCGCAGTTGGGCCATGTCGAGGCGCCGCTGCGCCTCCTGGTCACCGCCGGATTGGCGGAGATGGCTGTGGTCATCGCCGCGGTCGCCGTGGGCACTACCGTCCCCGTGGTATTGGATCGACTCGGCATCGACCCGGCCATGGCCACGGGCGTGTTTATCACCACGGGTAACGACATCCTGGCGGTCTTGATCTTCTTTCTCACGGTGATCCTGTTCTATTTCGTCTGATCCGGGGACACCTCGAGCTTCTCGTTGTGCTCGATCTTCTTAGCGGCCGGCTTCCGAGGTGAGAGCCTATGACCACCATATGGCTGGGAATCGACCGACTCCTGCAAGACCCTGAGCGACGCAGACCGCTGGTGGGCAACCGTCTCGCCTTACTCGGTCACCCCGCATCCCTGACCTCGGACGGTCGCTCTACGCTCGATGCCCTGATGGACTGCCCCGACATCCGCTTGACGGTCGCCTTCGGGCCCCAGCACGGCATGCGCGGGGACAAGCAGGACAACATGATCGAATCCGACGACTATCGGGATCCGCGCCACGGCATCCCGGTATTCAGCCTGTACGGGAAGGTCCGCTATCCCACCGCCGCCATGCTGGACACCTTCGACATCCTGCTGGTGGACTTGCAGGACATCGGGACCCGCATCTACACCTATGTCACCACCCTCGCCTACATGCTGGAGGCCTGCGCCGCCTCAGGTAAGGCCCTGTGGGTGCTGGATCGCCCCAACCCCGCCGGCCGGCCGGTGGAAGGCAGCCTCCTGGAGGCGGGCTGGGAGAGCTTCGTCGGCGCGGCACCCATGATCATGCGTCACGGCCTCACCCTCGGCGAGCTGGCACCTTGGCTCGCCACCGCCAAGGGCCTGGAACTCGACCTGCAAGTAGTCACCATGACCGGCTATAGGCCACAGGCGGGGCCCGGCTACGGTTGGCCCCTGCACCGGCTTCCCTGGGTCAATCCCAGCCCCAATGCCTCCGGTCTCAACATGGCCCGCTGCTTTCCCGGCACTGTGCTGGGAGAGGGAACTTGGCTCTCCGAAGGGCGTGGAACCAGCACACCCTTGGAACTTCTCGGCGCCCCCGACCTGGACTGCGAGCGCCTACTGGCACGCATGTTCCGATTACGGCCCGACTGGCTGGAGGGTTGTCTACTCCGCAGCGGCTGGTTCGAGCCGACCTACCACAAGCATGCTAGCAAGCTGTGCTCGGGGATCCGGATCCACACCGACTATCGGGCATACCGCCATGAGCGGTTCCGGTCCTACCGGATCGTCGCCCTGCTGCTCAAAGCGGTGCGCCTGGAATATCCCGACTACCGACTGTGGCGGGATTCCACCTATGAGTACGAGACCGAACGGCTGGCCATCGACCTGCTCACCGGCGGGACCCTGTTGCGCGAATGGGTGGACGACCCCGCGGCCGGGCCGGACGATCTGGAGGCCCGGCTGATCCCCGACGAAGCGGCTTGGCGCCGGGAGCGGCAGCCGTTTTTGCGTTATCCCTGACGGCTCGGCGGCCTATCGTAAGGGTGACCAGCCGGTCGCCCTTACTCAGGTGCCATCTTCCCGCGCATCCGTCACCATCTCCCACCGGCGTTCCGGGTCCAGCTCCCACCACCGGTTGACAATCTTGCAGAACAGCTTAGCCGTCTGCTCCACATCATAAACGGCGGAATGCGCCTCGCTGCTGCTCCAGCCCAGACCCGCGACCCGAGCCGCGCGGGCTAGAACCGTTTGCCCATAGGCCAACCCCGCTAGGGACACGGTATCGAAGACGCTGAAGGCATGGAACGGGTTGGGCTTGAAATTGTTGCGTTCCACGGCGGCCTGGAGGAACCCCAGATCGAAGCCGGCGTTGTGCCCGACCAGGATCGCACGGTTACACCCGGACGACCGCACGGCGTTGCGGATGGGGGTGAGAATGCGGGCAAGGGCCTCCCGCTCCGGAAGCGCGGCGCGGAACGGGTGGTCCGGATCGATACCGTTGCAGGCCAGGGCATGCGGATCGATCTCGGAGCCGAGGAACGGCAACACATGACAGGATAAAGGCGGGGTGGGCAGGAGCCGACCCTCGGCATCCATGCGGATGATACTGATCGCTATCTCCAGCAACGCATGGCGCTGGGGATCGAATCCCCCCGTCTCCACATCCACCGCCACCGGCAGAAAACCACGGAAGCGTTGCGCAATGGCCGGCTTATCGTATTCGTCCATCATGGCGGCAGCATAAGTGGCGCTATGCCAAAAGCCAAAGGGTGCGGCTCTTTTGAAACGACGCCGAGGAGCCAAAATCCGAGAGTCGAGGCCGGTTTATCGGACACCTTGTGGCGCTTGCGCATCGTCCGTATCATGCCGCCTCGCTCTGAGACGTAGCGATCCACGCCGCCCCGTGGCTTGCCTAGGCTGGGCTGTGCCCACCGGAAAAAATCGAGCAAGCGCTGCGGGTAACTATTCAGCTGCTCCAATTGGGGCATTGGGGGGCAGCCCTGGAAGGTCAGGACGAGCGAGTTGAACATATCGCCGGATTGTTTGCGGAGAGTTGAGAGGTAGGAGCGGATGATGGCAAAGTCCCCGGCACCGGTATTAGAGCGGAAACAATCGGGGACTTTCTGCTGGAGCTTGGGCATGCGAAGGTCACGTTCGGCATGGTTGTTGTCGCCGGGAACGCAGGTCGGTGAGGAAGCGCAGGACCTCGTTGCGGCGCTCGCGTAGCCGCCGAATGAGGTTGCCGGCCGGGGATTGTGTGACGC
>Ga0209788_1000238_pt1 | contig 13837 bp, 8 predicted proteins | sample WorMetLIZISLAND1_2_FD_187415 | JGI IMG/M metagenome (GOLD analysis project Ga0209788, IMG submission 187415) | Marine gutless worms symbiont microbial communities from Max Planck institute for Marine Microbiology, Germany - Olavius clavatus LIZARD... ...
ATGCATAATAATGCACTAGAGATTAAACAGTCACTTACAAGACGACTAGGCAGATCCATACAGTGTACGTGTCTCAAAAAGTTCCCACTTTCACCACAACTTTAATATAAGCCCTACGTCGACCGATTTTCATACTTTTTTGCCATACCCTACAAAAATTAGCAAGACGAGGATATAATAACCAACCTGTCTAACACGGTTTGCGTACCTGCACTGCCTTGTTAATCTTTATTGCCATTTCAGTTATGTTGAACTTGATATTACATTTATGCAACTAAGTGTAACTATAGGCCTGCAACAGCACAGTCACAGCTATTCAGCTAATGTCATAGATATAGGCCTGCTGCTATTACATGTACATGGCCACAGAGCTGTCAGAGTGTATGCAATTAAACCTAATTCTGATATACGTGCGCTGCACACTGAGCTGCGGTACTATCATCATCATCATCATCATCATCATAAGTTTACACGGCGTCGCGTAAAGCAGCATAATCAAGATACAGTGAAACATAGAACGAATGTAAAAGGAAGAAAATATGAGATAATAAAACAAGACTTTAAAATGGAGGTAAGAGCATAAAATCACTAAGTACCGGTAGGAAAATTCAGGATTAAAAACTCTACTCTAAAACGCATAAAATACAAAACTGCACAGCGAAGGGTATGCAAATTATATGCATAAAAATGACTAAGAAGAATACCGGTTCGGAAAATGACCAGCGGACCACATAACGCGCCACTGCTCCTGGAACTTCATTGGCTGAAGATCACAGAGCGTATCCAGTTACGTTTATGCGTCGTGGCCTACCGCTGTCTGCATGGTAGTGCCCCATCATACCTCGCCGAGACACTACACTTGACGTCCGATATCGAAGCATGTCGTCGTCTGAGGTCTGGCTGTACGTCGACTTTGTTCGTGCTGGCGACCAGGTGATCCAGTCTTGGTGACCGGGCGTTTCCTATGGCCGCAGCGCGAGCATGGAACACTCTGCCGGTGTTTCTGCGAACAGCTTAATCATTCCTAACTTTTCGTCGTGAACTTAAGACCTTCTTGTTTAACATTTCATTTCCAGACAACTGAACCTCGATCGCTTGACATTGTAAAAGTGGCCCTGCAGTTTTTCGATAGTGACACTATAATCTTAGCAACTTATTGTTATTATTAACCGACTTTTCAACAAAAGTTTTCCATAATATTTAATTTCATGTACCGACGAGTGAATGGGGGAAATACGATATTTGCTTAACATCGGTGTAATTGTACGTTTCTTCAAACCAAGCAAACTGCACAAGATGTAATTGTCACTTCTATACAAACCATAGCCTACATTGTAGGGCCTACATCAGTCCGTCATACGCTACCCAAGATGCATAAAGTAAACAAGGTCGTGCCACGGCTGTACTTTTTGGTCGCATTTTAGCTCCAGTTGGTTGAATTGGTGTTTTATTGCTGGTCGTTCAGGTTCATCGCTCGCTGATGTATTGTTGTATTCAGGCTTTATGACGATGCAGGGGAAGCTGCTGCTGCAGCGACCATAATTTAGCAGTCGTCAGATTTCCATGACAAAAACACCGAAAGAAAGAAGCAGCTCGAGCGTAAAGTGACACGTTGTAGTTACGCCATTGCTTTCTATGCCCACTGCAGTTTCGCGCTCATCGCCAAACCGCATACCGCATAACTGCATACTCTGCCCTATCCGCCGGTGATCAGTGTCAGTCTTTTTTATTAGGCTTGCGCTGTTATGTGTTCCGAGGATGCACACCCATGCACTACAGCAGTGACCAGTAAAAACCAAAAACATGCAAAAGCGATTCGGGAAAGGATGGTCAAGTGGTTAACGGCGCTGAGCAACGTGCAAAAAACACGCATGTAAAAACTTAGCACTGAACAATTAGGCCCGGCTAGCAGAGTAAAGCCCTGTCCACACTGTCGCAGAGAAGTGCGACTGTCGCAGAAAACGGCGAGACAACGGCGACAGTCGCCGAATTCGGCGACAGTCGCACTTTTCTCGACAGTGTGGACAGGCTTTAAATTTAAATAGGTCGGCTTGACTGAAAATGGAGGAAGAGTAATAGAAGCACCACTAAACAATGGTTGAAAAATGCAGAACTGAGATCGAAAATGGAGGACCGAAAAATGCAGGACCAAGCAGACGAATGACTGTAGTCTAAAATTGTGCCAGTAAAGCACTGATGTTAGCGTAGCAATAATAATATTGTAAAATTTGTCGCGAATCTAGCGCACTAGCGCAGTGAGTGAGTCTAAAGGGGTATTCACACTGCGCGCCGTACGGCGCAGCAAAGCAGCTCCTGTCTGCGCTCCATCGGCGCTGCACGGCGCCGCACGGCGCTGCACGGCGCCGCGCGGCGCCGCACGGCGCTGAATCATTATGCTGTACGTCGTGCATACTGAGAGCAGCTACGCGCCGTACTGCGCCGATTTTGCTGCTCTAATCGCTCCCGTTTCGATTTCGCTGTTTGATGCCGACGGCGCGCAGTGTGAATGCCCCTTAATAGTCCATCTGCTCCACCGGCGCCGGTGGAGTAGTTTTTATACTCCACCGTCCTACAGTAAGTGAAAAGCCAGTGGACTAATGCATTTTTACTTACTACATGTAGGCCGATTGTGTATTTATTTAGATCGATTGTAGACCCATACTATCAGCGGCAAAAATATAGGCCAATAACTCTAGTTTCTGGCAATATGAATAATTTCTAGATGTTCGAAGGCGTTTCCTGCCTTCAAACCTGAGTCGAGTCGTTGAAATCGACGAATTTACCGCATCTCGTTGCCATTATCTTCGTGTCAGAAATAACCTCGACATTAATTCCATTACGACGACACACCGATCTGGATTCCTGTCGGCACCAACAAGGATGACCTTGAATGACCTTGAATGCCCGATTCAACTTAACGTGCGCGTGTCGCACGGTTTGTTAGCTGATAGTGTAGATACGAGTTTAGCTAGTCTATTATATAGTTGTTAAACAGATGCGGTGCTTAGTGAAGTGCACGATCAGTGAGTGAGCCGAGAAAGACGCGTGAAGCTGACGCGCTGTCTCTCTGCGGTAGCTGAGCTTCTTGTTACTCTGCATCTCAGCAGCAAACATGTCGGTTTGTGCTGATGCTAATATTAGGCCTAGGCCTACTGGAACTTTTCGAATTTTTTGGACGCAAGGTGATTACAAAGTTCATCAAAGTAAACTGCAAAATTTCGACGATGGTGGCTTTTTGTCCGGGTGGTCTTTTGTCTGCACACCTCGTCAACACTATACTGCTCGGTGACTTCTTCAGCTAGCTCGTCTTGAATTGCCCGGATCATGTTTTGCTGGAATTTTCGGCAATATTTTTACAGCGCGTAAGCATAATTTGCTACGCAGAGCGCCCTACTAGCTATAGTAAATCCGTCCGTCTGTCCGCCTGTCCGTCTGTATGTATGTGGTGCTCACTGCATTGCACGGTCAGTTAGCGAGCGTAGATAGACATGCATTCGCTGATTTTTTGCGCTGTTTCTGTGACATTAAAGTGAATTGACTTTTGTAATAGTAAAATATATGCCTGAGTTATAGATAAATACTGTGTGTACTTCAACTATGTCGCCGTCATTTCACGGGTTACGTGACATTAAACTTTATTTTATGCGTTATTTACTCTGATTGATCGAAAAACATCATAAAGCACTAAGACGGTATACACTAATAGCACAGATCACGAAGAAGATTATTACGAAGTGATAAATGACGTTCATATAATATTCCATGCAGCATAAAAATTGTACACCTCTGTTTGGTCTGGTGCCGCGTTGTCAGGTCTCACGATGTCCAGTTCCGCGTTTTCAGTCGCCCCTTAAATACAGATAACTGTGAGCGTGGGTCTGCAGCGCATTAGAAAACAGCCTGTCGGATGTAATTTCCTGGCTCCACAAATAGTAACGGAAAGATAATATCGCAGAATAGTGCCACGTTCAGCATTACAAAAGCTATAGGCTGCTGCATGGTATAAGGCCGTGAACAAAAACTCAGTATGAAAATGTGGCGCTTGTGTGTTCGATCGGGCATAATGAGGCATTCTTAGCAAATAATTGCTGCTTGGCACATGACGCCATTTACATTTTATTAACGTCAAAATTGGTTGAAAGTGGTTTCTCTGTTGTCATTCTGTGACTAGTGATGCGTCCGCCAATCGCTTGCATCGGCTGTATATGCCTATATGGCCATCCTATTAGTTTAATTATTATGAAAATTATTACGACAACACCATATGAAGTCTTTGCTATAATGTAGAAAGTTTGAGCGTGTTATCAGTATGGACCGTATGTGTTCGCTTTGAAAGAATGATCACTCAAACACTTATGTCGGTGTGTCCGGTCTTCTATCGTTTACGGCCGGCTTAATTCGTCCCGCATCCAATGATGCTGCCGCTGTTGCAGCATCTGCGTCGACCATTGACTGCTGCATCTTAGCTAATTGGTTTTATGTGTCATTCCACACGGTGCTTAAGCCACTGCATACTGTTTGGCTGTCAGAATGAACGGCAGGGGATGAATTCCTGCGCGAATAAAACCGTCCTCGCAGTTAATCCCAGTGTAATTTGGGGAGATGTTTTAGCGATGGAATCTTTTGAGCGCTGTGCTCGAAGAAAAGCCGACCGCTGATTCTGTAGTACCGTCAAAGCCACCTACACGTGAGTGCAATCACACCAGGCTGTTGCCGCTGTTTCGTTGCCTCGAATACTTTCGGTCCGAGAATCGACAACGAATAAAATCATATCAGTCTTGAGATCATGAACTCGAACGCGCTCGGTGTACTAGTAGGCCTAATGTGAGAAGTAGGAATGTTAAGCTGACGTCTAAAAGTAAACAGAGAAGGTGTAGTGTTTTAGCCGATCGTACTGCATGATGATGTCGTCTCTCCGTCTGTCTGTCCGTCTGTCCGTTACGTTGTGCATTGATGCTATACGATACATCCTACAGCAAAAGTGTCTGAACAAGTGAATAGAAAGTGTCCGGTTTTACAGCTGTCATCCCCCTATCCGACTCTACGCCCTCAAACTCCCCACCTCTTGCACCATAGACGTTGATGCCATCTGATGAATGAATTAAAAACAGTTAACATACCTAGTGCTTTGTTACTTATTTAAGTGTTTTTTAACTTAAGTCCACTTTCAGTGTAGCTGGTGTGTGACTACCGTGTAATTAAACGAACGGAGTATGATCGGCTTTCTCAGCAATTGCTGGCTTCTTGTTTCCAATGTCAGGAATAGCGTTCTAAGCTGAAGGTCCGGCATAACAGAACGCGCTATTGGGTGTACTAACAATGGTTTAGTACAATGTTACCTTGTTCCAGTCCTTTTCTTTACGGAGTCTTGTTCCACGGGCCAGAGTTCTGTTACATGTGTCATCGTTCATTCCTCATCGACGCGTAAGATTAGATCTTTCCATACACGGCCCGGTATCGAATCACCGCAACACCAATCTGATTTGTAGCATATCGCCGAGCAATCGACGTAAATATCGTTCGTCCGAACAAATTTAGCGTGACATCTGGTCCACGCCTCGAACAGCTCACTGCTCCCCGATCATGAGAAAACACTTTTTATCTTTCAGTATCTGCTGAAGTCGCAGTACATTTACAACGACCATTGAACATCATAGGCATAGGCTATATCTCCATTACTTCAGTTGTTCGCTGGAACTGTTGGATTCATTTTAACGAAATAAACAAGTCATTTCATCTAGAAATGTCATTTGTAGCGACTCTGGAGTCTGCAGTCTCTCTCTACAATATCTTGATTTAATTTCAGTAACAAATAAAATAAATCAAATCAGCAGTAAAAACACGTTATAGCCGTCGGCTGAAAAACTGCGTGATTTCTGTTTTTGTTGTTTCTATAATCTATTCATTGTGATCGCAGCAACACAACCTGTTAGTATAGGCGCTGTTATAAGAGCAAAGCCAGGTACAGAGTCTGGCGTTCATAAACAACTGGCGAACTTTCAAACCGTTTATGAAAGCACCCAAACGCAGTCCACTCAAGCGTGACGAGCAAAGTTTGTGATGACGATCTTCTCAAATTCTCAACAGTAAGTAATGCGCTATAAACCATGCAGTGCAGTGTAATAGCCTGTCTACACTGGAGACTATAGTCGCCAATTTCGGCGACAAATTATCGCCGAAATAGGCGACTATAGTCTCCAATGTGGTCAGGGCTTAACAGTACGATCGGCTAAAAACCGAACCGCCGAAATTTCCGCGTCTGGAATTGCCGTGGGCAGCGTGGTCAGGTGACCATGGCTGCTCCAGATGCGGCAATTTTGTCGTTTCGGTTCTGCAGCAATACCGTACGTCGTACGCAGTACGATCGTCCCTCTTAGCGACAGTTACGCGCGCTTGTTGTTACTATAGTGGCGACGTGTGAATGCAGCTTGATACCAATCTGGGCATAGCTCGCTGCATGTCGAGACGGAACGAGACGGCGGCGTTAAGACGATGTCGGCTGATCAACGACGCGATATGAGACGGTCGATCGGTGCTAACAGCAACTGATCCGTCCATCGATCAACCGTGCCGGCGCTAGAGGTCGCCCTGTTCGTCCTGCTAAACACGTTATCTCCGCCGACAACAGTTAGGCTAAACGCGCAACGACATGCACACTGATGGTTTTTCTTCCACTTTTTGTCAGCGATCTCTGATCACCAATCGCTGAAACATCCAACTCCTTGGCGGAAAGCCGATATACGCGAGTAAAGAAAGAACAGGTGTAGGCCCAATTAACAGTGAAAGATTCTGATAATCGGCCAACATTTGATAAAATTATGAAGTTATGAAACTTGGTGGCTTACTTTTTATGGACTACACGGACCGGCTGTTGTCGTTTGGAATACGCTGTGTTCATATAGGCTACGTGAAGGCGTTGCGCGTCGGTGAGGCAGAAAAATTCACTGACATGACGCACATGACGTAACTGTCTGGCCAGCGAACACTGCAGCTGCTTTTTGTTTTCTACGCATCCGTGGATTCAAGCACTTCAATCCTGTGCGTATGGACCGCTGCTTGCCACTTCGAGTAAAATAATGCACTTCGCGGACCATTGTGAGACTTTATGGTAGTTTACGACCTGGCTTAGAATGGAACGTTCCAGAAGTGAACACTGAACACTGAATTTATTAATCACACTTGCATCTGAAGAGCTGAATACCGTGTATGAATACAAGTAGTTATAACAGTCCATAAGGATATATGCAATCCGAAGTCCGATTGGAACCTTTAGGCAGAGGCAAATATGGGAATTAATGACATGTCGATTGTCGGATGACATGTTGTGACCAGACCAGACCTATACAGCTCCGGGTGGTCCAGAAAAGTAAGCCAAAATTCATACACGTCGCTTCATGTTGAGCACTTTTCTAAATTCTTTCAGCGGCACCCTCGGCAGTAAGTTTGAAAAAGGTATAATCATCTCAAACGGTAGCGAAGCACTTTAAATGTTGGGACATTTAGTGATCTTTGTTGCATAATTAAACAAGAAGCTCAGCTGTTGCTGTAATGGCCGATCATGCTGCATGCAGCAGTATGATCGGCTAAACAGCATGATCGGCTAAAAACTCATTACTGCGCGATTTCTGTTCTAACGCTATTCATTGTGATCGCAGTGTCTCAACCTGTGAATAAAAATGTCAGTAGGCCTATATACAGGCGCTGTTAACTTATAAGAGCAGAACGGAGTACAGAGACAGGCGTTCGTAAACTACAGGCGAACTATCAAACCGGTGCATGGTTACAAGTTTAGGCCCATGATCGACTGGAACGGAAGAATTGGATCGCATAGGCTTTCGTTTATGAACTCACCGAAAACTCCACTGAAGCGTGACGACCAAGTCCAGGACGTCGATTAACTCAAGTTCTGAACAGTAACTAATGCGCCATAAACCAATACACGCGTGGTCGTATATGTGCCTGAAAAAACTGACGCTCGCGTTTTTTCTACACGTTTTTTGCGGTGCGTTTTGTGGCTAAACGATACATCCTACAGCAAAAGTGTCTGAACGAACAAATAGGAACTTGCCTGCTAGGAACACGCTGGTACAACTTTTAGCCCTGTACACCAACCCTGAGAGCCACAATGCACAGCGTCACGCCGTTACAACTTACAGACATGGTACAGAAAAACGGACGGAGAGACGACAGGATTATGCCAATACTGTGTACAGTACGATCGGCTAACAACTGAGTGCGCCAGAGAAAAAATTCTGTATAAATTGTATAAATCGTTCAACAGTTGAAGCAGTTGTAACAGACACTCGGTGGCTTTTTTGCTCCACGTTGTGTAAGAGAGTTGAAAGGTTGTTTTGTATTTCTTAATCTTATCAATCAATCAAATCAATCAATTTATTTGAATCAGGCATAACAGCCCATAGAATGAACCGAACAGAAAAAAAGAGTAATGAGGAACAGAAAAATCAAACACAAAAACACAAACACAAGCGTCAGTGACATAAACTACGGACAACTACAACTACAGTGTTGGGACAAGCAAGCCACAACTTAGTAAATATACACTGACAATTATGCATTATATAACGCTTACGGCCTTTCAGTTCGTCTTGGGATGCCCTGGCTAGCTCTGACAAGTTAACTTCGGCCGTATTGGTTATATCTCGTATACCATGGACTGTTTCTCCCTGCTGGTCATCCAGAGAGGCATTTTCCATGGCGGGTATCATGGTATACGAGATATAACCAATACGGCCGAAGTTAACTGGTCAGAGCTAAACGATACATCCTACATCCAATGTAAAAAAGGCTTATAGTTTAGGAGAATTGTTACAATTACAGTGTTAAAACTTGGAAGGCCAATGTTCAGCAACATCTGTGTAACACTGTCATACCTGTTGTACCCAAAAAACAACTTCATGCATTTAATGTAACATGAACGAAATTTATTTAAACAACTAACACTGTAATTGGACCATAATGCAACATCATATACACACATACAGTTATATCTAGACACCACCTAATTCGAAGCTATGGATGTGTCATAATGGTTAATTCACTAACCAGTTTCAGAGACGTAACGAGAATTTTTGGCTTAGGGGATTAAGCATAATTATTCAGTCTCTCTGTCCCCTTTACCCCTCTCTCATTATAGTCGCCGAAATCCCTTCTTTCCCATTTATGCCTTGCATCCCTTTGCCCGGTCCCTCTCCTAAATTTAGCTCGGAGGTCGGTAGATCCCTGTAAAGCCCTGTCCACACTACAGTCGCCGAAAACGGCGAAGTCGCAAGTGTGGACAGGGCTTAAGCTTTCCAATTGGTATCTAGAGCAAAGTCGCCGTTGATGTTGGGACATTATTTTGTCGGCAGGTGTCAGCGCGGTTGGCAGACAGCGGGACTCGTGCCGCGTACAAGGACTACGATCATTCGACGAGACTGCTACGTCGGGCCCGGCGATATGGAACAGCCTCCCCGTCGAACTGCGGACTTCATCTTTGTGGCGACATTCGCAAAACAGATTCAGAAGTCGTCTCTTCGGCTGCTGGTCTAATTGGCGCGATATAAATCTACGCATTCCTTCACTCATTCATTCACTCTGAGCGTGAAGGAACGTATTAGAAGCAAGCTCGATTAGTGTATTCTGTGCAGACACATTTGAGAAATCTTATGATTATAATAGCGTTGTCTGAAACTTGTCGCCGAATGGTCCCAGATCTGTTCAAAACCTGGTCCACGATCTGGTTTTAAAGCAAATTCTGAGTAAGACAGAGATAATGGAATATGGATTTATCTGTGCAAGAAAACATTTCGTCGTAGAAGTGTAGGGCGTCAAACATTGCACACTTGCAGTTTTATAGTTTTTCTGCAGGATGCAATTAATTCCGATGATACTACAGCGGCTTTTACTCTTTTAGCAAAGACCTAGGTCTATATGCAGTGTAATGTATATTACAAGTGTGATAAACTTTGCTGATCATCAAACAAAAAGTGATAAAAAACAAACCGATAATACAATTAATACAATACAGTACAGTAAACCTGTACAGTGCAGGACGGTACAATACAATACAATAAACTAGATTTAGCGCGCTAGGGCCTATATGTCAGTCGAATCGTCGACAAAAGGTCGCAAATGCGATTAGTCGGAGAAGAAACCAAAAATCTGTCGTCCGCGAAAGGATTCCACCTACGTGCTAAAGCCCTGTCCACACTGGCTACTATAGTCGCCGAATTCGGAGACTGTCGCCGCCGTGGCGACGCCATTTCCGGCGACTACAGTCGCCAATATGGACAGGGCTTAAGCCTATGTGTGTAGGCTGTAGGCCTACGGTGGATACGAATTATGACGACGACGGTTTGGCGGCGGTCTGGAGTGGAAATGAAATGGTAATGACCAGAGATAATGAGAAAGAGTGGGATGAAGAAGCACGATGGCTGCGGATAACGCGGGTTGAGAGTAAAGTACCAAGGACCTCTCCCTACTGACAAACTGGCGGTGGAACGGGCGACAAGTGACTGGATGTAGGCCTATACACAGCACAAAAAACGTCGTCAATGGCCGGCCCAGCTGGCCTGCTGCCGGACCTACGTGGTTCGTACATCAGCGATCTGATATCGGTCAGTGCTCATCGAACATTTTGCAGTAGCCGTCGCAGACCGCGGGCTCGCTCCGCTTAAGGCGGCGGCCGATGAGGTCAGTCACGGATGATGTCCATCACCCACTCGGGGCCACCGGACCGTCGGACCGACTTCGGGTACTTGTTATTAAAAGTCGGATTTATGTTGCGCGCCCGGGTTTGATCGGTCGGACGCCGCAACAGAGCATGTAGCGCTAATGGCGGTGCCTTTATGTTCCGACTTTCCGCGCCGACGAATCACATCTTAACGCAAACCGATCAGCAGGATGTATGGCGCACAAAACCGTGCAAACATCGTCATCCTGTGTAGCAGTACATAATCTCTCTCTATACTACACTGAATGGACAGGGACTAAGAAAAGTTAGTAATATATGACTGAAATTTTGGACTTACGCACATTTCGTCAACCCCAAAAGCATCATTTCTCATTACGAATGTAATAAAAACAGTAACTGACGGGCGCTGCTGCATCTGTGCGCGGCACATGCTTCGTTTTCACTCACCAGGTGGCAGCAAAGCACTTTGCGGCGCGAAATGACGTCATGGCCGCCATCTTGAAATTGTGACGTCAAATCAAAAATCCGACTCCGTCAATCAAAGCGTCTTTACCTAAGGAACAAATCTGCCAAATTTCATCCAGATACGATTTGAAGCGACGGAGCCTTGGGCAGTGGGCAGTTTTTGAAGAGGTGGCCCCAAGATGAGTACCGATATGAGATCAGTTCCTGATCTAAAAATCTCACCACATGAATTCGTCGCTATACTAGGCCTACCTTGTGAAATATTACTGTTAGCTTCTGAATACCTGCACAAGGTAGTGTACAACGCGTTTGAGGTGTAGTAGGATCTTTATTTTAGCGCTCGACAGCACATAATGCTAAACGCACTAGATGTCATCCAAATTCCGTCTGTCTGTCTCACGGGTGGATTGACCAAAAACGGTTGAAGTCAGGATCATGCAATTTTCTCCATACAGTAGCCCCCTTGCGGGATAAATTTCATGAAATTTTGACAAAAATTGGCAATTATTACTATCAAAGTAATAGGTCGACTGTTTGACACATTTGAACATGAATAGTCATGATCAAGAGTTTACTAGGTAGTGTTTGTTGGGTGGGCTAGTTATATATATCCTCCAGTTGCTAATTTCCTATATTGCATATGTGATGGGTTGGCACAAGACAACAAAGTTATTGCAACAATAAGCAGGCTTACTTTTTTTCTGGCCCACCTTGTAGTTACTTAGTTTGTATGTTGTTCAACAATATGTCGGTTTAGTTACTTAACTGCATTCATTTCACGGATAAAAAAACCAGTTGGAGATAAATAGGGGTGACACATGCTAAAGACACATGCTCAAGAATTGGGACAAGAAACGTGCACCTAATACCAAACTGGCATTCTATTTGGTACCAAGAAAGTTGAGCATGTGTCACCCCTATAAAGCCCGAAACATTCTGATCAAATTGTTCTATTTTGCTTACTAGTTGCAATGTGCAAGTCAGGTGACTTTATCTGACAAAAATTTTACACAGAATCAGCCCAACTATTCCGCCAACAGCATGAACTTTACGATACACAGGAAACAACTGGTATACCAATCCAACATGACATACCAGCAAATATCACAAAAAGTAGAATACAAAAATACACATTACTGGTGTTACAACCTGTTAAAGTACAGCAAAATTTTAGCAGTGACAGATTTCAAATGTACTAATGCCCTGTGACATCAATAAATACGTTTATGTGCTATGTCTGGAAACAAAACCATGTCAGTACAGAGATTCCAATTAAAAACTGGCGACAGAATGCATCAGTGAACAGATAGCAAGTCCACCCAATGCTGTCATACAGCTACGTAACTCAAAATACAAACTCTGTGTTTATGCAACTGTTCAAAAAATACATCGTCAATGACAACAAATTACATCAAGCTCTGTAATGATAACAAAGGCATAGCTAGAAGGGCCTAGTCCCCCAAAAGGAGTGAAAAAAATTTCATAACCATAGGGACAAATGTGTACATCAAGTCTTATGTTTAGTAATTGTGAATGTGGGAAATGACTAAATATGTGTCGCAAAAATGACAAAAATATCAAATCTGTCGCCATCAGATGTGTTCTTTCAGGCTCCAAATGCACCATAACCCGTTTTCGGCCAGGGCCCAGCCCTGGATTCCACTAAGGGAGCTTACAATATTCTCCCAGACCCCCTAATCAGCTGGAAAGGGAACACCCTCCATATACCTTCCCCTTGATGCCTTTGGCATCTCAATCTAGGCACCTATGTAGGCACCTCGGTTCTTATGCCCTCTCCAAAATAAATTCCTGGCTACGCCTATGAGCGATAACAAACATGCGGCAAAGTTCTGACTACGGATCTACTATTAACAAAAACTGAAAGCTGCAGAGATCTTACAAAAGAATGAAATTATATTATATTAATAAAACTATATTAATCAACAGTTAACTGAATGGTCAATGAATGTTTGCCCAGTGCAGGAACTGAGGAACCGTTTTCGTCGGCACGTTGTGCGTATGTGCTTTCAGTCGCAGATTTCGGTCATTGGTGAGAAGTACAACATCTCGTTGTAGTCGTATGGGTTCACCTACAAGATGAGCAACAACAAAAGCACAATAGTCAACATAACAGTCACCATATCACTTAATAATAAGGCTGATGATATTCGCACTTACGTTAGTGCGGATATCACGCAGTCTATTCGCACTGGATCTACCCCATAATAAACTCGTTATCAGGTAGCCATGCCTAACTGCAAAGGCTCTGTACAAATGCTACTAATTACATCACACTGTTACATAATTGGTTTTTGTTTCAATGGGCAATTTTTTCTCCGAGTTACCTCAAGGGCAGATGTATCCAAGCTCTCGAGTACTTGACGCTCATAGACGTCCTTTTCAATACACGTACAAAAAATCAAAAAGCAAGAATTTAGCAAAAACTTAGATAAACATTAAGTAATACTTCAGTTGCAAAGGACCATTTCTAGGTCACTGATACATTTCTACCACGATAAAAAGTGTTTTTAGACACGATGCACAGTCAATACCTGGAGATTTTGGCATGAAATCACGAGCCTTGTCTTTGCAGTAGTGTAAGCAGCATGACAGTATGAGATCATCATTGTTACCCTGAACAATGAGAAACAAAATTCATTCTAATCAGTTGGTATATTT
>Ga0209788_1000240_pt1 | contig 13814 bp, 6 predicted proteins | sample WorMetLIZISLAND1_2_FD_187415 | JGI IMG/M metagenome (GOLD analysis project Ga0209788, IMG submission 187415) | Marine gutless worms symbiont microbial communities from Max Planck institute for Marine Microbiology, Germany - Olavius clavatus LIZARD... ...
TGCAGGACTAAAACACTAATTCAGCCACGCAATGCATTGGTCAGACACCTTTACAACAGCAGTACCTTCGCAAGCAAAACTACAACACGTAATGGTAATCACGTATCAATGCTAAATTACCTCATTTTGGTCATCAATGATGTATTTAACACAATCGCCGTCGGTCATATCTTCCTCGGATAAAACCTGTGACACACATATGTAACTTCATATAATTTATCTCACTTCAGCAAGCAAACTACACCCTAACCTGGACTCTTAAACAAAAGTTCACAGAGGGGCCTAAAAATAGGCTACCAACATTTTCAAATTTCCACCCCTACAGCTCCAAAATTTGGGGACCAATCGCTTTGAAACTCAAGTTTTAAGTCTCGTCAGGCCGAGGTAATGATACTGGTCTGTTTGTATGATGATAAGTGATTGTAATGCTGAGTTAAAGACACGCATGCCCATGTAGTCGAGTTCAGTGATCAGCCTACATTCCTTTTTGCTATAACTTAAGTGTAACCTTATCTATTAGTATTAGCGTCCACCAATAGGCATAAAACCGCATAGGCTACTGGTAAAATAGGCCTATAAAATAAATGAAAGCACAACACATGGATGCAAGAATTGACATATAAAATAAAAGTGGTTTACTCTCAGTAATTTTTAAAACTTCATAACGGCTTATCGACCAGTCGATTAAGTGCATCTTTTTGGCACAAAAAGGGAAAAAAATTCTGGCTTTCACTACTTGCAAAGCAAAAAACTGAAGCTGCACAGTTATTTTCCATAAACTCAAACTGTATACAACTTTTATGTCATATGTTTCTATAACCAAACTTTAAATAAGCAGTGGTTATGTAAATATCTGTAAATATGTTATATGTAAATATAAGTAAATATGTAAATATTCAGTGGTGTAAATGAGACCATTTTTGTGTCCAAGATCAAGGCTTTTATACTGCGAGACCAAGACCAAGACACACACCACACTGGAATGGTCTTATGCTTGATACACCTCGAGCCCAAGACCAAGACCCGATGACAAGAAGTGTGGCCACACAGAATGCATCATGATTATGGTAATTGTGCCTAGAGTATATAGTAATGTAAGACTTGTAAGTACATGAATTTTGACAATGCACCAACATTAAAAACAAAACATGCATCAGAGATGCAGGCAGTTGCTCAGTGGTGGAATAGTAAGTTTTAAAGATTAAAGCTGAGTATAGCCTTCAGTAACAATCGCAACTGCAGAACTTTTGGGACGTAATATGGGATCACATAGCGTTTCCTGTGACCTGACACAGGTGAACTCACCCCACTTTAAACCCAGTCATGCAGGCTGGTACTTGATTTACCTAGGATGTAAGGGTCAGTTAACCTAGTTGACTTTATAGTGCCCAGCTCGGAAATGAACCTGTGACTTTTCATCAAGAGTCAGTTGCCCATACACTACACCACCAAGCTGACCAAGTTTTGATGTAACATTTGATGAAGTCAAGTAATGGTGAGACTCTAGCAGTAGGTATACGGTTGTAGATTAAGAGTAGGGAACAATTTGACCACACTCGGCGCCAACCGTTACCGAGTGTCCTAATAGTATGTACTGACATTCTCTCAACATTCATGACAATACATCCATCCTATTGAATCATCCATACATACATGCACTCATGTAAGTAATGACTAACTAGTATGCAAGTACACTCATACATGCTAACACTCATGCATTTAGAAATTGCATACACACTAATAGGATATTAACTTTAGATAGACATTCATATCTCTTAGTCCTATAGGTCTGCATACCTATTAACTATTGAACTATCACATGAATATCATATACCCTTATAAGTATAACTTATGTGCACACACTCAATGCTTAAGTTAACTTTCCACACTTACACGCATATACATTCACACTTATAGTATAGGGTAACTAGTGTATCTTTAAGTACTAAGTACTATCAGTGTATACATTGACACTCATTATCATGTATACCGTTATTGACCGCACGACGGTAATACCGCATCCGCCGGTCCATCACTACAGTAGACCGCGACGCTTCACGTATTTCTCAGCGTCGTGAAAAATAAAATAAATGCGTTCCATCGTGCCTCTACGCGCGTAGAAGGAGAATATTGACGACACACACAGTTGGTCTGTCCATTCTCTAGCTGCCCACTGTTGATCGCGCCCACCGGTACTCGCGAGTTGGCCGATCAGTGGCCGAGGCAACAGGACAACAGGCACACAGGTAGCAAGACATGCAGACATACACGATGCATCAAAACACTGACACAATTGACCGTACACAAAATCGGTCGGACCGCACGAATTGCTACAAAGATAACTGACAAACGCATGCAGTTATAATATCGAAAGTATCAAAGAACGACGGCCAGCGGGCCAACAATAGCGTTTCACAGCCATAATCCTATCAACTACCAAACATAATTACACGTGACCGGTGCAATTTCTCAATAATGGGAGAGTAACGCTTATAGTAATGATATCACGGTTACTGTAAAAACATACAACAGTTGCCGCACGATTAAAAAAACAACACTGCACAGATGATGCAACCCTAACACCATCCCTATGTGTTTTTTTCCCGTCTGCCACACTATTATAGGGAATTAAGGGATTGCTACGGAACCCACCTCTAGGGGACCGCCATTCCTAACCCCTATAGTTATATGCTTACAGTATATCATCACTAACATTACTTAGCGTACACACGTACCACTGATGCAAGTAAGTACTAGCTGGTAACTCCAACAGCTACTTAGTTTTGATCCACATGATTCTACGTGAACTTTTAAGCCATGAGTACAGTCGCGTGACTTTCATTTCAACACGTGATGACATTTAATACACTTTACAAACTCGCACATAGCACCATCCACCTTCACGCGCACGAAATGTTGCCATACGTCACTCATAAGTTTACCACTGTTCGATTCGTAAGTCACTCGATCACTTTTTGCATTAATCAAACTTTGTAGTTCACTTTTATCCATGTTCGCATATAAATTCACTCAATAAGAACACGATGTAAACAACAGAAACGGAAATATCTCGATAAACAGTAAACACATGCAAATCAATAAAGTGAAGCGACTAACTGTCGCAATGCACCGAATTTGTGTTTGCGGTATGTCACGTAAAATTTGGTCCCGTTCCCGCGGTATTACCGCAAAAATCATCCCCGTTCCCGCGGATTCCTGCGGAAACCCGCGGGTTTGTACCCGTTACCGCACCCGTGCAAATCTCTACCACAAATGTCTCAATGACCCATATGCCTCCATTTAATTTGCGCATGCATTTTCACTAGGGCTGTGCTATCCGAGTAATTTCACTTTGCCAAGTGTTGTTATTCGTCATCATCATCGTCAGTTTGTTCACGAATCGTCTGTGAACCACTCGATCTTCGTCTTTCTTGCTGCCCCAGCCATTCTTTGATGTCGTGGTTAATCCTTCTTCTGGATTTCAGCAGCCGCACAATTCTCGGCACTTTTCTCTGTGCTGGAGTGGAAGTCGACTGCGGATCGAAAGACATCTCCGAAGACAGGTCACCACTAATTTGTGTCGCAGTCGTTGGCTCTCGTGTCGTCGTCGTGGTGGCGGCCGAGGCCTCTGAGTCTAGCGTCGTCCAGCTGGTGGCGGTGCTCCCGTATAAACTGTCATCTTGTAACTGTGCTATGTCCATTGTCATCATTTCTCACAGTATGTAAGAAGGTGATTTTCGCTATTAACGAATAGTTATGTGATAGAAATATGTTTATATTAACTGCTATAGATGCACAGTGCGGGTAATACAGCTAAGTGTAAACTCCGTGGATGATGATTTTGTGGGTGACGATGTATGGTTTAACTGTACGGTGTCTTAGGTAAAATCCAAAAGCTTTAAGCTGAAGAGGCTCTTTTCCTGTCACAACTTTCTGTTGTTCATACCATCTGAGCCGCTCATGCAGACTCGTGTCTTCCATCTCGTCTGGCCTGGCATGGTAGATGTCGAGTACCCAGTGTGGTAGAAAAATGTCCTGAGAATCTGGGCTTGACTTCAGGAGTTGGCTGATCTCAGCAGCTGGCTTGAGCACTCTCTTGGTTTTGTGGGTTGGCTCTAGATCAGCAAATCTCATTTGTCTTGATCTACTCTACAACTTATGTCCCGGTAATCTGTCAGCCGCTTCGTTTGCACCGACCTGCCGGCTCTTTACACACTTAAGCATGAACGACATTGCGTTTGAACCGAGTGACTTACTTGCTGAAAAGATTGTCAGACCAGAATTTGTCTACCTTGGACCGCTCACTCTTCGTGATATATGACGTTATGTAGTACGGAAGTCTGCTGCCGAGGTGGCCAATGAATTGTATGTCGACATTGTCTTATACTATAGTGTAATAATAGTGGCAATGTATAGTTAATGATTCAGTGGATTCTCTTCCGTATGGTATGGAGTGTAGACCTGTAGCTATACACAGCATTGCTCAAAATAAACCTAATGGCATGCCTTGGTCAGACAGACTGCAGTATTGCAATAAACATATCCCTCAGTAAGGGTGCCTATTCGTCATCAAAATCAAGCTTGAATGAAGTTATGTTTTCTGAGTATTTCAACACACGTATATCAGTCACAGTGGGATCGCCAAACTTGCTACCTGGTCTTATACTTACACCAAATTTTTGCTGAAATCTTTGAAGAATGTGTGATCAAGGTACTCAAAATTGTATGGCTCTGGAACTTGACGTGCGTTACTTGTTATGCGAACATAATCAGATGGCATTTGAATGTCCATTTTCTTAGTTGCCAGTCTATTGAGGAGTGCATGCTGTCACACTCCATTTGTGTATGACCTTTCTGTAGGAACTTCTGGTATACAGTCAATCCCTAGCTACTTGATAGTATCCGGACAGTTAATCGCAAACAATTGTTCACAGGACAGTTAATCGCGGACAATTATTCGCAAGACATTTGTTCGCAGACACATGTATTCACTGTGACAGTTGTTCGACATACAATTAATCGCCTGGACAATCTGTGATGTCAATCTGGCCACTACTGTCTAAAAAACATATGAAAACGTGAACAATAAAATCACTAGAAATTAAAATTATGAGCCAATCAGAAATTCTTCACCGTCAGCCCACACAACTGTTTCTGAAGGAATCTGCACTTCGCTGCGAGACTGCCGAGTCGGTAACCCAAGTTCTGCAGTCTGCCTAAAGCCCACACTGTCGCAGAAAAGTGCGACTGTCGCCGATAACAGCGAGACAACGGCGAAATTCGGCGACTGTCGCACTTTTCTGCGACAGTGTGGGCAGGCTTTAACGCGTCTTAGACTTCGCTTCCATGAGCTCGCTTGCGACAGTTTTGCAGCTACTGCAGCCGAAGTCCCCACGGATGATTGAGCAGCGATCTGATGACCGGAATCTTGTGACGTCATGGCCCTCTCTCGTGCATCCCAGACGACCTTCGCAGCTTCAACACTGGCTGGTAGTAGGTCTGAATCACGGACACGCCTACCAGTTGATATTGACTGGTGAGCGGATAATTGTCCGTGCGCATAACTGTCTGGCGAACAACTGACGCCGCGGACAACATTGCCTGCGAAAAAAGGTCTTGCGAATAATTGTCCGCGAACAAGTGTCCTGCGAACAACTGCTCGCGAACAACTGTCCGTAAACCCTACTTGATTGCCGGTCGCCAACAGCTCCTGCAAAGTGGTGGACCGTCTGGTGCATAACAGTTGTTGTCGACGAGTCTTCCGCCTTCTTTGGTCGGTACACATTACGAGAACGGTGAACTGGCCTAATGCCCAAAAGGAGAGAAATCGCCGCTTTCGCTGTGAATTGTCTTTTGCCTTTTTCTGGGAAGTTGATATTCTTTTCCCAAACCAAGTGCATGAGTGCAGAGTGACGGGCACCCGCCGTTGCTGCAACTACAATGGGAGCCCGAAATTGGTCTGGTATATCCGGGTAAAACTTTGCCAAATATTCGACTGGACTGTCTTGGTTATAGCAGCCATGCCGATCCAAAAGTGTGGGTGCAGCCTCCAGGATAACGGCATTTAACAGAGTTGACAGCTGGGTAGATGAATAAGCTGTATAATAATAACAATAATGGTCCTTAATCTTTGTATTAGGCTTGCGTGCGAAACGAGCACGAATCTTCTGGTGAATAATGATCTACAGTATATTAGACTTACGTGATATTCTTGATAGTCGTTTTCTTAGCCTTCTCTTCCAGCCCATGACAATCTCCAAACAACATTTATCTTAGACTTACGTGCGATTCTTTTGCGAAGTCTTCGCTTCCAGCCCTTAACACGTTAAGTGCCATGTAGGCCGCATGGGCGTGACGGTAAAGCATTCCCCCAGTGCCGTGGGTACCCCTTGGGGTTTTGAACTGTAAAAACATTGTTTATATGAATATTCTGTGTATGTATTGCACAATACACAAAAATATTCGTAATTTAGGTCCATGGTGGTCTTTCCATCAAATGTGCTAAGCAAAGACTTGCCAGATTGTTGTTTAAATCATTAAATGTAGAAAAACATTACGGCAGTGATAATGTGTACCTTTAGCGTTGAGTAACAGTCAGCTATCATTCTGTGTAATGTAACATTAACAACACTGGGTTCAATTGACTGTTCTGTCTGTCGTGTTAGAAAATATATGCAAATGATTGCAATTTATGTCATTTTCACCAATTTCTAAGCATAAATTTGTCTGTTTTTACAGTAGACAGAATGAGCTATGTAGATAACGGATGTTCGGCAACCTACAACATTGCATGGATTCCGAAGTGAACAATGACTGGAATATAGACAACAATGTTCAACGCTGTGAAAGGAACCAGTGTTATTGTGCAAAAGTAATCAGTCCAGTTTATGGCCAAGACTAAGACAATCACGCGTGCATGTGATGCAACGCATCAACTTTCAGTCTGATGAGCAATCTGCAAACAGTCTCTTCTCATCATGAAATGTTTACCATGTAAAGTCAAGAGTATACACTTGCAACAGCAACCACTATTACGTCCATCAATCAATCAATACAAAGGAACAATGAAACTGTAAATGAAACTGCTAATAGCGGTGCTCTAGTATAAACTGTGTCATCTTGTAACTTTGCTGTATTGACAACCTAACATCAATGCCATACAATTCAATAATATAACGGATTAGAACTTATTATAACAAGAAGAAATTATAGAATGATAATAATAGACATTTATAATAGTAGACATACATAATAGACATTTATATGTAGACAATAGACGTTGTTTTACACAGTTCGTTGTGCATTTATTCAGACAAAAATGACAAACGAGCATTGACACTTTTGACAGATGTCTGTCATTAATTTTAGTTGTGAAGCAGACGGTATAAATTGATGCAAAGTGTATAGCTACTGTATGCTTCCAAACATATGGCAACCTTGACACTAAGTCCAATGATTGCAGTGACTTCAAACCTTCAGCAATTCATCCTGACATGTGGCGTGTGCATCGTTGATGGACTAGTGCAGTAAAGAATAGACAGTAAACTGCAGTGACTTCTGTTAATGCTACAGACCATACTCCGCTGTTTTATATAGTTCTAATGACTACTGTTGGAATACAGTGTTGGAATACAATAGTTTTGGAAACTGTAAAATGCTTGTTCTATCGTCCAAGTTATTGCTCACTCTACTAATTTAGCTGTTCAAAAATCTATGCACAGAGCAGTGTTTGGCAGCTTAAATACACTTAGTCAAGAGACGACCCGTGTACAATAGTGGCTTGGGACACAGCATACATGTATATACACCGTGGGCCTTAAAAAACATGCCACTTTTATTTTTACGATAACTTTGGCAAATGTGGACCGATTTCAATAATTCTTTCACTTTTGGATTCGTAGATAAACTGCGGAATACGGTAAATTAAACAGTAAACAGACAGACAGAAGACAAAATGCGAAAAAAAAATTTGTAAAACATATATGTACGCATCTGCCAAATCAGCAGTTGTTTAAAAATCTGAAACAGGAATTTCTTTCACAACTGAAGCCAAACTTAAACTGAAGTATTTACTGACAACTGAGTGCAACTGAAAAATATAGTGCTACTGAAATCAGACTGGTTCATGATACACTAAACTTCAGAAATTTCTTCGGACTGTTCCACACACACACATACCCATCTTCATCACACTCCATGTACATGCCACACTCCTCTAGTTCCACCTGTGTTATTTCACAATTGGTACCACAACTGTTTGTGTCCAAATCCAAGTCGAAATCCACAAAACCGTCATTCGCATCATCTGCATCATCTACATCGCAATCGTCTTCATCAGCAGGGGAAACGGTTTCTAGTAAAGGAAGACCATAACTCTTTCTGTTAAAATTTCTGGTACAACATAACCTCGGAAGAATTCCTTCACAGCTGGTAACAGTTTACCCTGCCAAAAAATTGTCATCAAAGTCAACAGGAAAGATCAACTCGCTGACAGGCGTCCAAATGACAAAGTGACATTTCGCACTCCAACAACAGCCATACAGCCTTGCACTTGTTCATAGTACCCAGCAGCCTGGCCTTGAATTAACTGGTACTGATTAGCTAGTTTGCAGACATACTTTAGCATGCCATTATCAACAACACAGCTTACCCCAGATGATGTCTCATACCGTCTCTACAGTCTCAGGTTTAACTGCAAGTGGATGATTTAGGTATTTTGTTTGCATGTGGAAGACCAAAAATGCCACGGCTCTTTGAAATTGACAAGGTGCTCATTTAACATTGTCCTAGCCGCAGTAATTGTACTTTCATTGCAGCCAGCTGTGAGCAAAGTGCTGGACGTAGTTTGCTTGAAATGTTCTACCATTGCTTCAGACATACTATTACGTGCTTGCACCACATCACATATTGCACTTTGAGAAATGTTACCCTAAGCTCGAAGAGATGGTACAAGAGAAGTTCTTCTAATTTAATTTTTATCAAGCCAGTCTACACTCGCATCATCTGTGTCCAGATGTTGTACAATCTTACTACTACTTGTTTCAGTGGTAGCCTTATTATCTGCAAGGAAGGATGCACTGCTGCTAAGAGTTCCATGAAAATGTTTTACGCGCTGTATTAAATTGTAAACAGTTGCAAAAATTGCTTTGCTTGAAGCCTTGCAACATTTCATGGGTAATGACAGTTCGCCAGTGGCTGCATGGCCATTCAAATGGCTATGCAACAAAATGGCAGTAACATATAAACATTATGATTAACTTGTGCATACTAATATTGCAAACTTATTTAATTTATGAGCTGATCTTTCTGCGTCTTGTACTGTGCTCTCGAGGTTGACTGACATCTGTACACTGCACATGATTCAACATCATATTCAAAGGTTGTTTTGGCAGGCTGCACTCCCTTGTTATAGTTTGCTGCCTTATAATACAAGACCGAATGTGGTAGACAATCAATTGGTGTCACACTGCGCATTACAATACTTAAGAAATTTTTTGTGTGATCTGATAACTAAATGCCTGCTTACTCCTATGAATGTTGTGATATTTCATTCCTATTTATGCAATACTATTGCAGAAGAATTAACACCGCATTTCTTATACAAGCTAATGTACATGACGCAAAAGTTTACAATACTATGACACAGCTTCTGTGTTGCATTCCAAGTCAATAAAATCTGTTTGCAACACTTAAAATATAATCTGTAGTACACCCAGCACACAGTCTGCTGATACATATTATTTGAAAGACTTCGCAAGAGAATGTTTCAACTTACTCATGTGACCTGTCGCTGCTTTTTGACCTGATCTGACCTGATCTCTTGTCTTTCTGAGTGCTGTTGATCTTGTTTCTTATGAAGAGATTGCATGAATTCCACCGTACACACCTTTTAATTAGGAAAACCATTTTATTTATTTATTTGTTTACTTAGTTAAGTCTTATCGTAGCTTAATAGCCTTGATCTTACCTGTTATATCAGTTATAATCAACACTTAGCATTAATAAATAGTGGTTACAAATCACTAAATTTTATTTGTTTCAACTCAAATGCAATAAATTTACCGAAATTTATACTTTAAATATATACTTATTAACCATAGTAAATGATAATACTAAATTTTAATGTTTAATTCATATTATCCCGAGATTCTAGATCCAGCCCATTTGTACCAGCCATAACTGATATCCCAACTATCTGGACTATATAGATCAACCTGTAGTAATACTAAACCTATTAAACATTTGAAATGTTTCATAATTTACTAGTAAAATGATTTAAAATAGATGTTCCATCTATGAAATATTATACTTAAACGAATTAATTAGAATTATTATATAAGTTAAAATACAATTTTACTGATTTATATTTATGTATAGAATAATAGTAATTTATACTAAAATAACACATACAATATATAATGGATAATAAATATCATAATAATTTCAACATTTTCACGATTGAACCTTGAATATATTAAACATAATAGACTGGAATCAAACCTTCAACATTTTTAAATTAAAGAAAATATAGTCTATTAGATAACGATACCGATGGATTCTGATGAAGAGACTGACCCACAAGATATGCTAATTTATGTGCATACTGACACGGTGCTGGAGTACGTATCGTTCCAGACCAATTATAGTACATGTGACAAAGCTTAAACGCCATTGTCTGCATTTTTGCAGGTGTTAGTGTAGTTGAATCATATATTACATTAAAATGAGTTGGTGATACGGTTCCTTGATATACATACTGTGATACAAGATAGAAATCATACCATTTCGGATGTGTAACTTCACTATCAATTACAGTTCCAGGTGTGGGATTAGTATATCCATCTTTGGTTCTTAACATAAATCGAGATCCTATTTTCTTTTTAACGACTATTATAGCGAGACGAGGATCATATGCACCAACATTACCAAAATTAACTTCTGTAAAACTACTAATTATCTGACTAACTTCATGTCTAAACACTGCGTCCAATTGACCGTCACCAACACCATCTCTGTAAATAATAATAGTTTTTGGTAAGCTACCATTACATCTATAATAACTTTTCAACGCTTCTACCATAAAACGATGTAAATTATTCTGAAGCTCTTCATGAGATGTTTGAAACGAAGAAATACAATAGTATTTAGTTAAAGTTTCATTCATAGTTGCTACAAATGCTCCAACAGATCTTCCTCTTTTGGAACTATCATGATATGTATCTGCACCTATAACCATTAATTCAGAAATAGGATTAAATGTATACCACGGTGCACCTCCATTCTTACAAGTCATTTGAATCATAATCTTTGCTGCAACAGACATTATTCTATCTGATCTTGATAATGTACGGGACATTACAACTTGACTCGGAACAGGAATCTCTATACAACATCTCCTCTTGATTGCATCGTAACGATCTTTACGATTCGTCGGTACAACTATAACTACAATACTGGTTCCTTCATGGACACTTGTCTTTATTGCATCTAAAAAAGATGTAATATTATCATTATCTAAAATCTTATTTCTAGGCATTGACAATTCCGACCCCATTTTTTTAGAAATTTTCATTAACGCATCTAAAAGTGTTTCAGTACATCTACGATCACGTTGCGTAGTTATTATAACCCAGTCTTCTTGCTTAGGAAAACTAAATAATTTAGAATCATACATAGATCTAGTCCATTCATATTTGTGGTCATACTCCAAGCGTATATTTCTATTAAGGGATTGATAAATATTTACGGGTTTTAATACCCTTGAATTTATACTAACGAGATTAGTACCAAATTTAATTTTCCAATCTCTTAATAATTCCATAGATTCACGATTACTTGTAATAGATTCCATAAATTCTTTAAGTCTTACAATTCTTTGTGCAGGAGTAACACGAGTATGTATAGCAAGATCTTTCATTATTTTACTATCTGCTCTAGTTTTATCATCTATACCTGTTATTACACAAAGTTCTGGTACCAAACATATAGGAGCTTCCTGCCCACGTCTTCTATCTTTAGCTTTAGGCATACTTAAAAGCATAGGTTGTTTTAAATCATTTATTGTGTAACAATATGATTGATAATAATAGTCAATATAACTAATTTTACTATTGTCAGATCTAACAAATTCAGATGTAGGATTTTGATTCCAATCAATATCATCAACTCTATACGTCTTATTATTATATTTGGTTAAAACAATCTGTCCAATAAGTTTTTTACAAATCTCATCCTTAATTTCTCTAACCCCACTTTTTTATATTATACATTGTATCTAGAACTGTATCAATATTGAGAACCTTATGACAAACATCAAAAATTAACATCAGTCCTGTTTCAAATTGTAGAATTGATGAAGTGAACCCTGGCCAGATTTCTAGCCGATGTTGTCGAATTTCAATTGCTCTTTTTGGATCGAAATAATTACGACCTACAGGTACTAGTTTTCTCCTAGTCATAACCATTTTGAATATAATGTTATAAATGTGTATAATAGTTGGTGATCCAGGTGGTATTGTATTAGTGAAAGTAATAATTATACGGACATCTAAACCATCAGTTACACGTTGTCTAATAATTTCACATTTTTCCTTATCCAGCTTTTTTGGTAAATATAACGTCATTCCATCGAATAAATATATATGTCCAATTTCAGGCATACATGTTTTTAGCATATTTTTACGAAAGCCTTTACTAGGCATCTCTGGGTCAAAATCTACACGATACTGTTGTAAAGTACTATTATTGTCACATTCAACTACATAAGAATTTGTAATAATATCTACATTTGCACTACTTTCACCCACACCACGTTTATCCACAATTCTACTGGGTTTTGTATAAACATCATCAAATTGAAAAACACTATTAGACCTATTTCGAGATTGATTCGATAAATTAATTTTAGAAATTCCCCTATCTATATGTGATATACTAGAATCTACTTCATGTTTTTTAACACCCCCAACTGCACCTTCTAGTTCTTCTTCATTAATAGGTGGAGTCTGATGTTCAGTACTCGAAGATGACACAGTACTTTTTATATCACTCCGTTTAGTTGTTATAGGTATTCTAGGTGGAGGAAGAGAAAGAGACTCTTTAATATTTGATTCGGAATGTAATAAATCTGCCATTGTATTAATATTAGAAGCATCTCTTTCACGATCTAAATCACTCTGTTCTTCTACCACGTTAAATCCAGGTCTCACTAGTTCAATGGGATCGCGAACACTAGATACATTTTGATTTCTACTTCGGCCTCTTCCGCGAGCTCTACCAACTCCCCTTTCCTTTGTATCGTCTTGCATAATAATACTAAAATATTACAAAACGTAACTCAATTACATATTACTACCATGTTACTACAAACGTGTACAATAAACTTTCATTTCTATAAAGGTATATGATAATATATCATATAAGATGTTCATCTAATATAAAAATCTATACACAAAGTTGCATATTAGCTCAACAACACATAGTTCACATGTAAGCATCAAATAGACAAAAATCACTCTCATATTGTTGCCACAGACTCATCATATCATGTATGTGACACATACCGGTTGCATTATGTTTACTTTTTACTGTGCGATGTTACGCAGAGTGCAGTTATACCTCAGTATGTCATCTGTCTGTCCGTCTGTATGTGAGGTCCAGGTAACATGATCACGTAGGTTTGAATACTTCTCTGTGGTAGCGACCACTTTCCTGTGCTTATACAATCCAGCACACCCTCACCTGCATACACTAACTCCAGCTGGAAGCTTTCTAAGGCTGACTGGGCCACTTTCTCTGAGAAGGCTGACTCTGAG
>Ga0209788_1000241_pt1 | contig 13808 bp, 11 predicted proteins | sample WorMetLIZISLAND1_2_FD_187415 | JGI IMG/M metagenome (GOLD analysis project Ga0209788, IMG submission 187415) | Marine gutless worms symbiont microbial communities from Max Planck institute for Marine Microbiology, Germany - Olavius clavatus LIZARD... ...
GACCGTTTTTCTCATTCCGCATGCACTAAGAAAAACGAAATACGGTTCGTTTTTCGTTTTTCGCATTTCTCACTGCATGCGGAATGAGAAAAACGAGTGGCGCCACTGTCGTTTTTCGTATTTTGCCTGGTGAAGTCGTGTCGGAAATGAGGAATGCGGAAAATGTGACGTAGCATATTTCGTTTTCCTTGTAACATGTGCACGACCTTTACCTTATATTTGACATTTTGGCGGCTTATAGTGGGCGTGGCTACGGTGTGTCACCGGCCTGCAGTGACGGTGCGCGTAGGCAACTTGACAGTTAACAGGCCCGCCAAAAATCGCGCCAAAATCGCGCCTATAATACCGCGTCCAGAAACAGACTATTCAAGTAGGCAGTGTCTAGTCATCAGGCACTCGACGGCAAAGTTATTCCGTTTGATGGCAACCACAACAATTTTGAAAGCACCCCCGGCAGCGGCAACATTTAACACTTCGGTTACTGACATCTAGACACTGTCAAAATATACCGCGAAATACATATTCTATTTGACGGTTTGCGAAAGCGAAAGTAAAAATGTCGCGATTGGACGTTTATGAGGACTTGGTAAGGCATTGCGTTGAACAGCGTTCTATGACGCACAGCCAAGTTTCGGACTACATAAAATTACAGTACGGTGAGACTCGTGGCTGTAGTGAGGCGTCCGTTCGCCAGTTTTGCCGGACACATGACATTAAATCCGGCAGCAAGTTGCGTGCATCTAACGATCAGCTGACTGCTGCTGTTTCATCTGCCATTGAACAGGTAAGATGCAATTGTGGACGTATATTACAACTGCCGTGAAAAGCTACTTATAGCAGCGTGAGTTAGGGATAGTCATATGCATGAGCCATATAGCCATAGGGATAGCAGATATGTGCTTAAATAACTTAATCTTTCCTTTCCCCCGTTCACGTTTGTTCCCCTTATTTTCGTGAAAATATGCATGATTTTCATTGCTCCCTCGTACTTGCCAGGACGCACGCTGTGTCCATGCTTCAATGGAGTGGATGCCCCTAACTGTCCCGTGACCTCATTCAACACGCCACTGTTGCGACAGCATCACATTCACATCACAGTATCCCGCTCTCTTCTTTAGTTATGTTAGTAACTATTGGTTTTGATTGTCATAGGCGGCCAGCATAGACAGGCATTTGCTTCTCTGCCAGCCTGCCATTGTATGTTGTTAACGTTGATGCTGTGTCATTGGTTTACTTGGCAACTAAATTCTCTCTCTCTCCTAGATGGATTGAGGAAGCGTGTAAGTCAGCAGCCAACAAAGACTCAGCAGCGGCTATGCCAGACAACTAGACCTGTAAGCGAGAGCGATAGCGAGCGGCAGCGAGCGAGAAACGGGGCGAGCGAGAGCGAGCGAGATTTTTCCCGCGAGCGAGCGACAATACATACGAGCGAGTGGCAGCGAGCGAAATTTAGAATGGGACGTGAGTTATTCGTTTTACAGTGCTCTTACTGCTCTACAATGGAGTAGCGATGTCTGTGGCACAGGTTTCTACAGAATAAATGGGAACCCAGTCTCAGTCCGGTTTCCACTCACGCGTAAAATAGCACAAAACGTCCAAAAATCGTTTGCGGCTGGGGCTCCACCACAGACCCACCGGGGGAGCTTACGACGCTCCCTCGGACCCCTAGTCGGCGGACTGGGGATAAGATAAACTCTCAACACTCTCTCGACTGTTAGCTCACGTCCAGTAATTTTCAATGTATTGTTTTGTTTCTACTTCTGCGAATAAAAACATTGTTGTAACCCGTCCCTGAAAAAGAAAAAAGTTTTCTGGAGGACTGCCATGCGTCAGCGATTAACAGCAATACCACAAAGTCTGATATTGCCCAAAATAAGGGGATATTTTGTTGAAAAGTGCAATAAACATAACAATAAATTAACAGGCTTTATTACACCTTCGCGTGCTGTTTGCATGGGCTATGAAATTTAACAGAAAATATGTATATACTTAGTTACGTTTTTTTCTTTTTTAGTATTTAGTTAGCTTTCGTTATATTACTACCATGTTTATGGTGAAATAAAAATTTATGTATAATATGTAGCCTGTAGGTCCTATACACGATACACCACAACAAACAGGAGGGAGTCTGCGGGGTCTTTTTTGGAGGGGGGTGGACGCCCAAGAGCAAGTCAGACTCGTTTTTCTCGCTCAGCGAGAAAAGCGAGCGAGATTTGCCTGCGAGCGAGCGAGAAAACGGTTGGTGAGTCGCTTACGGGTCTACAGACAACTGCTTGAAGGCTGTGCAGGCTGGGAGATGCGAGCTCACCTATGTGCCATGAGTCGCACACGGTACGCCTATATCACGTGCCTGGTCCAGGTCATTGGCAGTGACGAATGACGATATCACCATATTGTCATGGACTTTGTCACGATATCGGGGTCCACAAGAACTGTCAAGAAGTCCACGATTCGATCCCTAGTCTGTGTCTTGTGGACCGTATCCTCTGCTTGCTTGTGCAAGTGCATTATTGCAGAAGTGCACTGTACTTAGTCCCCATTGCTGTGTATGTGTGATTGCATTATGTCCATTGTTGACACAGGTTGGGCCATCTTATGGCCGCAAGATGATGACCGGTTACCTGTCCTCAAATGGAGTGGTGGCTGGTGAAGCAAGGGTTGGCAGAGTTCTGCGACAGTGTCATGAGCCATACCACAGAGCCCGCCAACAGGTTAGTGACTTGTGAACAGTTTCCTGCACTGTGCTGCTAATTGTTAAATTGAAATGCCAGCATTTGCTTTTTTCCCGATTGTACAGTATGTACATCAGCAGCACTTGAGACTGAAATTTCGACCCAACAGCTCATGCCTCAGTTGGTAGTTCAGTGTCAGTGCAAAATGTTCACTCACCACTGTACTAAACAGTGTCCGGCGATTTTTGACGGCTCACTTACTTCTGGATACACTGTGATTAAAACATCTGACGGCCACTAATACATATTCATCTCTTGTTTTAATTACTTTCATAGACTCTTGCGCAAGATCCAAGCATGAACTGTTATCATTTTACCCTTAATAACACTTATGGGCTATTGGAACGTTTGTATCACACTTTATTTCAGTCCTGTCACAGTTGTAGGTAATGCTCTGCTTTTTTATCTAGAACTGTTTGTTACATTTATAGTTTAGGGCAGGTTGCACCATTCCATACTTATATTTAATCTCCACCTAAACCCGGAGATAATCACCACTTAGTGAAAAACGCATTGCATCAACACAATTGCAGTTTGAACAGCAAGATAAGTCTCCATTAAAGTTAAGTGGGCAAAATTGGCCACTTAGCTTTTTAAGTAGGCATTAGTAGCCATTTAGGAAAATATGGATAGCTAATTATTTTCGGATTTTTTCGGACAATAGTGATAAGAAAGAGCGTACTGTGAAGGCGAGAGCAAATCCATACGATGAGTGTGACAAAATCCAGTTCACAATTCGCTTCAAGTTTGCGAAAAGTACCGTGAAGAAGCTTCCACAATCCACAGCAGTTCAATGTGTGAACGTTCTCACTTACCCATTACAGAGGAAGTACAGTCCATTAAAAAGCTAATATATATGACAATAAACACCAACAGTACACGCAGACACTCATCATGGCTGCGACACATAAATTAGCCTAGATTAATGAATGGGCAGTTGGCAGACTGACAGACAGCTAATCAGCCAGCGTCAACACCGGCCCACTGCACGAGCATTGCTAACTGCTGCCCTCGCTGGCCGGCTGTCACAGCCGTGGCCTGGCTGGGGTCACGCCTCTCATTCATTCACTGCTGCTATAGTAACCTTGCATAAACAAGGCGTAAACTGAGAGTGAACTGGGCACACAGAAATTGCTCTGTTGAATTGAAATTGCAGAATACTTGAGGAGAGATATCGTATTTTCTTTTCAGTACTGGAAATTTCAATTATCCCCGCATTGTTTATTATGAAAACCCGTGTTCACTGCCAGCAACAACGCTTCTAATATATACAATCCGCTAAGTGGGCATTAGCCTCCAGCCAGTCAAAGGTGCCGGTACATCGTCTGCCTACTTATCTTTCCAGTTAACTAAGTAAAGTGCGGAATTGTGTGGTGCAACACATTTCCACTAAGTGGAGATTTAACTGGAGATTACAGTTAATGCTTGCTTAGTTAATTGCCGTAATTAATTATATTTGGTGCAGCCCGCCCTTAGTGTTGTCTGCATGGAGGATAATCAACGAATGAATGAGTGCCTTCTGGCTTGCTCTGTTTTGTGCCCAGGGTGCTCGGAACTTGAATCCTGTGCCATATTACGCAGAATACTTTGGCCATAAGCTTCATATGGACCAAAATGAAAAGCTCGGCATGTTCGGCGCTGTCCATGTTGTTGCCGTAGACGGATATTCCAGCAAGATTGTTGGCTGGAAGTCAATGCCTGTCAAGAACAATCTCGTCATTTATGACTCCATTTACAGGTTGTGTTAGGTGTGCGTTTTAGTAAGTTTAATGTATATCTCTCCCTTAACTGACTATCTGACCAGCTCCATTACTGTGTTACTGAAGTACACGTCAATTTGCATAGTGCATACATTACCTAACCTCTAATGTGCTCGTGAGATCACTTGTCACATGGGATCACACAGTATTGCCTGCCACCTGACAGAGGTGATTCTTACACCTTTGTCCTGGCGCATTGCTGGTACTCATTTATCGACCTGGGAATGATGAAAGGCTGAGTTGACCTGAGCACAGTGAATGAACAGTTGGCTCCGAACTGTTACGCAACGATATCACAGGTGCCAAAGTGTGTTGTCTTCCACATGATTGGAAGAATTCAGCGACCACCTCCTCACCTATTCGCATAGGCGTCGTGTTAAATTTCTGTTTGGCGATCTTCAGTCAGGCGGTCTGGGATATCGAAGTCCCCCAGTGGTGTCCAGGGGCAAAGCACCTGTGGGGGTCTGGGGGCAAAGCCCCCTGAAAATGAAATATAATGTCACATTTAGTCTATGGAAAAATCGTTTAACAGCACAGTTCCGTCATCCTTTATTACTTTTTGTGGAGTGCAACATTTACGTACTGCTGTAAGTACCACAGGTGTGGACTGTGGCTGTAATCTGTGATTAAAGCCTATGAAATTAAAGAAAACACCTTTAACATTGACTACACGTTCCCTCAGTGAACGGCATCAAGAATTAGTCTCAGTATGGTTTTGAGTCAGGAAATTTATTCCAATTTCCTCGAAATATCTTACCAGTACAGATCTTCCAACTAACAACGTGTTTCCTTACAACTACACTCGCAGTTCTTTGCAGTTTCTGTCACCTGCAGGCTGCAGTAGTGCATATTCAATCAAATACTTCTCATAACTTGATCAGTTACTCGGTATTCCGACTTCTCAGCACTACAGTGCTGCAGAGCACTGACAACCACTGATGTGAACAAGAAGTTCAACCTGGCAGATAGACCAGGGTGGTAGCTATGCATTTCGTTTCGGCCTGGTTCTATCAATATCACTATTTGTCATCCTTTGTCTACTTTCATTAACTATAACAGACTTATTTAAGTTTTCAAATGTGTCCAAACAGCTGCAGTACATGGCGCGTATGGATGACAGGGTACCATTGATTATGGAGAATGAAGCTACACAGAATCCCTGTCTAGGACCCCAAGCGAATTACCACATGAACCGTATACTGCTGGAAATTTCCTGGGCTATACATTTCTGTTACTTACAGCATATGCGTATCTCTCTGTAGTTTCAAGCAGTTTTGTCCGAAAGCCATAATATACAGGCCCAAGAGTAGACGTAAGACCTGCTATTCCTACAACACAATTATAAAGAAAGGCCATTGAAGGTGATGCAACAAATCCACCGTAAAATTTCCAGAGTTCCAGCTTTCATTATTTTATGTTCATGTTGACGTGGTGTGCACTTCAGTGGACCTGCGAAAGCTGATGCGAACATTTCATTGACATAACAAGAATATAACAGTTTCGTTACGAATGTGAGTGTCATGGTTTGGCTGCTGTTTGCATTCATTTGCAGGTCAGCTGTACTGCAGTACGGTTTATGGGATCAGATACGAGTCGACCACGGTACAGAATTTTATCTATCTCTCTACATGCAAGAGAAGAATGCTGCCTTGCGGTACAATACCAACCGCCAGCCATACATACAAACTCAGTCCAAGAGAGTGAGTACTTTGACTTGCAGTTTGCATATGTAGTCTTCCGCTGTGCGATTAGTGATTCTAAGCTCACGTCGTAACATGCATTACCAGTACTGTGTTGTGATCTTTTACTGTCCATTGCCACTGCATGACTCAAGTGCAAAATGTTATAATCATTTTCTTGTTACTGTCAATATTACGTGTTACCTCTGTGTAATCGTTACATCTAATGCTAATGCTATAAAGGTTTGCTGGTCCAAGCCTTAATTCCATGTCGTCTGGACTGCTGCATCCAGTGCTGGGTAGTATTTCAAATACAAGTATTTGAAAAACGTATTTAAAATACATGTATGTATTTTGCATTTTATATTTGAAATACATTTTGAAAGTGTATTTTGTATATGTATTTGAAATACATTTTGCTGTATTTGTATTTTGTTTTTCCAGCAAAAAATACAAAATACATTTTGATGCGGAAATATGATGTATTGCGTTAACGAGCAACGGTATCATTGTCAGCTGTCACCCTTGATTTATTACCTGTATTACCGATTTGGCCATGTGTGGGGTTTGACTAAATACCGCGCGAGCATAATTACTGCATTGTTGACCATTGGCACAATTATTATTTTGATGTGCTAATCACTGCACCAAACGACCGAAGTAGATCCGCCTGGGAATTGTTCGAGTAATTATGAGCCTCGTTGGCCTCCATGCATGTGAATTACCGCCACTGTGCATTTTGACGCAATTAACAGTAGGCTAGTCAGAGTGTTGTAGGTGTTGAGCAGCTGTTCAGTGCCGGAGGACAGATCTATAATGATTCTTTGTCTAAGTGGACTGTCAGATGTATCATTCGAGAATGTGTTGATTTTTCGTCAAAACAGTCATGCTTATAAATTTTCATCTTCAGTGATGGGTGCTTGGTAGCTACTGGTCCGAAGCTGTAGAACAGTCTTGTACAGGTATCTGAGCTTGGACAAACTGAAACTTATGCTCAGTTTAAGTGGTCACTGAAGACTTATTTGTTCGGGGATAAAATCGTGGTGCATTGTGACTAACTAACAGCTTCAACTGTGCCTTTTCAGAAATAATCATACTTACTTACTTATTAATTTAAATTTGTTACTAATACATCATACAGTAGTACGAATGGCTGATGTTTCATGTCTGTTCTTTGCAGAATCATACAGTTGAACGCGTGTGGCCCGAAATAAATCAGCGCGTCAACTACCCGATCAAATCGGCGCTTGTGCAGCTGATGGATTCTGATGCCGTTAATCTCGATGACAGCTCAGTGCAGTTTTGTGTGTCGAGTTTGTGCATACTACTTGCAGAAATTGGTATTCATCAAGTGGTGGAGTCATGGAATGCTCATCGGATACCAGGTAACAGAACTAAGTACTGTATGGCCCGGAAGCTGCAGAGTGCTCCAAAAAAGTGATAACACAGTATTAACTTTTGCGATAACTTCCGTAAATGTACACAATTTTTACCATTGTGTCACTGTTACAACACAAAATGTATGATGGATAAATGTACAATTACTTCTGCCACCTCACCTTTATTCTGTAACCACCCTACGTAGCGAAACATGCATTACTGCTAGTATCGATGCTACGTGTTTGATTTATTATTGTGATGTTATTGCCTGACCTCCATTCGGTTAACAGTGGTTGTCACTGTTTCAAGTAGCCGACTAAAACTTTATACAGACCACCTCTTGTTTGGAAAACAATTTTACCACAATGGCTTATGATTGCACATTGTTCTGCATAGAAACATGAAACACAATTTAACATGTCTGATACACAGATGCTTCAAATAAACGATTCTGCGTACACTTGCGTTGAATAACATGCTGTAAAGTAGAGTTGAACATTCCAATTTCGCACGGTAGTGCGGTGACAGATTTGAGGTGAGGTGGTATACCTTATTTAATCTTCTGCAGTTCATCTGACATAGTGACAGCGAAAGAATCATTAAAATTGGTCAATATTTGCCAGAGTTATCACAAAAATAAACGTGTCTGTTTTTTTCTACGGGACACAGTGTACATATCAATTGGATATGTGACGTCAGCTGTATTTTTAGTCGTCGACAGCAAGTGTTTTTGTGGGTTGTGAAACATTTGTACCTGCCCGCAACAGGCTAACTTAGTATATGAATTCCGATTTGGAGTGAGTTACTTTACAATCTGTTCATGTGCTTCAGGTAAAGGCATCCCGAACGTTCTAGGTCAGCACAGCATGGCTGCACCCATATCATCCAGTTTGCTTCCAGAGTCGGCCACAGCAGCTGACTGGTACAGACGTGATTTGGGTACCACTCTCACTGGTGACGCTGTTTTCGGATCTGATCCATGGGTGTCGGCAGTGGCTAAACGCCAGTGTGAGGCACAGTTCTGCCGTGAGGTGCCTGACTTGCGGATAATTCTGCAGCAGGCAGTGAATGGCAACCCAAGACCTCTACAGTCATCTGTGCTACGGCTGATTCAGCTAACTTCCCAGTTAGCTTAGGTTCCCAGCATCTGAGTGCTGTGTGCATGTGTGTGTGCAGTAATCACAAGTAACTCTTTGACTTGTTAACATTGTACTGCATGGTTTTGGAGACTGTGAGTGAACTAGTCAGAAATGTTAACGATGTGAACATGTCTTGTGGGTCTAGCCCAGCATGTATGCAGGCATACGTGTGCAGTGATGCAGTACCGTTGATACTGGACACCTAATGCGACTTTGTGGTTACGTAGTGCATTGTGCATTCGTCACGGATTCTTCCAGATCATTGTTGTTTCAACTTTGTACATTGTAGTACTGAGTACTAGTATTGCGTAGTATTAACTATACTTGTGTTGCTGTATTTACGAGTCATAAATGTATGCCTGACTGTACATGGTTACGATCAACGTCAGTGACATAAATCGTAACCATGTACCTGCAACGTGTATACCAGCTGCCGAGTTTTCGACTGCCGTTACTCAATGATGGTGACTAACTGCCTAGTAATTAGCTAAAGCTAATAATTCATAACTGTCCTTGATCAAGTTTTTTATCAGATGTTCGATTTGTCGATCCGTTCCGGAGATATTCGCGATCTGACAATCTTCCGACAAAAACCTCCAGCCTTTTGTTCGCCATTTGAACTGAACTATGTAACGTTGGCTTTATGCTTGAATACACAAATCTGGAAAGGGGCGTTGGATGTCCGGTGATGTTCGCATGAATGGAGTATGGGGAGTGGGTTTGTCCCATCTGAGCCATCTCCAGCCGACTATGGAATGTGGTAGAGCGGGGAATCGGGCCAGCAGAACTCCAACTGCAAACGATGCTGGGGCAGTATGTACGAAGTGTGATTTCTGGATCACCTGGAGCACTGTGAAGACGGTGCTGTTTGAAGAAATCTTTGCTTTGCCGTTGATATTTTGTACTTTGAAAAGTATTTTGTAAAAGACAAAATACATGAAAGTAGTTACTATGAGGAGCCTATAGGAAGTCGCACCTGGGCTACTCCGGGGACCCATCTCCGACCCCATATGACCACTCCTTCCCTCAACCGGGGGGGGATGGCAACCCCCAGTCCAAACTTGCATCACAAGTTGTGGCCAAATGGTACTACTGTAAACACATGAAACTTTCAACATATTAGGCATAACACATCATAATATGCACCGACCAGTTAGCACCAACAACCGAACAAATTCTCAAGTAAATGTCATGTAAATGTCACACACGTAGCCCAGTGTCTCTTAGAATACTCCAGGAGCTTCTGTCTGACTACATCGTCAGTACATCACAGTTCACAGCTTACATGAACTCGTCCCGATGCATTGCACAGTGGGCGGGCGCATTGTGGTACCCCTGTGCACAATGAACGCAACTAAAACATGTCACATCTGCAGTGTACAAAAGTCTGCATTGAATATGCCTATGAACACCGCAAAAAATCCCCCTGCATCGGAGTTTCGACACAGGAAAACCTGTAATATATGCATAAAAGTCAGGCTGCTGAAAGCAAAAAAGTAATACTGAACCATTACCCTTGTTGACTGAGTTTCGGATCGATAAATGTATCGAGATTGAAAATATTTCATTCGTTGCTGGCACAGCATAAGCGCAAATTGATAACGGTTTTTTTAGTTAATGTCGATGCTCAGAAAACTGTTATTTTCTCTGCAACTATATTTTGTTTCACCAGGGCCATATGACTCATCAGTGTGATCGGCTTACACAGCTGTGATGACAGTAGGCTTAGTCGGGAACCTAACCCATGTTACAAGTAGTGCTATGCAGAATTCTGCCATAAAAGCATGAAATCTGTTACTGTACCCCAAACACAGTGTAAAGTTAACTATCCAACGGTTTAAAAAAATCAGCTGGATCCGTTCCGCTAACGGCAGCCAGACATGGGTTTCACCTTACTGTACCGGAGGGATGTAATGTAAAAACAGACTAAAAACCTCTTGCACGAGGTACTTAAAATCATGACAAACAGAAAGAAAATTAATATTACATTCCCCGGTTTACCCTAAGAGACTTTACAACTTACATGATGCATTGCAGGCAATATTGCCTCTTTTGTCGACTTCTAATTTAGAAGTCGACAAAAGAGGCAATTGCCTCCAATGCATCATGTAAGCCAACGACCACGGTGCATTGATCTGCAGCCATGTGCTGGCGGCACTTTGGACAAGACGTGTGGTCAGCCAGCCAAGCTGTCATGCATGATTGGCATGCCAACAGCGAGCGGCAGCATGCCGACATGACTGGCTGATTCATACAACCTACAGCAATACATACAAAACACATATTACATTAATCAGTGTGTACAGCACGATGACAACATCTGTAATGCACTGTACTAGTGGTAATTGTGCTGGTTGTAATATCCACAGAATAAAAATAGTTCTAAGCTTGTGTCTGAAACGATGTAATGAAAGGTCTGTTGAATACGGTTAATCTGGTAAAACATTCTAGCAGGCTGGACCAGCGGCACTAAAGCACAAGTGTCGTAGGTCTGCAGCAACATATGACCAGGTTCGATACTAAGCGACATACACAGTGAACAGAATTAAGTACAATTACAGGTTAGGGCATATGTGGAGAAATCACACCTCACTCTTAACTACTGTAACGTGCCAATGAAGGAACCAGATAAATAAACCAATTGGGTAACGTTTCAACAGGACATAGTATGACATTCAGAACCAGGCCGTGTCGGAAGAAGTGTCATGAGCGATGAGTGACGTACATTGTGGACAGAAAGTGATTCATGTGTACAGTGGCAGTGATATTAAAAGAGAATGGTGAACAGGAATTGAACGTTAGTCTTATTCTTGCGTTAATGCATAGGAAGCAAATATGAAGACAGCAGTTACTGTTGATTAATCATGTGGTTCATTGTTCATACATACATGTGTGACAATGGCAATGTTGTACAGAGTGGCCCCGAAAAACTGCCGCAGTTTCTCGTATGTGCCTTAACATTACCAAATAGTGCCCGATTTACAGACTTATGTCAGTGTCATAATCCAGTGAAAATTTGTAATATACTAATATTCCACCACAACTAACTGTGTGTCGCCAAAGTACCTTGTTAAATGTCATTCTTAGCTGTGCAGTTTGATTCTTTTAAGATTTCATACTGTTCACTGCACAATGAAACATAACCAATAATATTCTGAACAATTTTAACAGTTTTTAAATAGCCACCTATGTGCAGATTACAAAGTGTTTGGTAGATATGGAGAGTAGCTAGCACACAGCAATAGGACTGACAGTTACCTCTGCAGATGCAGCAGCTGAATGTTTCCTTAATAACCAGTTTCTGAGCTGCAGACATCTGCTGAGACACGATGCTGTCGTTCAGTGCCGTCAGTGCTGCATGCATTGTACGCAGTTTGGTAGTGGCCGACGTGACAGACGTATCGAGTTCGCTGTGGAACGCACTGCTTTGCTGTCTGACGTCAGCAATCACGTCAGAAGCTTCTTCAACTTCTGATGCCAGACTACTGGCCGATGAGCGATTTGCCTGATCAGAACGTCTGCAACAAATAATGCACTTTGCAAAAGGGTGCTTCACGGTAATAAAGTAATAAAAAAGGAAATAAGTGACAAATGGAACCATCCACTAGAACACGTAACACTGTCTTGCTGTATGTGACCGTATGTCTCGCTGATAACAAGCGATGTGGACTATACAAAGTAGATATAAGTCGAATAATTAATATTTTGGTTTTTGTATGCACGACACTACTTTCTCTATACTCCGCTCCCATTACAGGTAATGGGCAAAATTTATGGATCTTCTTCTTGGAATAGATCCGTGTTGGGTGCCAGTCAACTCGTCACAACCGCAACTACAATTCATAGAACTTAATAGCAGTTATTGGCGGCTTCGGTTTGCAGTTGAGCACAGATCATAGTTGCTGCAACACTGACCGGCAAAGACTGAAGCATGTCAGAAGGCGACTCACTATAGTGGATAACCCCTTCACCAAATAGGTAGTCTATACATAGCGGCCTTCAAACAAAAGTGCCGCTCACCATACGCAAGTGGAGCTGCCCATAAGTATTGCATTCTTTACCGAACATGTAACGATGAAGCGTCAAACAAGAAGCAGGGTTCACAGCAAACTGAAAGGACAAAATTCAAGGACTTCCGCCTTGAATAAGTGAAGTTAAGCATTAAGTTATTAAATTTAATTAAATCACCATGAGCTAAGTTACTCCGTGACTTAATCACTAGCCGACTGAACTCGCCATCTATAAGGCACACAGCCTAATTCCTCACGTTCAGTGATCGACTCCTCACGGTCAAGTCGTCACTAAAATTTGGGCTGTGATGAGTTGACTGGCACCCTCCACGTTCCATGAGCTTTAAATGTTTGCATGCAGCAAAGAGCCCGTGAAATTGTTTTCGAAGTAATCAAACGACCAACATGTATGATCGCAGTGGACAGACGGCCGACTTGCCATGGCAATACAGTACTCTTCATAGCATTGTGCTGTAAAAACGCATAACATCACTCTCCAGCTATTGAGACGTAGAAATGAACTGGTTGCTAATTGAATAGTATATAACGGGCAGATCACCTCTGTTTGTTACGTCTTCCGGCCAGATACTCGCGATGTGCAGACTCAGACATGCAGTAAATCTTGCGTGTTTGGGATTTCCAGAACTCTGCACCTGGATAGTACCGAACAATGCAACATGGAGCTGAGTGACAACAGCAATAGCAGTATACTAATTTTTTACACTCAAGATGGTGACGAGGTTTGGGCAACCAGTGTACCTGTAAAACCTATTATGCAGCTATCACCACATCCGGACTGTACATCTGTTTCAGACTTTCTACATCAGCCAGCTATGTCCACTACTTTTGCATCACGAGCCTTCACCATTGCTGCTTGGAACAAATTGTCGCTGAACATTTGATCTGCTACTGGCGTTAGCTCGTTTTAATCTTGACTCAAAACTGAACCGTTCACTCCAGCCCCCCATCACCTCAACCACGTACATGTTGGATGGTACATTGCTGTCGAAGTGCTTCCAATTCACATTTGTGACAACTGACAACGGAGCTACAACAAGTTTCATACACTGTGACTTCTCTACTCAGCCAGATTTTGCTCAATAAGGTA
>Ga0209788_1000243_pt1 | contig 13725 bp, 12 predicted proteins | sample WorMetLIZISLAND1_2_FD_187415 | JGI IMG/M metagenome (GOLD analysis project Ga0209788, IMG submission 187415) | Marine gutless worms symbiont microbial communities from Max Planck institute for Marine Microbiology, Germany - Olavius clavatus LIZARD... ...
GTTGCGAGCGAAGCGACGTAGCGAAAGCAGGTCAGACCGCAGGTCTGTAACAGTAAGTACCCCGGGCTTGCCCGGGGGAATCTATGCGATGATATCATACTACATACTAATTGTCGACAGGCTCTAACTCCATTCTCCTTTATTTGCCCCAATATCAAAAATGCATTTTGGCTGAAAAGATGAAATTATCTTTAAAACACGGAATTCTCCATTCCGTTTCATCTTGATATCCACATTATTCAAACCTCGGTGGAAAGTGTCACAGCATATTGCAACAAAATCAGCAATTCGTTTTCCACGATACACACATAATAATCTTGCCATACGAGATACTATTCTGTTTAGTAATTGCCCAATCATATTTGCAAGATCTCCTTTTTGCGCATAACGCCGCGCTCACCGGCGCCGCTTTTTTAGCGTCCGGTGAAGCGCCTTGCTATCTGTTGTCTAGCATATTAAGGGCTTGATGTCTCGCAGTTACAAAAGCTTTCACGGCTCTGCTGATATCCTTTTTTGTCGTAGCCCATGAGCAAACACTAATGCGTATGACCGCTTTTCCCCTCCAGTTTGCGCCACCAACCCAGCACTCACCAGCGTCTTGAATGTTTTTCATGGTCCGGTTTGTCACCTCATCTGAATCACACGCAACCAGAACCTGATTAAAGACCACGTCGTTTAATATATCAAATCCTTCTGCGTCAAGTTCTTCCGAAATTTGCGTTGCGCGTTGATGCAGCCCGTAAACCAATTCATCTATCCCTTCTCTTCCCAAGTATTTCATCGCCGCCCAAAGTTCAATACTTCCAGCCCTTCGCGACATTTCCGGCGTAAAGAACATTCCGTCTCTATTTTCGCTGCGAACGATGTAGGAACCTGACGCGTGCAACGCATGCGTTAGCGCCTCCCTGTCATCACACAGCACAATGCCGTTGCCGTATGGGGTATTAAGGGTTTTATGACCGTCTAGTGAAAAGGAATTTGCTCTTTGCATACCTTTGGTCAAATGTTTCAACTTGTTTGATGCGCCCGCCCAAAGGCCAAAAGCGCCATCTATGTGAATCCATGCGTTTGCGTGCTTTGCCTTTGCGCAAATTTCATCAAATACATCAAATGCTCCGGAACTGACGTTTCCCGCCTGGAGAATCAAAATTGTTTGTTCATCAAGCTCGGGGAGCTTGGACGGCAAAATCCGGCCCTGGTTATCCGTATCAACCCATTCTATATTGTTCATGCCAAAGCCGAGTAATGCAATGGCTTTTACCACTGTTCCATGTACTTGTCGTCCCGTTACTATTCTAACCCGGGGCGCTCCGTAGAATCCTTGTCTGTTAATGTCCCAACCTTGTTTTTTGAAAATACGATAACGCCCGGCGGCTATAGCGCAAAATATCGCCAAAGAGGAGCCACTTACAAAACCCGCAACGACGCTGTCAGGTAAATCGAAAAGCTCCTTGAGCCACGATTCACATACCTCTTCAAGTTTTGAAGCGATCGGAGACATTACATACAGTGCGGCGTTCTGATCCCATACGTCAGAAAGCCAGCGTGCTGCTAACGCGGTGGGTATGACGCCGCCATTCACAAAACCAAAGTATCTGCCGCCAATCTGGGAAACAGTCGCCTCCGAAGCGTAAAGATTCAACTGTTCCAATATTTCCTTTGGATTCCCGATAGAATCAGGTAGCGGCTCTTCAAATGTATCAAGATTTACGACGGCATCGACCGTTGGAAAGACATTGCGTTCCGGAGCTTTATTGATGTAATCAAACGCATACTCCTTTACCTGCTCCAAAATGTCTTTTTGCTTCAATTCAAGAAACATGTTTGTTCTTAGTGACATATGAACCTTCCTGTTCTACCGCGCAATGACGCTGTTTGTGACACATACGACGAAGCTCACCGGCAGCAATAGAGCGTAGCGGAATTGCCGTCCGGTGCAGTGCCTTGTTAGCTGCTTTTCCTGTTCGCTGCATTACGAATAGCTTTTTCAATATCGTCATCTTTCAATTCAAATGGTTGTAAAAGATGTATATTGTCATGTTTAACATGAAGTTGCCCTTCATTGCCCTTATTACCTCGATGTTGCCCTTTAGAGTAAAGGGGGTTATTCAGCACCTCATTAGAGTTCATTATCCACAAAACTATCTCATCTCGGAATACTGCAACCCATATAAAAACATCGCAACATTGTGGCTTTAACTGCTGAAAATTCATTAAGAATCTTTTCTTTGTTCCCCTTGACAAAGCCTTCATGTATAGTGATTCATCACTGTCACTATCAACGGCTCTTGAAGCTTTTACTTCGATAGAAATCCCATCAAGCCAAATATCATATTCACCGCTGTAATTTGGATCAAGCTTTCTAGATGGCTTCTTCAACTTTGAACATTTTCCCTGAACATATGTTTGAGCAAATTTTTCTCCAAATCCGCGAGGGGCAGACATCTCGAATATCCAAAGGTTTGGGTTCTCGCTAATATACTCAGTTCTGATTTCAATATACTGTTCGTAATTCAACCCACCCTTGTCAATCAGACTGCATATCAAGTGTTCGTACTTATTAAATGGGAATATTGCTTGATCTTCTTCGACCATCGCAATGACCGTGTTGAGCTCTTCCCGTGATCCAGCAAATGAAGAAATTATTCTATCCTTTAAATTGGTAAGTTCCATTTTGTACTCTCTCTATCTGAAGTTTCTTTATATAATAATCTTCATCAAAGATGTTTGTGCCTTTGATGAACTGGCTATGAATGGGAAGTGCTTCCAAATCACCTCTCAATATTTTGCAGGAATTAAAAATGCGAGAGAATATCCAATTCATAAAATCACTACTCAAAAGCTCACCGAGTACTTTTGTTGAAATTGGGAAATCATCTTCGGGAATAAGTATGTTTGCACTGTTAAGAACAAATCGTTGCTTGGTGTCATAAAAAAAGCAAAGCCGTGAAGAAATAAACTTATAGATCAATTTCTCCTTTGCTTCATATAATTGAAGCGGTGCTACCTGCTGATACAAACTCATATCCAACGGAATAAAACTACTACCCTCTTTCAATTTATCTTCTGAAATGTCAGCGCCCTTATAAACTGGAATGAATCCACTTTCAGGAGCGGTCTTAACATATTTTTTATTGTTACCTGTAACAATTCCCAACCCCCAAGACGCTCGGTTGGTTAATGTAATAAACGGGATTGACATCAAATGCTGTATTGTTCGTGCATCCTCTTTACCGCAATACAAATTAAGAATTGACTTGGGATTACACAAAAATGAATCAATTGATCTTTTATGGCAAGACCCCATAAACTCACACAAAATTTTTTCATTTGAGTCAGCGACTGCTTTTCTAACAACGATTGCTTGCGCTTTTGTTACAAGTCCTTTGAATACTTTTCCATAGTCAACTAATCTTTCAATGGAAAGTTGAAGAGCTTTAATCCGAGCATCCTCGAAGGTAGCAATATTAAAAAAAGACTCAGGCAAAAGCAATCCAAGCTTCCCGTTATCTTTCAGACATTGTAAACAGGCAAAAAAGAAAAGTGAACAAGTGTCTGTACTGGACCCTGCCCCAAACCTTATTCCAAATGAATCTCTCTGTTCCTTTGATAGCTTTTTTCCCCAAGGAGGGTTTGTGTATACATAATCAAATTTTGTTATCTTAGCAGAGGATGCTAATCCCAAGAAATCATCTGTCTTAATATTATCGCTTCTATATCCGGATAACTCAAGGATTCTCGCTTTTGTTATTTCAATCGCAACTGGATCAACATCAAATCCATAAATGTTTTCTGGCCTAAATCCCAACTCTAATGCCCTGACAATGAAGTTGCCTGAACCACAGCAAGGATCGCAGAATGTAGCGTGTTGAATATTTTCCTCTGACACCGTAAATAAATCACGCACAACATTTTTCGGTGTATAATAAACTCCTTCTTTGTTCCGATATGAATTGGAAAGGCTTAATTCGTACTCAGTTCCAATCTTATGAGATACCATTTCTGATGACTCAATTCGTTCTATAAAACTGAATACAGTTGAATCATGGTCGTGAGTGTCCTTTAAAGACTTATTAGCCCGTTGGGTCAGCTTTTCCTTACCGGAAAAATTGGACTCAAATTGTTCTAATGATTCAAGTGTTATTCTACCCCTTTCCGCCTGTATTAAATATTTTGTCTTTATCCAATTACGAATTGTAGCAGTGGAAACGCCCAGTCGTTTCGCCGATTCCTTTATAGTAATCGAGTTCGGAATAACCTCTCCGAATAGAGTTAATTGCCCTGACTTTTCCATCTTATCCATCTTCTAAAAGATTCTAGCCTGAGTAATGATTCATTGTCACTGAGTCCATCACCTAATGCGGAGTTGAGCTGGGAGCATCGCAGAGGCAAAATACGCATCAATTTTGACCCGAGACGTGCAGTCTGCTCCAACGACCTTATTCTGCGGAGCGTCAGCGCAGGACAAGGTCGGGGGAACATCAGTGCAACTCTGCGTTCCGGCGGCAAAAAGCGGAGCCCAGCGGCGCTTTTTGCGGCCCGCGTTAATTTGTTATGTCAGGCAATCGTTATTTGTTCTGCCGCCACGTAAACCCAGGCTGTATTTCCAGACCTGAAAAGCGCCCTGGTTCGGGCATACTCTTTTACCTCATACTGATCTGCCTGCTCGAGTTCTTCTTCGGTAATTTCAAATATCATACCTTCTACTTCATCTGTGTCATTTCCAGTAAATCGAAGGATGGGATGTATATCCGCACCACTTTTTTTAATAACCTCTTCGTCCTTGATTTTTACCTCTGATAGAACATAGCCACGTAAAATATCTTTTGATCCGGTGAGCAGCCGCCCAAATGTCTTTTTTTGCACATTTTCCAATTGTAGCGTTCCATAAGAAAACAATTTTTCCAACGTGATTGCCTCCGTAAAAGGCTGTTTTGTAAATGTATAAACGCCCAACGCAACGGAAAATTGTTGTGCAGCGAAAATTGATCCGCTAAACAGAAAGAGGAAATTGTCCTCTACTGTTATCGTGTGGATCCATACCATCCTTAGAATATGCCCGATTCGTTTGCTGCGCATACGCGCCACAATTGGGGCATGTAAATGCTTCTTTTCCACACTCTGGCGCTACGTACTTCATACGTCTCCTCTTTTTAAACATAATGCGAAGCGTGAGCGACGCAAGACAAGGTCAGGGGAGCATCAGCGCAACTCCGCGTTCCGGCAAAACCGTGAGCGAAGCAAAGCGATACTCATGGTCTGCCGGAATATATGCATGAGCCGCTGCATTGTTTGCAGTCGCCCCTAGGCGCAGGCTGGCCGGTAAATTACCATTTCATTATTTCAAATCTTTCCAAATCAAAACATTTGCCATTCATCGTTGTGTCGATTCCATCAATCCAGTCTGCTAAACGCTCCGCGGCATCTGCAGGATCAGTATTTGCGTCACTTGCGGCCAAGGCAGTTTTTAGCCTGCCCGGGTGGACGCCGCAGACTGTGAATCCCTGGCCGTTAAGCTCGTTGGCCAAGGCGACGGTAAGCATGTTCTGACCGGCTTTGGCAATGCGATAGGAATATGATATTGAAAGACCTGCATAATCTCCTGCCGCCTGCCGCGTTGTTGATCCAAGCCTGGAAGTGACATTGATAATGAGTCGTTTTCCTTCTTTCATGAACGGAAGTGCAGCCTTTACGCAGCGAAGAGCGCCAAGGCAATGCGTTTGAATGAGCGCATTGACTTCAGCGGGGGTAACCGCTTCAATCTGCGTTGCGCTCCCGCTGATTCCGGCATTGTTGATGAGAACATCAAGCCGGCCAATTTGATGCAGCCCATTTCTTATGAACGAGTCGACATCATCGGTTGTGACATCCCCAATGATTGGAGTGCAATTCGCCAGTTCGGCTTGAAAACGCTCCGCGCATTCTGCATCCCGCACAAGGGGGATCGTGCGCCATTGCTTTAATGCGTAACATTCGAGCAGCACACGGCCAAAACCGCGACTCGCACCAGTGATTAGGACGGCTTGTCTTTCTTCTGTCATTTCTTAATTCAGCCAACGGCTCACAGCAGCGGCCGTTTCACTCCCTACACGAGTGAAACGGTCCGGCTGCATGCGGTTGTTATATGGCTTTTGTTGACCATTTTTCTCAATCAGTTTCTGAATTCTGGTGAATGAAATCAACTATCATTCTTGAAAATTCCGCCCCACAATCTTCTTGGAGAAAGTGCCCTCCCCCCTTAATGGTCATGTGAGGCTGGTTTTTTGCCCCTGGAACCAGTCTTTGGAACACGCGCTCACCCCCACCCGTTATAGGATCACTGTCACTGAACATGGTTATAAATGGTTTATCAAATTTAGAGAGCACCTTCCATGCGTCGCGGTTTGGCTGTGATTCCGGGTCATCTGGAGTGATAGGTACAAGCGAGGGAAAAATGCGTGCACCTTCTTTATACATGTCATTTGGGAAGGGGGCATTGTAAGCGGTGATCACGTCTTTCGTCAAAGGCATCTGGCACCCTATAGTAATAATAGCCCCTACATCGAAATCTTGCACTTCTATTGAATATTTGCGCCAGTTTAAGAATGCGTCAGACATCGGGGTGTCCCCAGTAGGAAGTCCCGTATTGGCAGTCACAATTCTTGAAAATTGATCCGGGTTATCGGCCACCAAACGCAATCCTATTAATCCCCCCCAATCCTGACAAACAAGTGTGATCCGCTGTAAATGCAGCTTGTTTAGCCAAGCCTGCATCCAATCAACATGACGCTTATAGGTGTAATCCCTCTTATTCGCCGGTTTGTCTGATCGGCCAAATCCAACAAGGTCCGGTGCAATAGCTCTATACCCGGAATCAACTATGATGGGAATCATTTTCCGGTATAAATATGACCAACTTGGCTCTCCATGCATAAGAAGTACAGGCTCTGCCTCAACAGGGCCTTCGTCGATATAGTGAATTCTCAACTCATGACCCTCGCTATCCAAAATTTCAATATAGTTTGGCTTGAATGGATAACCAGAAAGATCTTTAAATGAATCATCCGGTGTTCTTAAGATTTTCATTTTAATACCCCCACTACCAGTTTAGATTTAGATTTGTATTTGCCCATATAGAGGTATAACTTTTCGGTTTGTTTACTATTGATGCGCCTGTAAAAACTCACGCGACCAATTTTGGGTATGCATCGGCGTGATTTGGCCTACAGTAACAGAATATTCCAAATTTCGGCAGATACGTGGAAATCAGCCCTTTGAAAAAGGGAAATGGCTTGTCTAATGAGGCCTTACGCCGCTTTGCGGCGGCCCGGTAAGCCGCCGCCCTTATAATGTCGACTCCCAAGGCTGTAAGGGTCGAACCAAAGCGCACCGCCGGCATACCCCTGACCCGTTGATGCCTGATCCCCGTTCGTCGGCCCAACCGGCTCATCGCGGCCTCAACGCCGGCCCGTAAGCGGTAACGCTCTTTCAACCCGAATTTTGATGAAATTTTACCGGAAATATGTCATCAAGGCTTTTCTCAGCATCTGCAGCTTTGCTGAAAGATTCAGGTTTTGAAATAGGATAGTTTTCAAGGCTCTGAATATCTGATCAATATCAAAAAACCGGCCTGATTACAAATGTATTGGGGATTGTCCGGTAACGCCAATGTACGGAGAACTCGGAATCACCATTCCAGAACGGCTATCTCACCCCGGCTAAAAGGCCCCTTGAAGAGACTCCCGGCGCTGATCCACATCGGCCTGAAACCGCCGCAAGCCCTCCTTGCCCATAAAACGTTGCAACGTGCGAGGGTCGGTAGTGTCCAGATCCACGATGATCAGTCCATCCACTACGTTGGAAAAATCCCTGTCCACATTAAAGTGGATAAACCTGGCGTTAAGCTTTAAATAGTGTCGAATAAGAATCGGCACCCCTTTACCATCCTTTTCGAGCTCCGAGACCAAAAAAGAGATATCTTCAATGCTGCGCAAGGCGGTCATTGCCTCGACGCTGCGTTCCAGCCGCCGTAAGCGGCCGTTGAAAATACGATAGGGTTTTTTGGGGGTCACCTTGGCCGCCAAGTGAGGGTCCCTTCGGTTACGGGCCAGAAAGCGGACCATTAGATCCCGCGACAGCTCCCGGTAATCCCGGCTGATACTCACCGCGCCAAACAGTTTCCGAATTTCCGGATGTTGTACCACAAACTGTCCGATGCCGCGCCACAGAAGGGTCAGGCTGGTGTGTTTGCGCTGGTATTTGGGCCTGATAAAGGATCGCCCGACCTCCACCGCGTCATTCAACAGCTTCAACGCCTGGGGGTCAAAATGAAACAGCGATTGGGTGTACAGACCCTTTATGCCGAAACGATCGATAATCTTTTGGGCCATCCCCAGACGATAGGCGCCCACGATTTCCTGGTACTGATGGTTCCACAAGAAGAGATGCCGGTAGTGGTCGTCATAATGATCACGGTCGCTGGCCTTTTGGGTGCCCTCTTTTACCTGCCGGAATGTGTGTTCCCGCAGCCGGCAGATCTCTTTGAGGGTCACCGGGATTTGATCGGCCTTGGCAACAAAAACATCACCGGCCATGCTTTTGACCAAACACTGCGCTTTCGGCAGAGCGTTGATCTCCCGGCGCAGCCTGGCAACCGGTACGCCTGGTGCAATGGTGACCGGCGGCGCGGATGCGGGCAACCGCTTTTTAACCGGAAAAGAACCGTATCTTTTCCGCGTCAGTCGATTGGCTAAAAAGTCGGTATGAAACCGCAGGTAATCCACCAACCGATCGGTGGATTCAACGGTCATCATACGCTGCCAGCGAATCGGTTGGCCCACCAGTAATTGGAAGGTGCGGTGCTGTTTGTTGGTCAGTTCCCGCGGCAGCAGTACGGTGCGCAGCAGCGGATGGATCAATCCGCAAAAATGAAATTTCAAACTGTTGCGGCCCGGAAAAAAGATCGGCAACACCCGGGCGCGGGCATGCCGGATCATGCGCCCCACATGAGAGCTCCAGGGTGAATCAGTGACACAGCGCCGGCGCAAACGAAAGTGGGCCACCTCACCCGCCGGAAAAACAATCAGTGCGCCGCCGTTTTGGATATGCCGAATGCTCTTTTTGTAGGCGGCCGCATTGGCTAAAATGGTTGAACGGTGACCAAAAGGATCAACGGTAATCAAGTAAGGCCGAATATCCGGGATCTGATCCAGCAGATAATTGCCCATGATCTTGATGTCGGGGCGAATGCGTTGTAAAAGGTCACCTAAAATGATCCCCTCAATCCCGCCGTAAGGGTGATTGGCCACCACCACCAACGGCCCTTTGGCGGGTATTTTGTCCTGGTCCGCGTCCGCCAGGGTATAACGGATATCCATGGCCCGCAGCGCCCGGGAGAAAAAGGTCTCAGTTTTTGGTATTTGTTGGAAAGCTTCATAGACGCTGTTCAGCCTGTCTGTGGCAAGCAAGCGTTCAAGGGTTGCCTCAAATGATCTCGCCATCCAACCGACCGCCGGATGACGAATGACCTCTTTTACATCAATCAGTTTTGAAGGTGATGGCTCCATTCGATTCAAAAGATGCCTCCCACTTTCCTGTCATACCACAGCTACAATTATCCCGAATTTTGCATGAAATTTTACCGGAAAATTATTTATAGCTGCGAAAATGTCCGGCTGTTTTAAGACAAAATTTAACAAGCATCAACATTACCGGCACCTCGATGAGCACCCCCACCACCGTGGCAAGCGCCGCGCCTGAAGAGAGCCCAAAAAGCATGGTCGCAGTGGCGATGGCCACCTCAAAATGGTTGGAGGCGCCGATCATCGCCGCCGGTGCTGCATCTTGATAAGAGAGTTTCAGCAGCCGGGCGGCGCCGTAGCCCACTGCAAAAACGAGAATGGTCTGGATAAATAACGGGATAGCGATCCAGAGGATTGTGAGCGGGTTATTTAAAATCACCTCGCCCTTAAAACTGAACAGCAGTACCAGCGTGATCAACAGCGCCGTAATGGTAACGGGCGTTAAAACGTGTAGAAACTTCTCCTCAAACCACTTTTTGCCTTTGGCGTTGATGATCCAGACGCGCGACAAATAGCCGGTTACCAGCGGTAAGGCAACATAGATGGCAATGGAAAGCAAAAGCGCTTGCCACGGCACGGGTAGCCGGCCGACACCCAGCAAAAAACCGCCCAGCAGGCCGTAGAGCACCAGCATGGTCAGTGAATTAAGGGCCACCATCACCAGGGTCAGGCCGTCGTTACCCCGCGCCAGGTATCCCCACACCAGCACCATGGCCGTGCAGGGCGCGATTCCCAGCAAAATACAACCGGCCAGATAGCTGCGCCACAACGGGATTTCGAGCATCCTGTTTCCATCGGCCAAAACCACTTGCCCGGCGCCGTGGGCGGCCCCCACGGGCAGATCAAGCCCAAAGGGTATTTTCACCAGGTCAGTGGCTTCAGGCCCGATGAACGATTTCAGGAGTGCGCCCAAAAAAAGAAAAGCGATGCCGTACATGGTAAAGGGTTTGATGGCCCAATTGATAAAAAGCGTTACAAAGACCGGCCTTCCGCTTTTACCCGCCTTGATCACCTCGCCAAAATCAATTTTTACCATGATGGGATACATCATACAAAAGAGGCAGGCGGCAATGGGGATGGAGACTACCGGTGCATTGTTCACATGGATCGCCATCTGATCGAGAGTTTGGGCCAAATCGGGTGCGATTTTGCCCAAAATGATACCGCCGATGATGCAGACGCAGACCCATACGGTGAGATAGCGCTCAAAGATGCCGCTCATTTGGCGATCTCGGGGCAAATGGTCTTTTTGCGGCATACAAGCTGCCTTTTTGTTTCTGTTATAGAGTGATAGCGATGGTGCCTTCCAAATAGGGCACCGCCTGACCATAGATAAAAACACGGTCGTCCACAAGCTCGCAGATCAGTTCGCCTCCCCGTTTGGAAAGCTGCTTGGCGTGAAACCGCGTCTGATCCACTTTGGAAGCCCAGTAGGGCGCCAATTGGGTATAGGCCGAGCCGGTCACCGGGTCTTCGTCGATGCCGTATTTGGGAGCGAAAAAGCGCGCCACAAAATCGTAGCGGCCGGATGGGGCCGTAATGATCACGCCGCGTAAATCGAGTTTCCGCAGCTTGGCAGCATCGGGTGCGGCCGCTTCAATCTCGCTTTCAGCTTTGAAAACCATCATCCAATCCTCCCCTTTCAAGCACTCAACAGGCGCTTGGTCAAAAGCGGCCAAAAGCCCGGCGGGTGCTTCACACGGCGTTGGCGGCTGGCTGGGAAAATCCATCCTGAGCCACTCGCTGTCACGGGTTATCACCAGTACGCCGGCTTTGGAATCGAATTCGATTTTCTCTTTTTCGTAGCCCAACAAATTGAACAGCACATAAGCCGACCCCAAAGTGGCGTGGCCGCAAAGATCCACCTCGCCATCAGGCGTAAACCAGCGAATGGCAAACCCGTCGCCTTTGGGAACAAAAAAGGCCGTTTCCGACAGGTTGTTTTCTGCGGCAACGGCCTGCATGGTGGTTTCGGGCAGCCACTCTTGTAAGGGACAAACAGCGGCCGGATTGCCTTCAAATAGTTGGGTTGCAAATGCATCGATCTGGTAGATTTTTAGTTTCATGGGCTTCCTCGAAAAATAAGGTGAATTCAACTCACAAGTGCAACAAGCGGGTCGTGAAAAAGCGAGCTAACTGCGGTATGCTCATCGCCTTTCTTTCACGACCCGGCAAAAGAAGCACGAATGAGTGGATACACACAATTACCCCAGGATATACGGTATCAGATTTACGCATTTTTGAAAGCAGGTTTTTCGCAAACCAGGATCGCTAGGCAAGTGGGGTACACAAGTCAACCATCAGCCGAGAGCTTTCCCGCAATCAAGCAACGTCGCCGGCCGTTGGCCGGTTTCATCGGGAAGAATTTGCTCACCGCCGGTTCATATCGTATACACGGCGCCTAAAAGAAATGAGCTATGAAATCATACCGTTCGCCGTTTCTGATGCCAGTGAATGATTTTTTGGTTTCATAAGAGGCTACTTGCTAACGGTCGTGTTTACTTGCCACGCGGAGCCGCAAGCGGAGCAAGGTCAAGCGCAACCCCGTTGTTATACATCCGATAACCGCTTGCCTTTCTCGACCAGTCCTTTCACTTCAACGATGACCTCATCTGCCATTTCGAGGGGGCACCCCCAATAATCGAAAATGCCGCCTCGCTGACTGTTCTGACCACACGTAACAAACACCCCTGTACCTAATTGGGACTTCAGATGGCTCGCCAACCATCCCACGAAACCGCTGTTGTCATCGCAGTCATCGAAATGGAACGAGAATACCTTGAACAGCTCCTTCGATTCATCGGATGACGGGACCAATTGGCTCCACACATGATTATCCCTCACAACGGCCAGCGCATCAGGGTGGACTGCCGAAGGGAACGCATCCAAGGGAAACTCTTCGAAAACGTAGCTGTCACCGTATATCTGAAGATCGCTGTGAGCAATAACCCCCAGAAGGCGGCGCTCCGTTTGCGCGCTAGTTTCTCGACTTACTTGAACCATAGCCTTTCTCTCCTTTCATGTATAATGCGGAGTTGAGCTGCGAGCATCACAGGGGCAAAATACACAGTAATTTTGACCCGAGACGCACAGCCAACTCCAACGACCCGTTCTGTCGAGCGTGAGCGATGCAGAACATGGCCGGGGGAGCGTCAGCTCAACTCCGTTTTTGCCTCACCCACGGTTTGCCGGAATATTACTTTGAGCTAAGGACTTGGCGTCTTCAATAAGATTCTGATCGACTAAGGCTTCATGCAGTTTTTTCCCATATTTTTTAGAGAGTTCATATGCATCGCGTTGAATCCTGTCAGTTTTAGCTTCAGCCCTTATCAATGCTTTACTTTGAGCTACTTTCTTTTTCGCTATCTCATAGAAACATTTTTCGGCAACTAAATCAGCTATCAATACTTGTGCTGGCAATGTTTTTTTATACTGGCAATTATCACCCAGATAGTGTCTAATTGAGGGAAAGTTTACATAGATAGTCACTTTCCCTGTTTGTTCACTATAAGAAGTGCGTTGAAGCGGTTCTTTTTCGTAACTGAATTCCGGGTCGCTAAACATTCCCTTATGGCTTTTCTTTATCTTATCTTCTTTCGATCTGATATGAACTTCTAGTAAAGCTCCATATGATTCATACTCGGCTGTTATCATCGCATTCTGACCCACACCCTCTCCCCAAATATCTAATTCATTCTTTACCGTATGTCTTTTTGCGTCGAATTCATTTACTATAATTGTGTCTTTTGAAAGTCGAATTGCTTCATTGTCGGACGAAATTCTGATTTCGCTACCATCCCCTATCATCTTTATGTACACAAACAAATAGACTTTTCTAAGCTGATTAGGCCGCAATGTTATACTTTCTGGTTGGAATACCATCCCTTCACTCAGTAATAATTCTTTTTCTGGTTTTACATAGATTTTTGCTTCGGTCATTTGGTTACCAGTAGTAACACGGAGGACCCCATCAATATCCGGTTCACTTCCTTCGACAGTAATATATTTGCTTATAATACCTTTTCCATCTTTCGATGTGGTTCTTCTCCCAATTAGTTGGAGCAATTATAAGGCCCATAAAAAAGCTATGCTGCCAATAAAAAATGGACATCGTCAGTTTGATCCTTTAACCAGAATGGTGAAACGCCAACCCTGGAAAAAGGAG
>Ga0209788_1000245_pt1 | contig 13639 bp, 12 predicted proteins | sample WorMetLIZISLAND1_2_FD_187415 | JGI IMG/M metagenome (GOLD analysis project Ga0209788, IMG submission 187415) | Marine gutless worms symbiont microbial communities from Max Planck institute for Marine Microbiology, Germany - Olavius clavatus LIZARD... ...
CATATTTCAAATATCGCTCATTCCAGACTCCCCAAGTTTTACTTGGAACCATTCTTAGATGACTGAACTCCACATGCATTCATTTTGTTTCTTGATCACTGACATCAACTGCCGTTCAGTTCATTTTGCACCTGGGATGCAATGGACATGATTTCTGGGCATATAGTTACCATTGACTCATTCTTGATGCCACTCGCCTGTTAAAGAATGCCCTCCCAAGGAAGGATGATCACCATTTTTATTTTTTTTATGTGGCATTATAAGGAACTTACTAGATATGTCTATAATGGTGTCAGGGCTGCTCGCAGCAAGAAGTCAGCTAGCACCGCGGCTGACGGCAGTAAGTCGTTGACTGGAGCCGCCATGAAGTCTAGCAGTGAAGATGACATCTGTGACATCACTGATGACGTCAGTGAGTGTAGAGCAGAAGCACTGCCATTGGTCGGCGAGCAGCCAATCAGGGCAGCTCCGGCGATTGAACGCAGACAGATTGCTGTCGGTGATTTGTGGAGCTATGTCGCTGATAAGAAGTTATCGACAGCCGACAGCTTGAAAGACGAATACGACGTATGTTTATTATTGTGGTAATCTACTTATGGTTTATGGCTAAATATCACTTATACTAATTGAGTTTTTCTTTTGAACATATTAAACTTGTCCAGTGTTTTGCTTGGAATTTGTGATGCGTGTAGCTGTTGAATCAGACAGATTTTTGCTCATTAAATTGATTTACTTGACTTGGAGCCTGTCGATTTTCCTCGGTCTGTGTAACACATTCTATCACTATTTGGAAATTATTAAATCAGCTTGTCTTCTGTGATCACTATGGGTTAGGACAGGCAAGTACTGCAATGCTCTACATTGCAAATAGTTAAAGCATTATAATTAACAGGCCACATGCCCTTTCTGATGCCCATCCAACAGTGTCAGAGCTCAGAGTATATTGAAGGCCAATCCTAATTATATTTTAACTTCTTAGATTGTAAAGTGCTTCTGTTCTTGAGTCTTGACTCACGTAAGCAGCGCTATAGCAACTAGCTGGACCTTTACCTTTACCATTTTACAATGAAACAGTCCACTTACTATTATTGGAAATGATTTAATAAGGATGGACTATGGACCCGCAGTCTGCAAGTCGACAGACCCACCTATGTCCCAGCCAGCTGCACTATGGCCTTCAACCTGACTCACTATTAAAGTACAGTTTTTTTAATGTGTTTTCGTTATCCTGCACTTTATATTGTTGTCATTGCACTGATGCTGTGTGGCAGTGCAGATATCCTGTGTTTTTTGTTATCAGGCGTTGCCTCAAGGACTTCTGGCTTCATGTGACATTGCTCGCAAACCTGAAAACCGACCGAAGAACAGATACGGGAATATCATCGCCTGTAAATATATCGAAGATTGTTGTTACTGTTTCACACTCGTATAACTGTTCTGTTGTTTATGGAATTTTATTCCAGAGAATGGCACTAGCATCCTGGGCTAGATTTTTGAAACAGTATCATAGTTTTCAATTTTTGATTAATTCGTGAATACAGTGAATTAATAATAACAAATCAACGTACAAATTTCTGTTTTTTGCCTCTCTTTCCTTCACAGTGTTCTGTCTTCACCAATTGTGTCTGACTATGTAGTAATAATGTTGTCTAGCATCCAGTTTGTATGCTGGTTTCATTGTGCCGATCCACAACAGAAGAAACGTTACTTTCTATCATAATGACTTAAGGCTGTTTAAAATCTCAGTACAAATGGAGGCCGGGGGAGGTGCCGTGCATTAATTTGCCTCGGGGCACTGATGAGTTAGTTATGCAGCTGTTTTAGAGCCAAATTTAATGACCAGCTGTGGCTCGGTGGTTAAGATATGGACTGTCACCTGGTTGAGTTTTTATGCAGCAGACTACTTGTTGTTAAATGGGCCATTTTATCACGAATTTTACGTAATTGTGTTTCAACACTGAGTGCATGTTTTCGTGTGTTTTAGACGATCACTCGAGAGTTATTCTTGACAGCTCTGACATTTCTGACTCCGACTACATCAATGCTAACTACATAGATGTAAATATCACTTTTTCTGTTATTCAGTCTGCTCAGAGGTCTTTGTGCATAGATTAGTCACTCACACCGTGAAGCATTAGTTGATGAAAATAGTTTCCTTTGTATTCCACCAACTGAATTCACAACTTCTGTTAAAATGGTTGTGTGTGTCAATGTATGCCATGTTAGATGCTATTTGCTGTAATCCAGTCTGTTTCTTGTATGTATCGGTATATTTGTCTGGTTGCAGGGCTATCACAAGTCATCTACATTTATAGCAACTCAAGGTACAATGTAGTTCTGCTGTTTGTTTGTCTTATTCTTAGTTGCTGTTGGCACCAGAGTTAGTCAGAGAAGTAAGTAAGTAAGTACAGGGTGGGCCAAATTAAACGACGCCTCTTTACATTTGTGCTTGTAACAAAAATCATAAAATTTGGTAGATGCATTCATTTGTTACAAGCAAAAAATGTAAAGTGGCCTCGTTTTTTGGCCCACCCTGTATGTACGCTGTCTCAGAAGAATGGGCCACTTTGTCTTGGTAAATTTTGGTGAACATCATAAGTAGACTGGCTATCAAATGTGTTGTAATTTCCCACATAATCTCAGTAATACTTACTTTGCTGTAAGATTGTACCTGTTAGTAATCTTTACATCATTACAGTGAGCTATAAAATGTGTTCAGTAGAGTCGGTGTGATTCTAACTAAAAATCTCCATTTGTTGAAAGCCACTGTGTGGAAACCTTGCGTTAACTTTGTTGTGTTATTGCCTTTCAACAGACAGAAAATTTAGTCAGTTATATACAACACACTAGAATGATGTAACATGTCAATTTATGTTCCCTGTATCTAATTATGCTGTGAAATAAGTAGAAATTAGATGCTTTGGAAAGTTATACATGCATGTAATAGCCATTTAATGGAACAAAATTTATTAAAATTCAGTGTAATTTTGCTGAGTTAAACCCAGTCAGGTAGCTAGGCATACGTACAGAGATGGGTGAGCAGTTACTATTGGAAGTGGTTAGCAGCAATATGGACTGACATTCATATTAGAATGCCAGTCCATTTAAATTATCATTTTTTTCAGACACACTTTCAGACTTCAACACTGTTGGTTGGATGACCAGAATGGTTTCCAGCCTGTATGATATCACGCTCCAATAGTTACCAATAATGCAGTTTCAGTCCACAAGCCGTGAAGTAACTGTGTGCTGTGTGTGGGTACATGTAACAGGTCCGAGCAAAGCAACGTCATCTGACCTGTGGCACATGGCTTGGCAGCTTGGCACCTCCAGAATCATCATGCTCGCTAACCTCACTGAAGATGGACGGGTTGGTGTTGTATATTTCTGTACATGTATGCACGCAGATGTACACACATAAATGTACAGCCGTCATTTATTTACAGCTGCTGTGAAACTGTTAGTACTGATAAAATGCAGCCATTGCTTAAGCAGTATCTTACGTAAAGAAAAGAACCCGAGTCTAGCCCTCTGCCACGGGGACACCAGTTTCAGCTCCCCAGTTGTTTTTTTTAATTTTTAAATTATCACTTATAAATCAACACACACGAATTTGTAATAATCGTAAAGTGGTTCAGTGCTATCTTTCTTCGTCTGTCGGGTATCTGCATGTCTGTGTCTGTGTGTGACAGCGCAAGTGTGAGTGGTATTGGCCGGAGCCTGGCTCAAAGACCTACAATGACTTGACTGTAGATCACGTCGTTACAGAACACTTTGCCGACTTTAAAATACGCACTTTTCGACTTAACAAGGTATTCTCACCATCATAACTATCTCTTTAAAATGATGTTTCAGTTTAATCTGCCAGCAACATACCAATCAGATGAAGAGTACAAAGCTATGCTGTACTTATGGTTCTGTTGTGTCTCACAATGTCTGTAAAGTAGATGACATTGTGTTTGTTTTAGATGGATTTCGTGCTAATAAAATATGATGGTAAATAAATAAGTCCCTTGGGTTCAATATGGAGATTTTTGTGGTGAAGGCTATCAGGAGTTCTCGTCATAGCTGCATTGAACTTGAGATGATTACAGAAACAAGTCTCCAAAAGTTGTTAATAGTAATTGTTTTGTTGCTGTTGGTTGGCAAAGTCTTGCTGCAACTATTTGGAAGACTAGCCTCACCTGAAATAAGAACAGAAATGTAGGCTGGTGAAACAGAAACTGAAACTAGTAAAATCTGACGGGAAATAAGATCTCATCTGTCCGTAAAACCTCAGCATTTATGACATTAACGTTTTTTTCAATAGTCAGCCATTTTTAACAAGCTGCTGCTATGGTTGTTAGGATGGACTGACCGCAACAATTCGACAATTGCACTTTACTGCATGGCCAGACCATGGCGTTCCCAAGCAGCCGACTTCCCTGCTGGCTTTCCACCGGAAATTCCGCAGCTACGATGGCGAATCATCGGCAGGCCCAGACATTGTCCATTGCAGTGCAGGCGTCGGTCGTACGGGCACATTCATTGCACTTGATTACTTACTGGATCAGGCGAAGGCCGAGGGAGTGGTTGACGTGTTTCACTGTGTCAAACAGATGAGACAAGCTCGTGTCAATATGATTCAGACACAGGTTTGATGCTTACTTACTAGGTTACTACTCAACTCAGCCTCTCGCAGGCCAACTTAGCTTCCTCCCCTTTCTGGTTTACTGTATTACAATACTGGCCATGGCTGGGTTGAGACATTGGCAGATTTGGTTCTTTTTCAAATGGAAATAACAGAATAGTTTGTGAGCAAGTTTTTAATTTGTTTTATTTTAATCTCTTTTTATGTTCAGAAATAGAGCCCGTGGTGAGTTCTTTGACTGTGTTTTTTAAGCTGCAGGTGGGGCATATGGCCTATAAAAATTCTGCAATAATGCTTAACAGTTAAGAGAGCCAAGATAAACAAATTCTTCCACTGCCACAACCTCCTGCCCTTAGACTGTGATTGTCTATGCGGTTCCTAGTGCTTGGCAGTTGTTACCAAGACAGATGTACACAAGATTGATGCTCTCGATCAGTGGTGTCTGCGTAAGCTGCTAGGAATCAAATGGCACCATCATGTGCGGAATGATGATGTGAGACAGAAAACTGAGCAACCACACCTTCCGGCTACTGTTCAAGCACGGCAACTGTCCCTGTTCAGCCACATCTGACGAATCAGATGCCAAGCAGATCTTAACAGCTTCCCCCTTGGAGAACTGCAGGAGACTATTGGGACGCCCCCATACTATGTGGACCTGAAATTAATGAACCTGTCCCTGAACGAAGCAACTGACGTGGCTCAGAATCGTCCACTCTGGAGATTGATGTCTACGTTTGGTGCTACGCACTCATAGTGGTGCATGCCAGAAATGAATGAATGAATGGATGTCCTTGCATTATAGCTCTGTTAGTATGGTTAATATTCCTATGAATATGTGCTGTGTTGTATGATGCAGGAGCAGTACATGTTTGTGTATGATGCACTGCTTGAGGCACTTGCCGTTGGAGACACAGCCATACCTTGTTCACTGTACATGCAGAAATATACCGAGCTTAAACGGCAAAACCCCAGCACTGGGAAATCCCTGTGTCGTGAAGAGTTTGAGGTAATCTTATTCTCCGATAATAAAATTTACTGTTGTCTGTTAACTGCAGATGTCAGTGCTGCATTCAGTAACTTGCTGACTGAAATAGGAATACTTACTGACCTTACCTTGGGCTTAGACCTTAGTCCATACTGTGCAAAGCACACATGGCAGTCCAACTGTGCCATTCCACTCTATATATGGCATTGTCCAACATGTCTTCCCATGTGATGTCCGTATAATAATAATAAGTTGCTAAGATTATAGTGTCAGTATCGAAAACTGCAGGGCCACTTTACAATGTCAAGCGAGGTTCAGTTGTCTGGAAATGAAATGTTAAACAAGAAGGTCTTAAGTTCATGACAAAAAGTTAGGAATGATGAAGCCGTTTGCAGGGACACCAGCAGAGTGTTCCGTGCTCCATATGTTTAATGTCATGCATATGCTGCATAACTGTGCCCTTCCACGTTGTATGTGTGGTCGTCCACGTCTCCTCTTCACTGTTCCTTTGATACTCTGTCTTCGGGCATTCTTATGACATGGCCCAGACATTTGGGACAGTGTTGACTGATTGTTCATTGTAAAGTACCTTGTTGGATCCTCCTCCTGACAATATATTGTAATTGTTGAAGCCCAGGAGAAAAGCTTGTTGTATGTTTCTGTGTCTGTGTATTTGTCTATCTGTGTGTATGTGTGTATGTATGTGTAGATGTTATCGTCAGTTACTGATCGTGAGTGTGACGTCAAAACTGACAACGTGGATGCACTGAGACCAGAAAACATCGCCAAGAACCGATTCAAGGACATCGTTCCATGTATGTAGTACACTGCTGATGCTGCTGATATGTTCCTGTTTTGTTTATCTGGCATACACATAGGATGGAGTGTAGAACTGCTACGCTAATGCTTTATCTATCTATGATGTTGAAATACCAGTTTGGTTGTACCATATTAGTTGGGTTTCTTGCTTTCTTCCGAAGTAATTACAACGGTTATTAGTCTAGCATCTAGTTTGGCAGTTGAAGTAATTAGAGAAGTTTGCACCATACTGCACTGGCCACACGTCCTCACTTTCAAAGAGCTTGCACACTCACAGTATTAGTGACAGATAAAAAGGTAAAGAATGTCGATTTATATAGCGCATCGTCGTGTACGCCGTAAGGCCAGCGGTCAGGCCGGTGGTCCAGCGGTCAAGTTGCCTCTAATGCGCTCTCGTCACTGACCGGAGCCGCCAGCCACCCAGGCCACCGCCCACAGCCTGCGCACACAGGCCTGGGCAGCGACCCGACCGTTGGCCAGGCTGCGCCAGTCAGCAGTAGGTCTCCACCTTTGTAACCCATCATTAATGGATTACTACTCATTTAACCGACCCCGGAGGAATGGCAGGCTGAGTCGGCCTTGTTGGTTGACTGATAGCGGACGCTTCACCCACAAAGTGGTTACACGGCCAGCTGCCAGTCTAGCGCAGGGATAGGGAAAGCAGTCTAACCACTGTGCTATGCCACCAACTGCAGATCTACCCAGTTCGCTAGTTACCGATGCTCTGTGTGTGGTCTTCGCTGTACATGTAGGTTATATAGTCTTTGAGTGTGTTTGTGATTTGTAGTAAGCAAGTTTTCTCGACCATATTTGCTTACTTGCAATACTGGCTCCACGGACTACATCAATGCTGTTTTCATTGATGTAAGTCAGTTTTGTGTTGCTAATAATTTATTTTCACTTTAAATTATTATTAGCGACATTATAGGCAAGGTTTTTTGTTGTTGCATTTTTCTTTGTATGCTGATGGAGAAATTTATGGCTGTTGATAACAGCATGATGATGTTTTTATCTTTGTTTATGTGAAACTATTATTTTCTGTTGAGTGTTATTTTGAAGATTCATCATAATTCATAATGCCACAAACAGTGTTAACGTACTGGGCATCACCGTACATCAGGTGTGCCATCCAGAAATTACATTTAAAGTTGAATTGGGCTCTCAGGGTTATTCAACGTCATCTTTATTGGTGTCAGCAGAAATCCAGGATGGAGTGTTGTCGTAATGCACAATAATGTCAGTCTTATTTTTGAAACTTATGAAGATATTGCAAGGGGAAAACTGCAAATTCGTCGGTTTCATCCACTCCAGTCTGGTTTGACAACAGTTCTGCGAGAAAAGGGAATAATTTTTATTGCCAAATGGTAGAATCTTTGGGCAACATTTTTGTTGCTAACTTTATAATAATATGTCTAGGGATTAGGGAAGCATTTGATGTCTGATGTATGATAGTAAAGAGGTTAATTAACATTGCCTTAACTGTGGTGTAGGGCTACAAAAAGCGTGATGCATTCCTCGTGACACAAATGCCTCTACCAGACACCGTTGTTGATTTCTGGACGATGATTCACGATCACTCGTGTCGGACTATAGTGATGATGAACAATCTGTACAGCTCTGGCAACAGCGAGGTAGTAATTGTCATCATTTATTATTTCACCATTATACACAGCATACGGTATATAAACACATACATTGAACTATACGAGAGTGTAAGAGTTGAAAAAGCACATCAAAAATCTACGACAGTCTGGCAGAAGATGGCCAGATTGTGGATTCTGGGGCAGCAGTTAATTAGATTTGAGATTGTTCCCAATACATGCTTATCATGTTCACCAAGCAGTATAATTTGGTACCTTGCAAGGGCTTTCATGTCAACATGCCGTATGTGGTAGCCAATGGCATGGGTCCAGTGAACAAGGGGAGTATTGTAATAAGCGGTTCAGCAGCGATCTTGATCGCTTAGAACCGCTATATAAATTATCTAATTTACTTTACTTTATCAATCAAACTTACATCTAGGCAAGCAAGGAGAAGTATCATAAATACTTCACTTTGTGAAACTTGTTATGTGTATATACCTTTATATATCTGTGTGTGTGTGTATTTGTCTATCAGCAGGTTGGAGTGTATTTCCCGGTGGATGTCGGCCACGTGGAGAGGTACGGGTGTGTCAGTGTAATGCTGAAGTCTGTTGATCTTGTCTCACATTCTAACATCGTGATCCGCGACTTTCTCTTGACTCTCAACAGAACGCCAGTAAGTGATAACAATACCCACGAATATACTATATCATTATTTCTTGTCAGTGCTTCGTTTCTGTTGGTGGGGTGAGAGGAATCTGAAAATTCCTGCTTCAACAATAAAAAAGTATATTTTTGGGGATGAGCCTGGAGTAGCTCCAGAAGAAAAGTGAAAAAGAAAAAAAGAAGAAAAAAGTGCACAAAACTGTTTTTATCATGTGTCTCAACTGCACAGTGTTTATTCAAAAATGATGATTTCTTGGAGCATGTATCATCAGCGAAGTGGTTTAGGATGATATGGCTAGTGTAGACCTCTGAGTATTTTATGTGTCCTCTACATCACATTCTGTTTTCAAATGTCTGAGTGAACTGAGTGAATTACTGATCAGTGGATCATTGAAATGTGACAGTAACCACTCAGCTACTAGTTGCAGCTTACTGACCTTGGTGCTACTTGGAACCTCATGTTTGTGTGAATGCAGGCAGGTGGAAGTCCCGCAGGAAATTCCGATGGAGTAGTGGTGCGTCAGTTTCAGTTTACAGGATGGCCTGAGAATGCCGTAGTGCCATCAGGCGGCGGTGCAAGTTTGTTGTCGTTACTGGAGCTGCTGGAGTCCTGGCAACAACGCTCCGGCAATGAGCCCATCACCATTCACTGCATGTGAGTTGGTCTCTATTCAGTAGTAGTAGTAGCATCAGTTGTAGTAGTTGTAGTTGTAGCTGTTGTTGTCTTTAGAAGCAGCAGTGTATTTTTTACATTCTGAGAAAGATAAAGCTCTTATGTTCCTTACACACTATCATGTAGCTGACTCGGTGAACTGTCAATGTCTGTTTTAGCAGCTCTAGCAGCTTACTAGTCGTAATGTATGCATTAAAACTTGCTGTGCATGTGTTATTAGATGATTAGCCATGCTGCAAAATATGGTTGTTGTTGTTGTTGTTGTTGTTGAGTTATTTGTCTGTTTGTTGCCATCATTGTTGTTGTCGCTGCCATTGCGAGCAATCACCTGAGTTTTGTGGTTTTTGTGACTTTTAGGAGACCTGGTCTAATGCATGGTGCTGGTGAGTTTGGAAGAATGTGCTACTGATGTCATTGTGTTGTTTGTAGGGACGGTGCAACACGCAGCGGTGTGGTGTGTGCACTGAGTTATGTCATTGAACGACTCAAAGTGGAACAGGAAGTCGACGTGTTTCAAAGTGTTAAACACGTCAGAATCAACCGACCTCAACTTATACCGACATTTGTATGTTAAATACGTACTTTTCACCTTTGTCAAAGTCATCATTTTTCCTTGTTCTGCTGTTAAGTCTGCTGCTATTTCTGTGTGCTGTCAAATGTTTAAGTTTGAATACAGTATTGAACGTGAATTTAGTCCACTTCTTGCCAACAACTCTAGTGGGTTTCAGGCTCTGACTGCAGTCTGTAGTTGTTATTAAATCTGTTCTGTCTGGTGGTGGGAGTTTTGTGAATACTTCTGACCTGGTGATTTGGGCTTTGTGGTAGCGTCATCAACGAAGTTACTCTACGTTGAGCCAGGTTAGTACTGAGATGGGTGACCATTCTCGGGTATACTGCCCTGGTATTTTTAATCAAGCCACCCAGGCCAACTCAGCCTGGTCATCCCTCTGTGGATAGGCGAAATGAGTACTATTGATAGTTATGGCTACCACTAGGGAAGAAATGGCGAGTTCTGTGTAACATTAGGCCTTGTTACCAGGACTGTTAGCACATTGGCCTAGTTGGTTAAAGGCGCTGGCTGTTAATGTAGCCGGCCATCCAGCCAACTTGTGATGTGTGCTAGCTTAATTGGGTTTCACCCTCGCCGGCTCAAAGCACGTAAAGGGGATGAACTCCCACACTACGGACCTAGGTCTATAGGAAATCTTGTTCTGATGATGATGATGATGATGACGATGATGATGATGATGATGATGACGTAGTTAGTTGTATTGTTGACATTTCAGGAGCAGTACGAGCTGCTGTATGACGTCGTTGTTGACTACCTCGACTGCTTTGCTACTTACTCCAACTTCAAGTGACCTCTTTTGTGTCCCACTGACCTACTGACCTAGTTATTCAGTAGTCCAGTGTCTATCTTATCTGCCGACATGCACAATGCTACGGGTAATACTAATTTGTAAAGACTTAAGTTGTGTCCACAAGGTAGATATTGCGAGATTTCGGCTACAGAACACTACGACACGCTGCAATTTTTCATTTGACGTATATCTACATTTCAGCCGACTTCGAAACTACGGTGGACGTGTCCACATCAGTTTATTATTGGTCCAAATTTTGTCGAAAAAATGGCAGCGTCGAAAATAAATAGTAATCTCAAAAAATGGCTATTCCAAATAGGCTGGGTAATTGTTAATGCTATTTCGTTATTCTCTGTCCTTACGTCGATACCAATGTAAACAAAACTCAACATGGAAGCAGACATTATAGCGGTGTATTATGGGATGTCTGTGGATCGTAGTGTAGAAATTTTACGCTACGTTTGGCTCGTAGTGCTTCGTAGATATCTACCATAGCATAGTGTCAAATAACGTAGACAATCGAAGCGGCTTGTAGCGGCTACTTTGGTGGACACATCTTTAGTTTTGTTGCTACTGACATACTTTTTCCTGTGACCCAGTAACCTACTGACCTACAAGTCGCCAATCACAATGCAATCAGTATTAATAAACGCTATGTGTATAAATTTTTTGTAGAATATTAATTGTATTTACGCTAAAATATCTAGGTATTTTCGTGTCGATGTTGTGTGTAGCATTTTTGCTTTATATACTTGATTTGATAACTATATTTAATGATAGATCTATGTTGTTCATTCATATTTAATAACATATCTATGTGCCTGCAACTGTACAATCTGCCTTGATATTCTGTATTTACTTGTTTGTTGTTGTCAGTAAATGTTGTTTATAATTTATAAATTGTCGCTGATTCTGACATATTGTAGGTTTCTCTTGAATTTTGACAGAATTATTGTCCAGATTAGCCCGTCCATATTAGAAATTCGTGCTTCAGTGCTTTGACACTGTTGGATGGACACGGTGAAGGCATGTGGCCTAGGTAAAGTCCTTTTCCTACAATTTTCGTAGCCTAACCTGAAGTAACTCGAGAAGAGATGGCCTGTGAAACAAAATCAAAAGTAATAGTCGTCATATTGGTGATAGTCACTAGATGTTGTGTATTTTGATGTATTTATGTTGTCGTTGTTGTTGTCTGCAGTTTAGTAAGATTTTGTGTGCTTGGTTTACCACAATGTAGGTCTGAGTTTCAGTTTATGAAGTAAACCATTACCATGAGTTAGTTAGCAGCATTTTCACGTTTGCACTAGTTGTTTGCGTCACGTGTAGGTTCAGTATTTTGTAGCAAGTATATTTTGATAGAACGACACTAGAGACAGGAACTGCATCTAGACTAGAAGCTTGTGTTAGCACCTTGATGCCTTGCATTATGGATGTCATTATCAGTTAGATATTATTTATGTTTGTTTTATGTAAATAGTTATATCGTCAGTGTATTGACACATTAGTAAAAGATATCCCGTTGAAACCCTTGAAGGGTCAAAGAGTTGAATCAGTTATAGTATGAACCTGGACACTGTGGACAGTGGTCATTGAAATGGCTGTTCTTGTCCAGTCTGTGTGTGTGTTTAGTGTTTAGTATATGAAGGTTACCGCGCGGTCGGTTGTTAGTGCTAGTGGTGCCTTATATAGTGCTTGGCATTGTTAGTTTGTTCTGTATGTTTATACATTGCTGCCTATCAATGTTGCTTGGTCCAGGGTCTAACTTTGGTGTCGATTGATGACGCAGTTAGGTAGGTAGCTAGTGGCTCAAGTGGTGTATGTGAACAGGAAGAGAGACAGACCTTACACTAGCAGAACGGACTTTGCTAACACATCAGCGAACTGGACACACATCTGATTTAGTTTGGTACAGAAGATTAGTAACCTGTACTCAAGATTAACCAAGGTTCTTGCTTATCACAGACACAGCCAAGCTGATGAGACTATGATATGTCTTATATCAGAATGCACGGCACCGGAAAATGTACATAATGAATGAGGAGAATTGCATCAGTTGCTCACAGTGCACAGTGTGGTAGTGCTGACAGTGTTGTAAGGGTGATGAATGAACTCGATGGGAAACGCCATTTTAGGGTCTTATAGTACTGAGATGTTTGAACCAATATAGAGAAACTGTGGCACGTTTGATTATGTCACAGCAACACCTCGCGTGCAGATTTTAGGGTCAGTCAGTTGGTGGGTGTGGTTGCTCATGTGTGAAGTTGTTGCCATCAGGCGTCTATTTTTTATTTGAAAAACCTGCAGAAGCGATCATTTGCCTGAAGGATGCTTGTCTCATGGATGTCAGACATTTGTGGAGTGCCAAAGTACAAGAAAAGAACATCTAAGTTTTAAAACTTCTAAGTGTAATTTGGTAGTAAGTATAATGGTAGCCCACTTTCTGAGTATGTGATTGACTTAATCATCTGCATAGCAGACTGCTTCCAGCCACAACGCTTGTATCTGGGTGTCTGCAACTCCTGGAAATGCTGGAAATCTCCTGGAATTTAATTGGTCCTCCTGGAAATTTTTGTGTAATATGTCGAAGATCGACCGCATTGGTTTCCAGTCATAAAACTGGGTACCAGATCGCTTATTTAAGAAACTGGTCGCCCTATTTTATCCTTGCTACGACCCCATGTTGTATAAAATGCATATCTTACTTTTGTTCTATATCTAGGCAAACTACATCGTACATTACATAGGAGGCCATAGCAAGGCAAACATGTCCTGAATTTTTCTTAAAATCCCTCCTGGAATCTCCAGGAAATCTCCTGGATATTTGCTTGATTAAATTTGTAGACACCCTGATGTTGCTAGTAACCTTCTTATATGTATGTACATGTAGTTGTTATAATTAATTACTTAGTTACTAGTGATACC
>Ga0209788_1000246_pt1 | contig 13632 bp, 9 predicted proteins | sample WorMetLIZISLAND1_2_FD_187415 | JGI IMG/M metagenome (GOLD analysis project Ga0209788, IMG submission 187415) | Marine gutless worms symbiont microbial communities from Max Planck institute for Marine Microbiology, Germany - Olavius clavatus LIZARD... ...
CCCTATTATCTCAGGAACGGATAAAGCTACGAACTTCAAATTTTGTATGCACATTCTTAGTGTCGATCGGAACAAAAGCCCTTTACAAATTTCTGGAAAAGTAGCCGGGGGCGTTCGCGAGGACTCTCGAAACTTTTCAGGGCACCCATATATTGGGCGCATCGCGCGGTCGTCTTTGCGATAGCAAGGCTTTCTTGTATGTCTTCGCTGCCGCAGGTCGCCCAGTCAGTGGCGGACGTCGTGGTTAGCAGTCGGCGACCGACGGACCAGCTGCCGCCCCAGGCAGTCGTGTTGGGTGGGTAGGTTCCATCGTGGCCTTACGGTCCACAGTTAACGACTACGATGTCTGAATGCCGTGGGGTCTGTGCTCGGGTGTGGTCTCTACTCTTTGCCGTCTGTCCTGCTTATCTGCCACTGTGTTTTTGCCCAGTGTTATTTTGCTCTGTCCCTCCATTATTTGAAATATTATTTGAAATAATGGAGGGACAGAGCAAAATAACACTGGGCAAAAACACAGTGGCATTTATTTGCCAGTGCCGGTCTAAATCCTATATTATGCTGTTTCCACTGCGCTCTGGTACACAGCAAATTTTCATTATTTGGCTTAAATCAAATATTATTTGACTCAAATAAAAAACTTATTTGAAAATTTGACAACTCACTATTTATTTGCATCAAATAAGTCTACTCATTAAATTTCAATATCTGTCATATATTTGCTGCCAATAATGTTCTACTTGAATCTAATAAATGACTTATTAGAAACTAAGTAAAATAGTATTCATAGGAAATAAGCAGCTTATTAGAATGGAAGTACACTTATTAAATCTTAATATATGTCACACATTTGCTACAAATCTATTCTTGTTTTTGACTCTAGTTAAATACTTATTTTAACCTAATGAATCTGCTGATCAAGTGAAATAAGCAGCTGATTGCGATGGAAGAATACTTATTACATTTTAATGTGTAATATTTCCTACTAGTAATCTGTTTATTAAATCTAATATTAAACTTACAAAATTAATCTGAATTCAGGACAACATATTGTGACGTCCAGTAATACATCAGTGAGTGAGAAGTTTCTTAACGGCACATCAGCACAATTAGGCTATACAGTGCCATTCAAGTTGGTTCAGACTGGAAAATACAGGACAAAACAATTTAAGATGACAGATAATACAAAAATTAAATACAATTAAAAAAACAAACTATGCAAAGCACATCAAAACAAAACTACCCTGCTTTAGTCGCCTCATACGACACTCGGCCAGATACAGCACAGCACATGTCACTTTAGCAATAAAAGTCATGTTTCAATTATTCGATTCAAAATAATGCATTGTAAGTAGCCTAGCTGAAGCTGACCATGTAAGTTGCCACTAAGTATCCTTTCTGGGTTCATAAGTATAATTGTGCACATATCACCAAGAAATGCAATAAAAGCAGTTCAAAAGTGCCAGCGTGAAAACACAATAGACAAGTACAGTCACCAGTAGCCAAAGTACAAAGCACATCTGTGATATTATCATTAAAACACGGAACTCTAGAGTAAACAGCTAACTCACAGCACCTAATAACCTGGATGACAAAAAACATCATCAGAAATGTCATTTGCAAGCACAAAAAAACTCTACAGTTGGTGACAAACAGTCAAGGTTCATGCAGTGACCAGTAAACACAGTGACTAGTGCACACATCTAGCACCAGTTATCGACATCTCTGATCTTCCAACAGACAGTAGCAGGAAACCAGGACGAGATCTGCGATATCGTCATTAAAAACATGGAACTCTACAGTAAATAGCCATCCAAGGTCATCGATCTTCGTATCAATCGAAGTTCATATGCAACTTCCTATTAGTCATTAATAGTAACTATGGCTTAACGTTTTTGATATATTGATGCATTTAGCTTGAAAATAGCTTGTTTTTCCCACCTCTCCCTTGTTTGACGTTCCCTAGCGGAGGAACGCCATGCGATATCAATGTAATCTATACACCGCTGAAAAGTACATTTAATGGGCTAAAATTCCGTTGCTAACATTATGAGTCTATTTTCATTCATTTAGCTGTTGTTGCCTACAAAACTCGCGAAATTCCGACAAAATTTGACCTTAGGTCATCGATCTTGGTGACGCGTCACTGAATGTCCGTCAGAAGCTCATGAACTCTTGAGGACAGCCTGTCATATCTATGACTGATGGCATACACCGCTCGCTGGATGAATGCCCAGCATGACTGTGCAGCATGCGGGTAATCCAGCCCGAAGACAAAGCTGGCTTTAACACATATGTCGACGGCCTCCATCAGCGACGACGTGCAGAAGAACATAGAGCTGTGGAGGCAGGCATAGCATGCTGAGTCGGTGCCGACATCCTTAATAGAAGTAGCCAGAATAACGACATGTGGCTGCAGCTTCAGGCCCTTCCTCTCCAGTTGGGCAGCCTTGTCTTCCAAATACTGTCGGAGATCCAGAGATGGCTACACACAGCATTTGACAAAACCAGGGCTAACATTCTCGAAACTTCTTAGGAAGATTTCTTCTCTTACGACTATCATAGGAGAATATTTAGCAAAGCATTAATCTCAATTAGGAAACAATAACACAATTTTATAATTGTAATCTTGCGTCATGTTGTACGTTATTACGTGATGTTGTTAAGTTAATTAGTAAGTAGAGCGAACTTATGCCTGGGGAGTGTCAAATACTGTCCTAAGAAGAAATCTTTCTAAGATTTTCCTAAAAAGTTTCGAGAAAGTTGGCCAAGGCCTCAAAATGCTGAGACCAAACACAAACAACACATCAACCTGGCTAAGTGGTCATGTCTAATATACGCAAAAGAAGCACAGTAGGAAAGCTAATGTCTGCAGCTGGAAATGTACGAGGTCACTGATTTTGAGCTGGCTTGATGCAATGGAATGTGCCCTTTAGATTACAGTAACATCGCAATAAATTTAAAGTGAAAAATTGTAAAAGCAGCACTTCAGTCACTTGACATTCAAAACTAGTTTAACTACGGGAAAGAGGCTGAGAAAAGATAAGAGCTGAGCTTACACGTAAAACTCTAGACAGATCATATATGACTTCAATAGGCAGTTAACAGTAGTAGCCTTTGCTTTATGTCAGCCCATCTGTAAATAGTGCAGGACTGCAGGTGTTAGGTGCCAACAAACACGATCTGACTGACACTGGCATAAAATTAATTTTGATCACGATGTTCCCAAACCTATGGAGCCGCTAATCTCTGACGGACAGAGAGACTAGCAGTAGTAATCAATACCACACTGTGCATCACACGTACTTCCAGTAAAGAACATATGAAATATTCATGACTTGACATCAATCAAAAACAGAATGGTCCTCACATCATGACAGAATTGACGAGAATAAATACCTTTTGAACATCAACAAAGTGTTCCATTGTCTCCAGGACTGATGGCTTCCACACATTCCGTTTCCTTTTACCCTTCATGCCCGTCACAGCGAATGGAGCCTCGGGTAGCAGCAGTGGCAAAAGCAATAGAGTCTGCATCATCTCGACGTCTAACATCAAAGCACACAACTCCACTGAACACTGGCACATGATCATGTGGCATTAAATGGTTGACGCAAGCAATATGAGCAGTTGGTGCGTCCTAGAGCAAAAGTTACTATTGACGGCCTATAGGAAGTCATGTATGAGAAATTGATTGATATCAAAATGAATGACCTTGACCTTTGTTTAGAGGTCGTATCAAGGTCATGTCAACCATTGTGTCACATTCGCCATTGAATATCTCAGAAACTGTTAAACACAGAGGCTTGGTTCCAAAGGACCACCAATAGGAAATAGCCTACGGGAAATCGAATGCATAGCATGGGACAGATTATAAGATCGCCAGCATCTGTCTGTCTGTCTGTGTGTCTGTCATCGCTCCTACGGTCACAATTTTGACTAGAATTTGATGAAAATTTGCACAGTCATTTTGGGTCGGAAAACTAAGATCGAGTTTGGTTAATAAATAGTTTACTCTAGTGAAGATGACTTAAAAGCGAATGCCTATGTCCCAAAGAATCTGTTGCCCAAACCAATAGTTTCAATGCACTGAAGCTAACAAGTATGAAAATAACACAAAACAAACTTCCTCATCTGCAACACTTAAACAGAACTGATATAGATGAACTGAATCCTACAACAGTTGGCAAGTGCTCTCCAGTTTACACCCATTAAAAACAGCACGTTAAAGTACAGCAACGTTTCAGTTTGTGCACACATTCAATACACTAGCCTTGTGACTTGGGATTTTCTACATCGTCTTCAACGCAGACAAGCATGTCTAGGACATGTTTGTCCTTCACGCGGACACTGCGAACTTTCTGGAGAAGACTGCAGTAGAGATGTGGCCAGACGGCCGGCATCTTGTCAGCTGCTTGCGGCTGCATAATGGCGAAATCCACATCAATCTATTGCACAAACAACAAGAAAAGCATTCAGACAGCACAGGCCGTTGTCCAGAGTTCAAGCAGCAAATAGTCTTGTCTTGACTCAAGGTGCGTTTCACCAATGTCGATAAGGCTTTAACAAAGTTCAAATTTGGACTTGATCTCGGCTATTATTGGTTTAGCCGTAATTTGTGTTGCATCAACGCAGTTCAGATCAAGTCACAAGTTAAACTCGGTTTAACCCTGAACCACCGATGATGTCGGATCAAACTTTGATCGTCATCAATGAATAACTATTTCAATGCTAGACTGTGGGACGAACGAGTGTTGCGGGCGCTAGTGTGCGTAATAACTGTGATTTCAGTTTTAATTACTTTTAACAATAACGAATGAGTAACTGTGCTATTTGACCTCCCTCAAATTTCCATGGACCATGCTGTGATGATGGGATTGGGATAATCAGAAAATGAGAGCAAGGAAAAACATTGCGGACAACCGGCTGAAGACGTTCGTTACTGGCGGCAGCCCTCGCGACAAAAGTAAACATTACGTGTGACGTCATTGATCTCGATCAAATCGGACCAATCAACGTCCAGGACATATAACCACGGTTCAAAATCGTGGTTCAGCTGAACCACGTCAGCTGATACGAGTTTCACGCTGGTGCAAACAAACTCTCAAAACAGTTTCATAGACAGAGTTGTCATTCGCTGTGACTTGAATGTGTAACAGTCAATGCACTTACTAGAATATGTCCATCTTTATCCTTGTAGCGTGGCCACTGCACAAGCACAGAGCTGAAATCTGGTAATTCAGGCCCGTGGATGACGTTCAAGCGCCTTTTTGCAGTTCGCTGCCAGTACTCCAGCAACTTCGACTGCGGCTGTTGGTACATCTGCAGCCATGCACGCATCTCGTCGTACGTCTCATCTGATTCTGGACATACCACCAAGTCCATTACCATATTGTTCTACAACACAATGGTTGCAGATAATGCCATGCAATAAAAGAATTCACAAACAGTATGGATATTTTCACAAATAGCTTACAATCAAATACTCCACACAACACACTGAAATCACAGTTGAAATCTGTTAAAACAACCTTCTGTATTCTTTGTAACATTTTTTAAATGTACGAACACTCACAGACCAGTACAAAACAACCTCCTTGCAAAATGACAGTAATGGACTGTCGCTATCACCTTCATCGATATCAGCGAAGCAGTCGAGGGCCTGACGTGTAGTAGCTGTGCGTTTCTTAGAGTGTGACGTCACCCCGAGTTTGCGCCGCTTTGTGAGCAAATTCACCACTTTGAAATACAATTTCCCGTATGGGGTCTGCCCGTGGGCAGACGGGATGAAGTATGTCGTCTACACAGCATACCAAAACAAAGCTACATCACACGCTCACACGGTAGTGTGAGAGTGTTGTAAGGACGACCTTCAACGTCAATGGGAGATGGCAAAATTTGACCCTCAGCCGACGCTAAACCCCTGAACCGATCGTCACCAAATTTGAAACACGTGATTACGTCGTGGATATCTCGCGCCAAAAAAGTTTGGCGTCAATCTGCCCAGGGGTTTTTGCCCATATACGCAAAATATACACCTAAAACCGTCTAATGTTTACTGCACTTTTTTCTCAGTTACGTACGCACTTGCTGGACCAATTTTAACGTTTAATAAGTCGTATGGCACGGTTCTGCGCAAGGTAGTGCCTTTTGGGGGATGAGAAAATTTAAATTTAAAATTTAACTGATCAGTTAAATAAATCAATTTATTCAAAAAATCAAAAAATTTACAACGGCGCCTATGGGGAAAAGTTAAAAATTCTTTAAACTGTCATAACTCCAGTTATATGCAAGACAGTCGTATTTTTCGGTTCTGTGGTTTTAAACTGGTAAGTTTAGCATCAAAGTTGCAGACTGACATACACAGACACGTCAACTGACAATAAGGGTTGCTTAAAGCTTGCAGTGAGAGTTACACGACACTTGCAGAAAATGCAACAGAACAAAATCTCACCACTGACTCATTGGGAAACAGGTTGATCACTCCCTTTGCATAGGCCATGTAGTTGCATTTAGCTGGTCTGCACAAACAAGTACTCAATGTTCAGTTGCCAAGATCTGGTAATTTCAATGAGGCACACATCTGATAAAGCTATCACAAGCGAATGAGCAGTATTCATTAGGTTACATCAGGCAAAAAAAGAAACAGAAAGATATAGCAGCTATAACATGATGTTTAATGTAATGTTATTTGGTATAGCCTCCCCCACAGCGAGGTCCTCAAAGGTTCACAAAAGCTGCACAAACATCAGCTCAGAAACAAAACGTCTTCACTTACATCCCTTAATGTAAATAAACTCAATAAACCTACAGGGTGGACCAGCTACAGTGAAGCCAACTTACATTTTGCTGGTAATATTTGGTACTAGAATGTATAGATAAAATTCAATGGTTTTGGCAAATGTGGTAACAGTTTAGCTATACACACACCTTGGGAAGCAAACCGTCACCAGCTCATCGTACCTCGCTGTCGTCTCAACACATACGGCCGTCGGGCGTTTTCGATCGCCGGGCCGACAGTCTGGAACTCGCTGCCTGGCGAGCTCAGAGATCTGATGTGCGGTTCTGATAAGTTTTAAGCATTTTCTTAAGAAAATCCTGTTTAGTCGTTACTAATGTGATGTGACCATAGCGCATTAGAGGTTTTTTTTTAAATGTTATGCGCTATATAAATCCACGTTTTATTTACTTACTTACTTACACTTCCTGTGGCTGGCCCACCCTGTATATACAGCAGTAACACTCACTGGCCGTATGTCACAATGAGATCATCTGCTAATATATCCACCAGAAGTTTACGTTTGTCAGCATCAAGTTTCTTGGTCTTCAGTAATCCTGGACCAAGGGCATGTTTCAATAATATCGGTCGTATATCCTACAACGAGTGCATGCAAAGCATACATTATAATTTAAAACTCATTTCAACAGTTGTGCCCTTGAACAACAGAACTGGAAAGAGAAAATAATGTTGCAACAGACAATCACAACAAAGTTGTTAAGCACACTTTCTATACTCAGACAGACACACTGACAGTAAATGTGACACCCACTGGGATAGTGGAGATCAACAGATTCTACAAGCATTATAGTATTACTACTGACTATAACCCAAGAAACACTGAGATCACAGCGTAACACAGTGCATGCATAACTGTCATCGTAAGGCCTCTATGTTTTTTAATTTCACGCTCATCGCTACAGGACCACCCATTCGTAATATGGTTTGCTAAGAATAAATGAAATTTAACCATTTAGTTCCCCAAATTTGACAGTTTGCAATACGGCCTATGGAGATTTCTGGAATCGGGTAATCAAACAGTCATTCACATTTCTGTTAGACCCAGTTAGTCAATTTAACTGCAGAAACACAGCAGAAATTAAGTCAAAAACTGTCAGTTCATGACAATGTGAAACGCGATATGAATTTAACATGATGATACAGCGCTACAATGATTTTGCTCTTTTCAGTTTGTGATGACTCATATCGTCCTTACACATTGCTGTAAACGGGAAAGTTTTATTTGACTAAATTTTAACTTACAACATCAGTATCGGCTTCCACCTGAGCACACATCTGGCTACCACCTGGCACCGCAGTATCAGTGGCAGCAGGTACTGTCAGTGCTGAGCCATCAGTGACATCTGTTGCCGTACTAGTACTCTCCACTGCTGCCAGTTGTTGTCGATACTAATGTACACGCAGACACGGCATATTTACAGTGACTATATACAAATGAGTCCTCAGTTTGGAACAAACTCAAATTCGATGACGGAGTGACACCACAAGTAAAGTGTCATTCCTGAACTGCACACGGCTCATAGTCAGTGGTGCATGAAACTGTATCTCTGAACAAAGAACAGTCATCATTTGCCTTGGATGGTGTTGTTTAATGGTCCAAGCATGATAATGCACATTAAAGACTTCAGCTTCGAGCTTTTCTCCCACAAACCATGCACATTGATCACGAATAATAATGTATGCAACAACCATGAAAACTGGTGCTTGTCCATCTGGTTCCAAGCCACAAACCAATACACAGCCAGGCTTGTAACGAACACCTTTTACTTCCAACCAGTTAGCACTGTAAACTTCGAAAGACATACCCAAATTACCAAGAACACTGTTCACCTCAGTACCATCATTCAGTTCAGATAGCGTAATCACAGCACCTGTTCCTACAACCACATCTGATAGTCTGTCTCTTGGCTGTAACAAGCGAAACGCAACATCATGTTGATGACGAAAGGCACAGGATTTCAAGACATTTTTGAAATTCCCACCAACGTGTAGTAACTTCTTACTTCTTTGATGTTTTGACTCAAATCTCATGCATGAGAACCTTTGCAGTGGCCCTACATTGCGCATGAGCCTTTCGTAGTGGATCAGGTGGTGATGTTTGTTCTTCAGCGTTTGCTCTGGAAAGAGTAATTGGTGTAGTTCCAAATATTCAGATATCAGCACACGAACAGTATGTAAGTCACCATCGGAAATCACAGGTGCTACAAGAATGTCTACAATCTGGCGAAGAAGTAAGTAAAAGTGCCAGCAAGTGTCATCTTCGCTGACAAGGTCACCTACAGTTATAGCCAACACTCTACAAAAGCACCACATCTGTGCAGCATCAAATGGCATCATTTCAACATTAACTGACGAAATGGTAGGAGGCTTGTTTGTTACATCATAATATCCGTAATCAAAAGTTTGCAAGCGATGATTCATCATAGAGAGACTGAAGAATTTTTCAGCTATCAGCCTCTGGCATATCAAAGGCAAATCATACGCCATGACTCCTTCAAAAACATCGTGCATAACATCCTGCACAAAATTTGTCGCTGCATGAAAGTACTTCAGCTTATTCAGAGCACACACCTGCTTGATTCCAGTTTCATGAGTATTAATAGACAAAACTGCTTTGTCATAGCTTGCAATAGTCCTCTTCATATCATCATTCTCGACAAACACATGCTGAAATTGATTTCGAGGCAGATGGCAATGCCTGCATGGATATGCAGCGACAAAAGACTCCACAAAGCCCAAAATGCTGTTTAAAAACAGATTGTCTCCGGTAAATACTCCGACAACAACGCGCATCTTCTTATTTACGCCAGAAATATTCAGATTAACACCACAGTTCTCCAAAGACTGCAGCTCAAGAACTAACGGTCGCAGAACACATTCCCAACCAAATTCCTTCACATCTGCACTGTGAAAACACAATGCCAGAAATATGTTTTCCGTTCGACTGAGAAGGTACGAAGGAAGGTTCTCTAACTGGAAATATATACAACCAACTTTATACACACTCTTCCTGGAACCCAGTGGGTTAGCTGGTTCAAAGTCATCACCATACAGTCGCAGCACAATCACATCCTCATTGTTCAGAGGATGTTCTTTCCACTGTGCACCATCAAAATATGATCGTAAACAAGCATCTTCACTGGCCGTTCGGGCTGCTACAGCTTCCTCAATGAGATTCGTATTTGTACTTAAAGACTGTAGTGTCCGACTTATAGATACATACTGACCAGTGACAGACTGCATAATTGGTTTTCTCATACCTGTTGCCCGATCGTTTACAAAAGTCTGTGTTTGACCTATTACATAAGTCTCAGGTCTAACAAATGCTCCTAAACTTTCAATGTACGCAGTCTGTGAGTACTCTGTCTCCAGACCATCAAATGGGTTACGATATACAGACAATCTGTCACATATTTTCTGTTTGTATTCTGCAACATTGTCTACTTCAATAGCTGTTACCATATCATTGAGACTGTCCACTATTGCCTCAAACAAGTGCTTACATGACTGCACAACAGAATGCACACTGCTTAATGTTGAAATGTGGCTTTTTGCCTCACAAATAAACATTGCGGCCAAGTGCTTGACATCCAGCTCATCTGTTCCAGCAGAAGGCTCAGAACAATCAGCAGGGTCAAGTATGTCGGCAGTAGCGTGACTTTCATTGGTGCAATCCCTAACAGCATCATCATACGCAACATTAGCCTCATGTGCATCAGAAATATCATTATGGTGTTCTCTACGTAAATGCCCAATGAAAGTATACTTATTGCTGAAAGTGCGACTGCACTGTCCTTGTTTACAGCAGAATCGACCATAAGGTTCAGAAATACCATGCACCGTTTTAAAATGTTCCAACAACTGTTTGACAGAGTGCGCCACTGGCAAAGTACACAAAAAACAACAAAACATCTTCTCTGCAGCAAAGCCCACTACAGTACTTAATCAATTACCTCATCAATTTGATGCAAAAGCATGGCCCTTGGGCCAGCTTTAGGTACTAGTGACATCAGCGTGTCATCTTTCATCAGCATCAACGCTTGCATGGTAACCTCTTCATCTGCAAAAAATATCAGAATGAATGAATACAAGAAGCTCGGCTACAGCAGAGACCACATGCTGCAATAACGTAAAACACAGCACAAAAAATTGATGAGATGATCTTCATACACTCATGGCCATCAAAATGGTGCTAGTGACAACTGAAAGCGTGACTGCACATTATTATCAATGGCATTTTTCCCATTAGGGGTCCATAGTAACTTGTCGTATCACACATCATTTAGCAGAAATTTGGAGTCAAACTGCCCTTGAAATCAGTTTTGCTCTGGAGCAATAAAATCTTATTATAACTGTGCTAAATTTCAGGGTGTTCCCCTTGGAGTAAACTAGTGATGTTGGGGTCTGCGGAGAGCAAACATCCCAGGCTAACTAACCGTGAAATTATTTCTGAAGATTTCCAACGTATGTAATCATGATACCTCAACGCATGTGACGTAAGCGACCTAGTTATCTGTCCACACCGAAATTTTTTCTACTGGATGTACATATGTCCACCTGCTTATGTCTATCTAAAACACTGGCTGCAGTGTTGTTATAGCCTGTGGGAGGGTGCCGGGGTCACATGCCTCGTGTGTGTGTGTGTGTTGCCTGCATAGTTTAGCATGACCCGTTTTGGGGGTCAGGCTATTGAAAGATTTCAGACAAATGACCCCCTCATTGTCATGGAATGAAATTTGACACAAAATAGGTTATAACTAAGCTTGTATAGAAGATATCTCCGAGATCCTTCTGTCTAACAGGGGTTTTAACAGGGGTTTTCAGTGTTGAGTTATTTAAAGATATCAATCCTGACATCATTCTAAAACACGTGAAAGGACAATGATAATAAAACAGCAAATATTCGTTTTTACCGTGCGATGCTACGCAGAGCGCGGTATTGCTACGGCATACTGTCTGTCTGTCTGTCTGTCCGACTGTCCGTAACGTTGAGGTATTGTGATCACATAAGTTGGAAATCTTCAAAAATAATTTCATGGTTAGTTAGCCTGGGATGTTCGCTCTTTGCAACCCCAACATTGCGCGTCTACTCCAAGGAGAACACCCCAAAATTTGGGCCCAAAGTGACCCACCCCCTGTTGATTTGAGCGTCGGAGACATTCGATCGCAATATCTCGGAAACTAAATGAGCTAGAGACTTCAAATTTGGTACACAGCCTTGTATGGTGAATGCCGATCGGGCGCACAAATAATTTCCATAAAAGTGGGCATGGCCTAGGTCACGTGACCCCTACAATTTTTGGCATACGATCAAACATATCTTCAAAACTACTTGAGATACAGACTTCAAATTTGGTGTGCGGCTTTTATCCGTAATTAATCGATAACCATATTACACCTTTAGTTGTTAGCCTATCATATTGATTAACTTTTGTATCGAATATATCGTCGGTCTCGGAAACAACTATGGTAACTCGCATTTTTAGCGAAAATGACTTTTTTATACCATCCGATTCGTTATTGCCTCCCGCATCTGATGGTGATAGTATAATAATTAACTTATCATTAATTATTACGTTATTAAATGAAAATAAAAGTACTGTATCTTGCAATGTAGCTGTAAAACTCCGGAAACAACTATCGTAACTTACATACAATACTTGTTTCCATTGGTGTGGCGTCTACTGATTTGGATTTTGACGGAAACAACTATTGTATAGTGGTTTTTACTGTAGTGCTCCGTCAAAATAGCATGATTTTAGCGACAGATTTTAGGGTACAACTATGGTATCTTGAACTATGTTCGTTGTTTCCTGCTGCTGTAACGCGCTTTTTCCGTTTATGTTTTGGAAACAACTATGGTAACTTCGTTTTACTGTAGTTGTGGTTATTAGACGCGCATCAAAAGGCAGCAGAATTTTTGGGCACAAGTATTGTAACTCGCTTGTGCATAGTTCGTACTCTGACTTGCGCTAGTTGTGCCGATACTAGTGGATAGGACTTCAGCTCCCACTGTTCGGAAACAACTATGGTAAGCGCTGTGCGGTGTTTGTGCCCCATGAATCTGGACTTACTCGGCGTCTTTTGTTAGGGTACAACTATGGTAACTTGACTTATTAATTAACGAAGTTGATTCGTCTGTCTATTCTGCATGTCGCTATATAAAAATTATTATGATTTGCTGAGAAACATTGTTTAAAATACGTTTTTTCCTTCTCCTGTAAAATTTTACAAAACAGAGTTACCACAGTTGTTTCCGAGAGTGACGATATGACATCAGCAAATTGATTTTTTTACCAGTTACATTTTGTTCTTTCAATGCATTACACTGCTGACTGTTCATAAATTTATGTTCCAATATTTCGTTCATGTGACGATATACTGTAACTTGCGATTATGTGATCATATGTCAGTGAATGTACAGCGTGATATTTACAACCTTATCTGGTTGCTAGACATGCATCAGCGGTTTGACTGAAGTCACCACCGACACCACCTACCGTAATTAGTAGCCCGTACAGTCAGAGGCTGATCAGTGTGGGCCAATAATTACTGTCTTGTCCCCACAGTTTGCATTTCAGCCTTGTGGATCGTTCAAATAAACTTCAAATGTGAGTAAACATTCACTCTATGCTTATAAATTCACCCGACTGTTCTACCTGCTCACTCAGTTGGTACGGGCTGTCAATTGCGGTCGGTGGTGTCGGTGGTGATCAGGTCTTGGCTGTTGGTCGGTGAATGGCTATTCGGCCACATAATATTTGAATAGTATACGGCCGAACGCCAGCCTTTAGGGTGACTCATTACTCTCACTCCGCTACATCTGCACCAACCGA